>ENA-OPBE01000129-OPBE01000129.1-human-gut-metagenome-genome-assembly--contig:-NODE-129-length-71733-cov-3.705419_pt1 | contig 71733 bp, 78 predicted proteins | sample MGYA00241066_ERZ501448 | MGnify/ENA primary metagenome ERZ501448 (study PRJEB25962, sample SAMEA2042585) | human gut metagenome | biome: human gut; feature: human-associated habitat; material: faeces...
CTTGTTCCTGATGAAGTTGGGCGAGTCACCAATACAATATCTTCATCCGGTCCACCAACATCTTTCCAGTTTGTTGTTTTTCCTGTGAAGATGTCAATTAATTGTTGTTTTGTTAAATCTTTAACACCTACATCTTTATTTACGATTGGAGCCATTGTTACAACACATACTTGGTGATCGACTAAATTTTTAGCTTGATCCTTATCTAATTTTTCTTCGGCTGCAACATCGGAGTTTCCAAGTGTAACTGTTTTATCAGCCACCTGTTTTAAGCCTTCTCCAGATCCACCAGCATCTACTGTAATAGATACATCTGGGTTTTCATTAGAGAATTGTTCAGCTGCAACATCCACCAATGGTTTCAATGCACTTGAACCTGCGGCTGTAATTGTACCACTTAAACTTTTTCCTTTTGAATCACTGTCATTTGATGCAGCATTTGAACTACATCCTACCATAGCTGCAGATAATCCTACGATCATTGCACCTTTTAAAAACTTATTCATATTTTCTTTGTCCTCTTTTCTTTCGACACACATATCATAGTGCTTGTTTGTTAAACAAAAAGAATGGTTCTGTTAAACTTTCGTTAAATAATTTGTTTTGATTTTAAATACACTTGAATTTATTTTATGAACAAATTTCTTGAAATTAAATGTAAATAAATGTATAATCATGAAACATAAAGAAAGGAAAGGTGGAAATATTTTCACCGAGGTAACAATATGACACGCGTATATAACTTTAGTGCCGGTCCCGCATGCTTACCAGAATGGGTATTAAAAAAAGCTGCAAGCGAAATGTTGGACGCTCATAATAGTGGAATGAGCGTTATGGAGATGTCCCACCGTTCCAGTGAATTTAAGGATATTATGGATACTTGTAAAGCAAGACTAAAAAGATTGATGAACATTCCAGATGAATATGAAATTTTATTCTTACAAGGAGGTGCTTCTTTACAATTTACTATGATTCCTTTGAATTTAGAAAAACATAACGTAGATTTGATCAATACGGGCCAATGGACAAAGAAAGCTTTAAAAGAACATGAAAAATTAGGAAAGGTAAATGTAGTTGCTTCTAGTGCAGAGGACAACTTTACATATATTCCTAAAATCAAACAAGAAGATTTAAGTGAAGATTCAGATTATGTATATATTTGTGAAAACAATACAATCTACGGAACTAAATATAAAGAGCTTCCACCTCATGCAGGTAAGCTTTTAGTTGCTGATTTATCAAGTTGTATTTTAAGTGAAAGATGCGATGTTTCTAAATACGATTTAATTTTTGCCGGTGCCCAAAAAAATATGGGTCCTGCCGGATTGACCGTGGTTATTATAAAAAAAGACTTGATTGGTTTAGCCGACGAAAAAACACCGAGCATGTTGAACTACAAAACATATGCTGACAATGATTCTATGTTTAACACACCACCTACTTATGCGATCTATATTTGTGGTTTGGTACTTGAATGGCTAGAAACACAAATTGGTGGATTGGAAAACATGGAAAAGATCAATCGTCAAAAAGCTAAATTATTATATGACTATATCGATGCTTCTAAACTCTATTCAAATCCTGTTGTACCTGAAGATCGTTCTTATACAAATGTTCCTTTTGTGACGGGTGACAAGGATCTAGATACTAAATTTGTTCAAGAAGCTAAAGAAGCAGGAATTGTGAATATTAAAGGTCACAGGACGGTTGGTGGTATGCGTGCAAGTATTTATAATGCCATGCCACTTGAAGGTGTAGAAGCCCTAATTGCATTTATGAGAAAATTTGAAGAGGAGAATTATAATGCCTAAAATAAAACTCTATAACAATATTGCGCAAATTGGTTTAGACCAGTTTACGCCAGATTATGAAGTAAACGAAAACATGGAAGATGAAGATGCCATTTTAGTTCGTAGTGCCAATCTTCACGATATTGAATATGGCAACAATTTAAAAGCCATCGCTCGTGCAGGTGCTGGTGTCAACAACATTGATATTGATACATGTACTAAAAAAGGGATTGCCGTATTTAATACTCCCGGTGCAAATAGCAATGCCGTAAAAGAACTTGTGTTTGCGGGCATGTTACTGGCAAGTCGTGATATTTATCATGGTATTGAATGGATCCAAACGCAAAAAGAAAATGAGAACATCGCAAAGGATGTAGAAAAACAAAAGAAAAAATATGCTGGTCATGAATTAACTGGTAAATCTTTAGGTGTCATTGGTTGTGGTGCTATTGGTATTCAAGTTGCCAATCTAGCTTTACGTTTCGGGATGAAAGTATATGGATATGATCCTTATATGTCTGTTGATGCTGCATGGAATTTATCTCGATATGTAAATCATGTCACCAATATTGATGATCTATATCGTCAATGTGATTTTATTACGATTCATGTACCTTTAAATGATGGAACAAAAAACTTTATCAATAAAGATAGTTTTGACAAGATGAAAGATGGCGTCAAATTATTAAACTTTGCGCGTGGCGGCCTTGTTGATGAAGATGCTCTATTAGAAGCGTTAGATGAAAATAAAGTTGCAGCTTATGTAACTGATTTTCCTAGTCAAAAAGTAATTCAAAGCGATAAAGCCATTGCGATTCCTCACTTAGGTGCTTCAACCGAGGAAAGTGAAGAAAATTGTGCTGTAAAGGCAGCTCAAGAATTGATGGATTATTTGACTTATGGAAATATTTCAAATTCTGTCAATTTACCAAATGCGAAAATGGATATGAATTCACCATTTAGAATCACTTGTATTCATGATAATAAACCAAAAATGATTTCTCAAATTACGGATATTTTAAAGGATGCCAACATTGAAAATTTGATGAATAAATCTAAAAAAGATATTGCGTATACAATTATTGATTTGGATTCAAAAGTCGATATTACACCAATTGAGAAAATCAATGGTATAATTAAAGTATCTACTTATAAGAAATAGGATGGTACTATGATTGATGCACATACACATTTAGAAAATGGTGATTTAAGCATTGAATATGTTTGTAAGTTTATTGATGCTGCCAAAGAAAAAGGAATTACTCATCTTCAGATTTTAGATCACACACATAGATTCTTTGAATTTAAAGACTGTTATAAAAGAGTTTGTGAAGTATCTAAATTACAAGAAGAGTGGTTTTTAAAGAAACAAAAAAACTCCATAGATGATTATTTAAAATTAATTGCAGCCTTAAAAAAAGAAACTTTTGACATTGATGTGCGTTTTGGTCTTGAAGTATGTTATACGCCTGAAACAGAAAGTCTATTATCCTCAATCCTTGAACATTATCAATTTGATTTTCTAGTAGGTAGTGTACATTCAGTAAATGGCTATTTATATGATATGGATGCCTTTTCTAAAGAATTACTTTGGGACAAAAATGATCCTTCTACTATTTATAAATCCTATTATGACTCTATTGAAAAACTAATACAATCCAATCTCTTTGATCAAGTGGGTCATCCAGATGTGATTAAATTGTATTCGATTGATCCAGGCTACGATTTACATCCTACCTACCATCATATCGCTCGTCTGGCAAATGAATACAACATTAAAATGGAAGACAACACTAAAGCTCATTATTCATATCATCATCCTGATATTGGTTTAAATGCTGATTTCAGAAATATCTTAAAAGAAAATAATGTACAAATTGTTACTGCAAGTGATGCTCATTATCCAAGTGATGTAGGGCGTTGCTTTGAATTATTAGATCCTAGATAAGCCTAGGATCTTTTTTTAGGCAAAGAAAAAGACAGAACTTAATCTGTCTGCGTTTCTTTATTGACTAAAAATACACTTAAGCTAACTAGAATCAAGGCAATTAAACTTGAAAATTGGAATGCCTGATTGGATTCATGTAAGACAACACTTGATAAAATAACACCAATGATTGGTGTTACACACATATAGACACCAATCTTACTAACAGGATTTACAGATAATAAAAGTCCCCAAATCGTATAGGCGATAGCGGATACAAGGGCTAGATGAATCAATACTAGAAGGCCTAGATTGAATTCAAATGTAATGTGTCCTCCCATCAAATATCCAATGATAATTAGTAAAACACCACCTAAAAAGAATTGGTATCCACTTAGTAGTACGGCATTTTGTTTTTGTGTAAACTTCTTAATAAAAGCGGCTGATATAGCTCCACATAATTGTGACATGAACACAAAGCCTTCGCCTATAAATGAAAAGTTTGCACTAGCACCACTCATATTCATAAATAAAATACCTAAGAATCCGATAAAACATCCCCATGTTTTCCTTAGTGTCAGCTTTTCATAATGAAAGATCAAACTGGCTACTAATAAAGATATAAAGGCACTGGTACCGGTAATAATCGAACCATTTACGCCCGATGTATGTGAAAGTCCTATATAGTAGAAAAAGTATTGTCCAGCCGTTTGAAATAGAGCTAATGTACATATGCCTTGCATGTTTTCTTTTTTTGCGACTAATACTTTTTTCTGTAAGAAAGAGCCAAATAATATGACTAAAAGTCCGGCTAACGCAAAGCGAATACCCGCAAACATCAATATGCTTGGTACGCCTTCAATATTAAATAATTGATATCCCCATTTAATAAAGGGAGCCGCACTTCCCCATAGTATACAACATAGCATAGCTAACAAAAACACATGGGATGGTTTTTTAAAAAATTTGCTATTCTCCATATCCAATTAAAATTTTATCCTTCCTTTTTTTCTTCTAATTCCATCCAGCGATTTGTCAAAATTTCTAATTCTTCTTCTTTTTGTGTTCTTAAATCACTTAATTCTTTTAATTTCGCAAAATCACTTTGACATTCATTCATCTGATGGTCTAATGTTTCTATTTCTGTTTCTAACAATTCCATTTTCTCTGGTAATTGTTCTAATTCTTTTTTCTCCATGTAAGATAATAAAGAACGCTTTTTCTTTTCAATTGGTTTTTGTATAACCACCTTTTTATTCTCATCTTTTGATTTTACTAAATAATCACTATATCCACCACTATATTGTTTAAATGTTCCATCTTCTTGATGAACAAACACTTTATCTACAACTCGATCCAAAAAATAACGATCGTGGCTAACAGTAATAATGGCACCTTGGAAATTATCTAGGTAATCTTCTAATACGTCTAGTGTTAAAATGTCCAAATCATTGGTTGGCTCATCCAATAATAAGATATTTGGTTCTTGCATCAAGACTCTTAAAAGATATAATCTTCTTCTTTCTCCTCCGGATAATCTTGATAATGTAGTATAGTGCATATTTCTTGGAAATAAGAATCTTTCAAGCATTTGTGATGCACTCAGTGTCATTTGATCGTATTCAATGACTTTTGAAACTTCTTCAATATAATCAATAACACGCATATTTAAATCGACACCTTGATCGGCTTGCCTAAAATATCCAATTTTAACAGTTGTGCCATATTCAATAGTTCCAAAAGTTGGTTGTTTTAAACCTGCAATAACATCAAGTAATGTGGATTTACCACATCCATTTTCTCCAATAATACCGATACGGTCTTGGCGTAATAAAACATAGTTGAAATCATGAAACAATTGTTTTTCTGGATAATCAACCCCTAAATTCATACATTCAATTGTTTTATTTCCTAAGCGTTGCATAGCGGCATTGATTTTTAATGATTCTTCTTGTTGTTTAAAGCGTTTCTGACGCAATTCTTCAAACCTTTGAAGTCGACTGTTGGATTTGGTTCCACGGGCTTGTACACCCGCTCTTACCCACTCTAATTCTTTTTTATATAAATTCTTATGTTTATGTGCAGCTAGTTTTTCTTGTTCTATACGCGTTTCTTTATTTTCTAGATATACTTCATAGTTCCCATTATGAATATATAAATCACCTTGGTCTAATTCGATCATTTTTGTGCAAACACGATCCAAGAAATAACGATCGTGAGTAACCATAAAAATTGCACTTTTAGAACGAATTAAATAATTCTCAAGCCATTCAACCATATCGTTGTCCAAATGGTTTGTCGGTTCATCTAGAAGCAACAAGTCACAACTTGTACATAGCGCTAAGGCAAGAGCCACTCTTTTTCTTTGTCCGCCTGACATATTGGACATTGCACTTTGAAAATCAGTAATACCAAGTTTCGTTAGGATCGATTTTAATTCAAATTCTGCGACGGGGTGCTCATTTTTAGAATTCACAAGTTGAATTTCATCCCATACACAATCTGTTTTGAATTCTGGGTTTTGTGGTAAATAATGAATCTTGATTCCATTCTTTTTTATAATAGTTCCTGAATCATAATTTTCAATACCTGCAAGTATCTTTAATAAAGTACTTTTACCTGTACCATTGACTCCAATCAACGCAATTTTATCTGTATCTTCTATCGTAAAACTTGCATCTTTTAAGATGCATTTATCATTTATATTCTTTTTTAAACTTTCTGTTGAAATTAACATAACATCACCTGTGATTTATTATATAATACTTTTTGAGGTGACACGTATGAAACTTATAAAAAACATTCAAATTTATGCGCCTAAAAATTTAGGAGTAAAAGATGTATTGATTTCAGATTCTAAAATCGAAAAAATTGAGGATCATATCGAAATTTCTTATCCAATTGAAACAATTGATGGTACAGATTGTGTTTTAACGCCAGGTTTGATTGATCGCCATGTTCATATTACTGGTGGTGGTGGTGAAGCTGGATTTGTTTCTAGAGCAAGACCGATTGATGTGCAAGAAATATTGGATGCAGGTATCACAACTGTAATTGGATTGTTAGGAACGGATGGATATACTAGAAGTACAAAAGAATTATTTGCGAAAGCGAAAGAACTCACACAGAAAGGTGTACATACATATATTTTAACGGGTAGCTATGCCTATCCTAGTAATACACTGACAAGTTCAATTGAAGATGATATTGTGTTTATTGATAGTATTCTTGGTGTAAAACTTGCTTTAAGTGATCATAGATCGAGTCATATTACAGAAGATGAATTAATTCATTTGGCTTCAAGAATCCGTACCGCAAGCTTAATTGCAGGAAAACAAGCTAACTTAACAATTCATATGGGTGATGAAAAACAAGCCTTAGGACTTGTCTTTAAGGCCATAGAAAAAGCCGATATTCCTATTTCATTATTCCAGCCTACACATTGTTCAAGAAATCCTCATTTATTTGAACAAGCCATTCAATTTACAGAAATGGGCGGTACAATTGACATTACTTGTGATGGTAATGGTAAAACATTAAATTACATTCGACAGATCAAAAACACAGAAAAAGTAACTATTTCTAGTGACGCTCAAGGATCTTGGTCTACATACAATGAAGATGGTTCCGTTAAAGAAATTGGTATTACGCCAATTTCAAATTTAAGAAATGAATTCATCCATCTTAAAAATGAACTTGGATATGAAAATGCTTTGCCATTCTTCACAAAGAATGTAGCGAATGTATTAGGATTTCAACATACTGGACAAGTTAAAGAGGGATATGATTGTGATCTTGTCATTTGGAAAGAGGATCAAATTCAAAAAGTTATCGTAAAAAAATAGACACTGATCAAAAATCAGTGTCTTTTATTCATTAATAGAATTACTTAACAAATTGTACAATAGCCATTGGAGCTGCATCTCCACGACGGATACGTGTTTTAACTACACGAGTGTATCCACCATTACGATCTGCATATGCTGGTCCAATTTCATTGAATAATTTTTGAAGAGCTGTTGTTCCCTCTTCATCTACTTCTACATTACGAACATAAGCAGCTGCTTGTCTACGTGCATGTAAATCTCCACGTTTTGCTAATGTTACTAATGAATCCATTACAGCGCTTAATTCTTTTGCTTTCATTTCTGTTGTTTCGATTTGTCCGTTTTCAATCAAAGATGTTGCCATGTTACGCAACAATGCTTTACGATGATCGGCTTTACGTCCCAATTTACGATTCCACATGGTATTTCCTCCTATCCGTTATTTTGTCTAAAAGACAATCCTAATTCTTTAATTTTGTCTTTAACTTCTTGTAATGATTTCTTTCCTAAATTACGAACGTGAATCATTTCCTCTTCTGTTTTCTGAGTTAATTCATCAACAGTCGCAATACCAGCACGTTTTAAACAATTGTAAGAACGAACTGATAATTCTAAGTCTTCAATCATTTTGTGAGTTGTATGAACTACTGGTTCTTCTGAAACTTCAACTTCTTGTTCTTTCACTTCAAGACTTGCTTCATCAACAGAAGCTAAAATTGATAAGTGATCACGTAAAATTTTAGCTGCTACAGCCAATGCTTCGCTAGGTTTGATTGTTTCATCTGTAGTAATTTCCAACTCTAATGAATCATACATACTTCCATCTTCACTTTTAATTGGATTAGCTACATAGCTAACGTTTTTAACTGGTGAATATAAAGAGTCTGTATAAATAATACCAAGAGGTTGTCCTTCGTTTTGATACATTCTTTTATTTACATCAGAACGTACAAATCCACGGCCTAAACGAGCCTGAAGTTCCATATGTATAGAACCTCCTTCAGACAAAGTACAAATTGGTAAATCTTTGTTTAAAACAGTAACACCTGTTGGACATTCAATATCTCCAGCAACGACTGTTTTTGGTCCTTCTTGGTCAATACGTAGTGTATAGACTTCATTATCATGAATATCAATATCTAAAATCAATTGTTTCAAGTTTAAAATAATTGAAGCAACATCTTCTTTTACACCTTTAATACCTGTAAATTCGTGGTATACGCCGTCAATACGAATACTGAAGATCGCACCGCCAGGAATTGAAGATAATAATACACGACGAAGTGCATTACCTAATGGTGTACCATAGCGATATTCTAATGGTTCAAATAAGAATTTACCTTCTTTTGTAGTTTCTTCGATAGTCGAAATTTTATACTTTGTGCTCATTTGGACACCTCCTTAGTATGGTGACTATCCACGAGGTCGTTTTGGTGGACGACATCCGTTGTGTGGAATTGGTGTTACATCATTGATCATTGTAATTTCTAAACCTGCAACTTGTAATGCTCTTACGGCTGCTTCACGTCCAGGTCCAGGTCCTTTTACATCTACGGATACTGTCTTCATTCCGTGATCCATTGCTGCTTTTCCAGCTGCTTCTCCTGCTAACTGTGCTGCATATGGTGTTGATTTACGACTTCCCTTGAATCCTAATGCTCCTGCACTACTCCATGCTACTGCATTTCCGTTTTCATCTGTAATCGTTACGATTGTATTATTGAAAGTCGAGTGAATGTGTGCACATCCTCGCGCAATATTCTTTTTAACACGTCTTTTACGTGTCTTTTGTACTTTTGCCATTCTTTACTCTCCTTCCCTATTACTTCTTCTTGTTAGCCACTGTCTTGGCTTTTCCTTTACGTGTTCTTGCATTTGTCTTTGTTCTTTGTCCACGTACTGGCAATCCTTTTCTGTGACGCATTCCTCTGTAGCATCCAATTTCCATCAATCTCTTGATATTTAATTGTACTTCTCTTCTTAAGTCTCCTTCGACTTTGATTGCATCGATTGTTTTACGAATTGCATTTAATTGTTCTTCAGTTAAATCTTTTACTCGAACATCTTCACTGATGCCTGTTTCTTCCAATACCTTCTTTGATGTTGTCAATCCAATACCATAGATGTATGTCAATGAAATGACAACTCGCTTGTCGTTTGGAATATCTACTCCTGCTATACGAGCCATTTAGTTTCCTCCTACTTTAGTTTCCTTGTCTCTGTTTGTGTTTTGGGTTTTCACAAATTACCATCACACGTCCTTTGCGTCGAATTACTCGACACTTGTCGCAGATTGGTTTAACAGATGGTCTTACTTTCATCTTTAATCGTCTCCTTATTTGCGTCTAAATGTAATACGCCCACGTGTTAAGTCATACGGTGAAATTTCAACGGTAACACGATCACCTGGTAAAATGCGAATGTGATGCATACGGATTTTACCAGAAACGTGAGCTAGAATCTCGTGTCCGTTTTCCAATTTAACTTTAAAAGCTGCATTGGGTAAAGTGTCAACTACGATACCATCAATTTCGATCATATCTTGTTTAGCCATGAATCCTACACTCCTCCTTCTATCAAAAAATGAAATGATGTTAGGCATAAAATGCCATCTACCATTTTAACAAAAAAGCTTTAAATAGCCAAGTATAATTTAAAAAAAACACAACTTTATTAAGTTGTGTTACTTTTAAAGTGGTGGAGAAGGACAGATTCGAACTGCCGAACCAAAAGGAACTGAGTTACAGTCAGCCGCGTTTAGCCACTTCGCTACCTCTCCATCATGGTGCCGGCTAAAGGACTTGAACCCTCAACCTACTGATTACAAGTCAGTTGCTCTACCAATTGAGCTAAGCCGGCATTTCTTTTTGCACTTTATTTAAATGGTGGAGGCTAACGGGCTCGAACCGCTGACCCTCTGCTTGTAAGGCAGATGCTCTCCCAACTGAGCTAAGCCTCCTCGACCAGTGCTCACTTATAATAGCATCTATTTTTTCTATCGTCAACAACTTTTTCAAAAAAATATATTCTTTTTTTAAAATTACCCTTTTTGTATCTTTTTGTCTTATTGAATCCCCCTCTATATTTGTTATAATAAAGGTGTAAAGAAAAAAGATGGAGGATAAGAAATGAAAGTACTTGTCGCAGGTGGTACTGGTTATATTGGTAGCCACATTTGTGTTGAATTATTACAAGCCAATCATGATGTTGTTGTTATTGATGACTTTTCTAATTCAAAACCTGAAGTTTTAAAATATATTAAAGAAATAACTGGTAAAGATGTTAAGTTCTATGAATTTAATATTTTAGATGAAAAGAAAACTGAAGAAGTTTTTAAAGAAAATGATTTAGATGCCGTTATTCATTGTGCTGCGTTTAAAGCGGTTGGTGAATCTGTAGAAAAACCAATTGAATATTATACAAACAACCTAACAACAACTTTAATCGTTGCCAAGATGATGAAGAAATATCATGTAAACAATATCGTTTTCTCATCAAGTGCAACCGTTTATGGAGATCCAGAAGTTGTCCCATTAACTGAAGATTGTAAATTAGGAGAAACAACAAATCCTTATGGTGCAAGTAAAGCCATGATGGAAAGAATCCTAACAGATGTTCAACATGCTTGCCCTGAAATGTCTGTTACTTTATTACGTTATTTCAATCCTATCGGAGCACATGAATCCGGATTATTAGGAGAAGATCCTAAAGGTATTCCAAATAACCTTATGCCTTATATCATGAAAGTTGCTGCTGGCGAACTTCCATGTCTAGGAGTTTTCGGTGATGATTATGATACACCTGATGGAACAGGTGTCAGAGATTATATCCATGTTGTTGATTTAGCTAAAGGACATGTATTAGCTATTGAAAAATACAACAAACCAGGTTTACATATCTGTAACTTAGGAACTGGTCGTGGATATAGCGTTTTAGAACTTGTTCATGCCTTTGAAAGAGTAAATGGCGTTAAAGTAAAATATGAAATCAAACCTCGTCGTGCTGGTGACATTGCAACATGCTATGCTGATCCAACAAGAGCGAAAGAAGAACTTGGTTGGGTAGCAACAAAAGGTATTGATGATATGTGCAGAGATACTTGGAACTTTGCGAAAACTAGAATGAAATAGCCCTTGGGCTATTTTTTTATTGTTTCCATAGGGGAAATTTGTTATTATAGTAAAGTATAAAAAGGAGGAACTTCTATGGGATTTTTAAAAAAGATTTGGAAGGAAATCAGTGTATTTGGACTTGTTTTTGTCATTTTTATTGCTTTATTTGCCTATAGACAAGCAACACATGTTGAACTTACAACTATTAGTAAAACAAAACTTGTAGAAAAAATAAAAGCTAAAGATAGCTTTGTCGTTGTTGCTGGAAGTGATAGTGATAATACAACTCTTAATTATAAAGATGTATGTTTAAAATATTTGAAAAAAAATCACAGTGATCATATTTATTATGTCAATCTTGCAAGTGAAAAAGATGCAACATCTTATATTCAAAAAACATTTAAAACAGATGATGGAACAGTACCTTCAACATTCGTTATAAAAAATGGTAAAGTAAAAACTCAAAAATCTGGAGCATTATCTTATTACCGAATTGCAGAATTATTTAAATAATAAAAAAACAAACTCGTTGAGTTTGTTTTTTTATAACAGTTCTTTTACTTGTCCATTTTGCACATAAACTCTTGGCACACGTTTAGAAATCAAGCATAACACTTCATAAGATATTGTATCTAAGTCCTTTGCCATACTTTCTAAAGAAATATGTTCTCCAAAGATTTCTACTTGATCGCCAATCTTCACATTTTTATCTACACGTACCATCATTTGATCCATGCACACTCGTCCTACAATTTCATAATATTTACCATTGATGTAAACTTTACGTCCTTGGTTTTTACGAATCAATCCATCTGCATAGCCAATTGGTAAAGTTGCAATATATTCATCTTCTTTAGCGGTATAAGTTAAGCCATAACCCACTTTATCACCGGCAGGTATTTTTTTAATCATTGCTACTTTTGTATAAAGTGACATAACTTGTTTGAATTTTGTTTCTTCTTCACCATTTGGTGAACATCCATACATTGTAATTCCTAATCTACCCATATTTGATTTTTCATCATGATGATACGTCATGGCCGCTGAGTTGCAACAATGAATGTATTTAAACTTACAGTTACCAATCATTTCATAAAAGAGATCTCTTTGTTTTTCAAAAGCTTCGTCGTCTCCATCTGCTGTCGCAAAATGCGTAAAAATTCCTTCAACATCAAATTTATTTGGATCAATTAATTCTAGTAATGTTGATAATTCATCTTTAGACATTAAACCAATACGGTGCATACCTGTATCTAATTTAATATGCACTTTTAAAGTTTGTCCTTCATCAATTAAGTTTTCTAAAAGTTTTAAATAATCAACTGAAACCATTGTTAAAGAAATATCATATTTAATTGCTAAATCAATATCTTTTTTACTTGTTGGAATTGCTCCTAAAATCAAAATTCCTTTATCAATTCCCAGTTCCCTTAATTCAATAGCTTCTGGTAACGTTGCTACCGCAAACATTTCTACATAATCTATATCCTTTAAAAAACTAGCCACTTCTTTATAACCATGACCATAAGCATCTGCTTTAATAACAGCCATTAACGGTCTTTTAAATTCATTATGCGCTAATTCTACATTATATTTTAAATGATCTAAATCAACAATTGCATACGTGTCACGTTTTAAATTCATAAACGACACCTCCACACAATAGTATAATCCAACCCTTTCAATAATTCAATTTGAAATATTATTTTGTTGAAGAAGATTGAATACTTGTCATAACTGAAACCATTTCTTCTTTGGTAAGATCTCTTGAATATAAAGAACACAAAACACCTTGATGAATCATTGTTAATTTACCCGGTTGATAATAAGCAAAACCATCGACTAAATCAACAACTTCTTCTTTTTCAATTTGTATCATTTGATCCCCTGCTAAACTTTCTACCATAGTAAAGTTTTTATCCCCGATAAATTTTAAAATATGATTTTTATCTCCTTCAATTGTTGAAACTGTTTCACTTTCTAATTTAGAGCCTAATAAAGCAACTGGATATAAAACATCTAGTTGGCTTGAAACACGATCATTGTTTTTTGATTCTTTTAATGCTTGATTTTGATTAAAATGTTTTTGATCAAATTTTACATTTGTTTTAAATTCATTCACTTTTACAGAAATAACTTCACCCTCATCTTTATCTAAACATAAAACAATTAATGGTTTTAGTTTTTTATCAAAGATGATTTGTTGTTTTACAATACGTGGATCATTTGGATAAGAGACTTTTGCTTCTATTTGATAGCCTTTTTCAATCTTTTTAACTTTATTTTCATCAAGTAATTGTATTAAGTAAGAATAAATATAAGGTTTAGGACTATTTTCAGGCCAATTACTTTGAAACTTAAACATTTGATTTAAGGTTGGTGTTAAAACATAAACACCTTTTTTATTACGAATAATAATTTGTGCTTGATTTAAACTTTTATCATAAAGCTCTACTCGATAATATTTTTGTTTTTCCTTTTTTAAATATTCTACTTTTACTTCATAGCTTTTTAATTCATCATTTTGACTCATTTCCATATCACAAACCAATTGATAGTTATTTACTTTTTTTGCTTCTTCTAATGTTGATTTTAAAGAATTTCCTTTCATACGATAAAATAAAAAACCAGCAACTAGGATAACAATAATACTAATAATGAGATATATTTTTTTCAAATCAATCCCTCCTTTATTAAATTATTCTTTTTTATTTATTTTATGTATAAAATAAAATTTCTTGGATAGAATCTATTTAAGGAGGTTAAGAAAATGAACGTATTACAAAAAACAGCCCTTGTTTTTACAATTATTGGAGCTATTAATTGGGGGTTTATTGGCTTATTTAATTTTAATTTAGTCGATAGTTTATTTGGCCAAAATAGTTTTTTATCAATGCTCATTTATATCGTTGTAGGAATAGCAGGACTCATTAATATTATGCTTTTCTTTACAGACTTAAATATAAAAGAGTAGCTAAGCTACTCTATTTCAAACGATGACATATGTCCATCTTTGGTATCAATTTTAATTCGATTTTTTACCATCTTTAACATAGGAATATCATGTAAAGAATCCGAATAAGCATAAGATAAGTCATAATCTATTTCTAGATTATGATTTTTTATCACTTCTTGGATTCTTTTTACTTTTTCTTCATTCTTACAATTATTCCCAATCATTTGACTTGTATATTTATTCTCTTTGATCAAAGTCTTTGTTCCTAAAATTTCATCAACAGGTAATTTACAAAAACGAAGATATGCTTCTGCCGAAGCACTACATATATAGATTATATACCCTTCTGCTTTTTTCTTTTTTAATTCTTCAATTACATTTAAATAATAGCAAGGTTCTAATTCTTCTTGATAAAACTTTTCGATTTCTTGATCATTCATATAATCTAAAGGATAAAGCCAAGCTGATTTTGCTTTATTTAAAGGCTCTATTTTAAGTAAATAAAGAGCATAATGATAAACAACCTTTAATAATCTAAAAACAGAAAGTGGATGCCTTTTTAAATAATATTTTAAAAGTTTTCCACCAGAATCCCCATGAATTAAAGTATCATCAAAATCAAAAAAGGCAAATTTTGTTAACACTTAAGCAATCTCCAAAGCAACTTCCATCATTGCTGTAAATGTTTTTTCTCTTTCTTCTGCTGTTGTTTCTTCACTTGTAACTAATGAATCAGAAACAGTTAATAAAGTTAACGCTTTTTTACCCGCATAAGCTGCATTTGCGAATAAAGCATAAGATTCCATTTCTGTAGCAAGGCATCCCATTTTAATCCATTTATCTGCTTTATTATCTGCATGATAGAACAAGTCAGAAGATAGGACATTTCCTACATGATAAGTTAAATTCTTTTCTTTTGCTTTTTCTACAGCTTTTTCTAATAAACTATAATCAGAAATAGCTGAATATGTTCCTGGTAATTCATATTGATGTGCATAATTTGAATCTGTACAAGCACCTTGTACAATAATGATATCTCTTAAATGAACATCTTCTTTAAATGATCCACAAGAACCAATACGAATAATATTTTCTACATCATAAAAATGAAACAATTCATAACTATAAATCCCAATACTAGGCATTCCCATACCTGAACCCATAATAGAAACTTCTTTTCCTTTATATGTTCCTGTATAGCCAAACATACTTCTTGTCGCATTAAATTGTTTAACATTTTCTAAATACGTTTCTGCTAAATATTTTGCACGTAAAGGATCTCCTGGCATTAAGACAGTTTTTGCGATATCTCCTTTATTTGCTTGATTATGTGGTGTTGACATAAACACTTCCTCCTTTATTTTCTTCTTAAAGTTTAACATATTCTTTTTCAATTGATAATAACTTTTAAGAATTTTGTACTTTTCCATCCTTTAAATAATAATACGTTTCAATTTCAGAAGCCTCATTCAATTCTTTTCCTTGTATAGCCCTAACAAGATGTTCAACATAATCATCTTCGTTTCCTGCTCCTAAAATAGCAAAATAGCCTTCTAAAAAGACCATTGGTCCATAACCATAATCATCCTCATTAAAATCAATAATTTGATCAATATGTTCTTGATAACTTACTTTCATTTCATCAAAAGTCTTTTCATCATCCATATCATAGGCTTTGATTTTCATATGTTTACCAAACTCTTTTTTTATTGCTGGTAGAACATTCTTTTTAAAATATTGACAATTCAAACAATCCTCTACATAAAAATAGTTAAATAATACGTATCTTCATACTTGTTACTGTGACATCCTACCGATAATAAAAGTAAAAATAGAATTAATATTTTTTCATCTTCTTCTCCTGTTTCAATGATTATACCGCATTTATTTTTCAATGAAAAGAAATGTAATGAAGATAAATAATATTAATAATAATTAATATTGAACAAAAATAATAAATATAATATAATATAAGTAGAAAGGATGATAGCTATGGCATTTGTATGGTCAACAAATGAAATTTCAAAGAAAACAGTGACTATTTATAGTACAAATCTTACTTTAAACACCGCTGCATGTAAAAATTTTGAAAATGTTCAATATGTTTTATTAGGTGTTGATAAAGAAAATAATTTATTAGGAATTAAACCTGTTGATAAAACAGCAATTGATGAAGGTCTTTATCCTAAAGATCAATTACATCGTATTTCAATAGGTAAAAGTTATGGGCGCGTTTCTAATAAAAACTTTATTGAAAACCTCGCAAGAGATTATCATTTAGATTTAAGTGATAAGCAAGGAATTAAGTATCCTGCAAACTTTGATGTTGTTCATCAGATTTTAACAGTTCATCTATAAGGGAGGTATAGATATGATGTTGTGGATATGGCTAGGTATTACAATTATTGCTGCCGCGATTGAATTAATCACGATCGACTTAGTAAGTATCTGGTTTACTATTGGGGGAATTGGCGCATTAATTGCGTATGCTCTTGGATTAAGTCAAACAATACAAATTGTTGTCTTTGTCATCTTGAGTATTATTTGTATTTTTGCAAGTCGACCTCTTGCGAAAAAGTATTTAAAAACACAAACAGTAAGTACCAACTATGATCGTGTCATTGGTCAACATGGTTTAGTGTTAAAAAGAATTGACGCTGACACAAGAGGCGAAGTCAAAGTGCTTTCTACGCAGTGGTCTGCTTCGAGTTTAGATAATTCTACTTTAGAAGTTGGTGATTATTGTGAAATACTTGCCGTAGAAGGTGCCCATCTTGTGGTTAAAAAAATTAATAAATAAAGGAGAAAGAAAATGAGTATTATTACTTTAGTTTTAATCATTATTGTTGCACTTATTGTCGTAAGTGTTATTGCTTTTGCGATTCGTATTGTTCCTCAATCAAAAGCATATGTTGTTGAAAGAATTGGAGCATATAACCGTACATGCGGTGTTGGTCTTCATATTCTTGTTCCATTTTTAGATCGTGTTGCCAACAAAGTTTCTTTAAAAGAACAAGTTGTTGATTTCGCACCTCAACCTGTTATCACAAAAGATAACGTTACAATGCAAATTGATACTGTTGTTTATTATCAAATTACCGATCCACGTTTATTCACATATGGAGTTGATCGTCCAATTAACGCTATTGAAAACTTAACAGCAACTACTCTTCGTAATATTATTGGGGATCTTGAATTAGATGAAACTTTAACATCTCGTGATATTATTAATTCACGTATGAGAAGTATTCTTGATGAAGCAACAGACCCATGGGGAATCAAAGTTCACCGTGTAGAAGTTAAAAACATTATTCCACCTCGCGATATTCAAGAAGCAATGGAAAAACAAATGCGTGCTGAACGTGAAAGACGTGAAGCTATCTTACAAGCTGAAGGTAAAAAGACAGCAGCTATCTTAAATGCTGAAGGGGATAAACAATCAACAATCTTAAGAGCAGAAGCTGAAAAAGAAGCAGCCATCGCTAAAGCTGAAGGTCAAGCAGAAGCATTACGTTTAGTTTACGAAGCACAAGCAAAAGGTATTACTTATATCAACGATGCACATCCAGATCAAGCTTATGTCACTTTACAAGGTTTCAAAGCTTTAGAAAACTTATCTAAGGGTGATGCTACTAAGATCATTATTCCAAGTGAATTACAAGGAATTGCTGGTCTTGCTACAACTTTAAAAGAAGTTGTTACAGAAAAAAAAGATAACAAATAGAAAAACAGTCTTTGGACTGTTTTTTCATATTCTTTTTTTTGTCTCATATAGTGTATAGGGTGAAAAACTATGTGTGGTATTTTATGTTTATACAATAAACAAAGAAATGTTTTAGAGGATTGTGGTAAGTTTAATCAAATGCTTCATTTATTGGAACATCGCGGTCCTGATGATTCAAGAACTTATTTTGATAGTCATGTTTTATTAGGTCATTGTCGCTTATCAATTATTGATTTAAAGGGTGGTAAACAACCTTTTGAATATACGTATCAAGGTAAAATATATCGTATTATTTTTAATGGTGAAATCTATAATATGAACGAATTGAAAAAACATCTTATTGATTTAGGATTTCATTTTTCAAGTCAAAGTGATAGTGAAGTTTTGCTTGTTTGTTTTATTGCTTATCGTGAAAAATGTTTAAATATGTTAGATGGTATTTTTTCTTTTGTTATTTATTATGATGATCAAATCTTTGCTTGTCGTGATCATTTAGGGGTAAAACCTTTGTATTATTATTTAAAAGAAAATGATCTCATTATCGCTAGTGAAATTAAAGCGATTTTAATGTATTTAGGAAAGTGCGTGGTTGATAAAACAGGTATTAAAGAACTATTAGGATTAGGTCCTAGTTTATCTCCAGGAAAAACGCTCTATAAAGATATTTCAAGTTTAAGACCAGCTCATTATTTATTTTATGATGGAAATGTCTGTATCATTGACCGTTACTGGGGCTTACAAAAAAAACCTCATCTTAAAAGCTATGAAGAAACAGTACAAGATGTACGTTATTTGGTAAATCAAAGTATTCAAAGACAACTTTTAAGTGATGTGCCCATTTCTTGTATGTTATCAGGTGGTTTAGATTCAAGTATTATTACGGCCTTAAGTAGCCAATATGTCAATAACATATCAACCTATAGTATTGACTACTTAGATCAAGAAAAATACTTTAAACCCTATGATTATCAATTGACCCGTGATAGTGATTATATTGATGAAATGGTCGAGCGTTATCATAGTCATCATAATAATGTGGTACTTTCACAAAAGAACCTCATTATCTTTTTAAAACAAAGTATGATTGCTCGTGATGCACCGGGTATGGCAGATATTGATTCAAGTTTTCTTTTGTTTTGTAAAGAAATCAAAAGACATCATAAAGTTGTTTTATCGGGTGAATGTGCTGATGAAATCTTTGGTGGCTATCCATGGTTTTATAAAAAGGAGCTCTATAGTTTAGATACTTTCCCATGGATTAGAGATATTGATCAAAGACTTGATTTATTAAATGAAAATATAAAAAAATTGAACATCAAAGATTATGTTCAAAATCAATATTATCAAACTTTACAGGAAATCGATTATCTTGATCAAAGCTTCTATGATACCAATAAAAGAAAAATGATTTATCTTAACATTGAATGGTTTATGCAAACCCTTCTAACTCGTAGTGATAGTCAATCGATGTATAGCGCTGTTGAGCTACGTGTTCCCTTTGCATCCAAAGACCTTATCGAATATATGTATAATGTTCCTTGGTCTTATATGTATAAAGATCAACAAGAAAAAAGTGTCCTCCGTGATGCTTTCAAAGATTTCCTTCCTAAGGATATTTACAACCGTAAAAAAAATCCTTATCCTAAAACCCATTCTCCTTTTTTCCTTACCTATATTAAGCGCCTTTTATTAGAGACCCTCAATGATAAAAACAATATACTCTATCAACTCTTTGATATAAAAAAACTCAAACATTTCATTGAAAATAGTGAAACCATTGAAGTCCCTTGGTTTGGACAATTAATGATGGGACCACAACTTCTTGCTTACTTCTATCAAATCTATGTTTGGGGTAAAATTTATCATGTAGAATTAGAACTCTAAAGAAGTTCTAATTCTATTTCATTATTTTGTAGATGAATATCTTTTAGATATTCATTTTTTATTCTTATTTGTTTTCCTTGAACTTGAATTTCAGGAATATCCTTTGTCCAATCTTTTAATAATTTTTCATAATTAAGTTTTAAAAAACCATATCGTATTGTTCCTTTTGTATCAAGTACAAGATCATGATCAATATAAAGATCACCTTGTAAAGTAATACGTGTTTCAATTCCTTTATAATCTAAAACAAGTAACACATGAAGATATTCACCAATTTTAATTTGAACATCTTTAAGCCTTCCTTTTTCCATAAAAAAGCGTTTATAAATGATCCATACAAGCTTTTGTAATGCTATCGCATCTATTTTCATAATATCACCACTTTTATTCTATGTATAAAAAATCAAGAAGCCTAGGCTTCTTGAACATTTTTATGAATTAATTGTAAAATTTGATTTAATTCTTGATAATTGATTTGTCCAGGAGCACTTGATTTTCCTACACAACCAAAAGTAATGGCGCTACCAAATTGTTCTCCTACAAGACGTGTTGTAAGTCCTAATGGAGACATTGACATTGTCACAATTGGTTTATTGCTGTATTCGTGTTTAGCTTCTAATGTGAATGTCAAAAGGTTTAAAACATCATGGTAATCTTCTGGCATGACCGCAATTTTCATAATATCTGCTTCTAATGAATCCATGGATTTAAATTTTTGCATTAATGAATCTACTTCTGGGGTACGATTGAAATGATGGGCTGACATTAACATATATTTATTCGCATCATGAATAAGTGTATGAAGTTCAATTGCCATATTTGTTCCTAAAGCTAATTCAACATCATAAATATCGAATGCCTTTGATTCAATCCCTAATTCATAAACATGGAAATAATCCTTTGGATCGATTTCAATCTCTCCACCTTCTGCTGCTGTACGAATTGTTAGAATGATTGGCTTTTTAATTTGTAAAGCAGCAATATTTAAAAATAAATTCTTTAATGCATCAAATTGTAAAATATTTTTATAAAAATCAATTCTTAATTCAATGATATCAACATCTAATTGATCAAACTCTTTTAATTTATCTAAGATTGCTTCATCATTATCTTCAACAATAGGAACACATACTTTAGGTAATCCTTCCCCTATTGTGATATCTTTGACATTAATACTCATAATTACACCTTCTTTGATTATTTAAAATTCAACAGCATAATAATATCATATTTTTTTATCATAATGTTAATTTTTTTATAATTTGCAAAAAAAAGCATTAAAATTAATTAATGCTTTTGATTCTTTATAACTTTTTGTCTTGAGAATTCTTCACGTTCTTTTTCTTCAAGCGATTCACTAATAAATTTAATTGTTTCTTCAAAACGTGGAATTGAAATATTCTTCAAGGCATTGGCACGTTTTTGTGTTTTTCTAATTGTATTAGCTAACCGATAAACTGAGTTTTCTACTTCCGCTAAGACAACTGTTAATTCTTTAACACGATAGAAACATTCATAAGCATAATCCACTTTTGAATTAGAACGGTCCATGTTATAACTACACACCATAGGTTGTTTATGATATGTAATTTTAGGAATTTCCACACCCATAACACTTCGATAAGCAATACTAATTCCATAATCAATAGGAGTTGCAGTAACGAGGTCACTAATTAATCCTAAAGAGATATTTGCTTCTTGTAAAGCATCATAAGCATTTTGATAAGCTTCCGTAATTTCATCTCTGACCATTTTAACGTCATCTAATAAAGACATCATTTCTTTAATAAGAACGTTTCTTTTTTTATCTAATAGATCATATCCAAGAACAGCTAATTGTAATTGTTTCTTTGTAGAAATTAAATTTCCTTTTGTTGGAACAACTTTTAAAGCCATAATTAATCACCTGCTTCTTGTAATTCTTTGATGATTGATTTTTCTTTAATATGGAAACGTTTTACAGCACGATCATGATCATAATGTTCATCTAATAATTTGTTATCTAGACGATCAAGTGCTTCTCTTGGTAAAACAGAAACTAAATCCCATCCTAAATCTAATGTTTCTTCAATTGATCTATTGACATCGAAACCTTGATTTAAGAAATGTTGTTCAAATAGTTTACCAAATGATAAATATTGTTTATCTAATGGAGATAATTCATCTTCACCGATAACTGATGTTAATGATTTAACATCTTGGACGTGAGCGTAACATGCAAATAATTGGTTGGCAATGTCTTGATGATCGCCACGTGTATACCCTTCACCGATACCATCTTTCATTAAACGTGAAAGTGATGGTAAAACATCAACTGGTGGATAAATACCTGCTGAGTTTAATTCAGGTGACAAAGTAATTTGTCCTTCAGTGATATATCCAGTTAAGTCAGGAACTGGGTGAGTAATATCATTGTTAGGCATTGTTAAAATAGGGATTTGTGTTACAGAACCTTCTGCCCCTTTAATAATACCAGCTCTTTCATATAAAGAAGCTAAGTCAGAATATAAGTAACCTGGATAACCTTTACGTCCAGGAATTTCTCCTTTACTTGAAGAGAATTCACGTAACGCTTCACAATATGAAGTGATATCTGTATAGATAACTAATACGTGCATATTTTGTTTATAAGCTAAATATTCAGCTGCAGTTAAAGCACAGCGTGGTGTTAATGTACGTTCGATGATTGGATCGTTTGATAAGTTTAAGAACATAACAACTCTTTCCATAACACCCGCTTCTTTAAAGCTACGTGTAAAGTAGTTTGCAACGTCATTTGTAACACCCATTGCGGCAAAGACAATCGCGAAACCTTTTCCTGATTCGTCAGCAACTTTGGCTTGTTTAACGATTTGTACAGCTAAACGGTCATGTGGTAAACCTGAACCAGAGAAGATTGGTAATTTTTGTCCACGAATTAATGTAGCAAGACAGTCAATTGATGAAATACCTGTATTGATATAGTTACGTGGATAAACACGGCTTACTGGATTTAATGGTAAACCATTGATATCCATCATTTCTTCAGCATAGATTTCACCTAACCCATCAATTGGGCGACCAGCACCATTGAATACACGTCCTAAAATTTCTTTAGAAACAGGTAATTCCATTGGTCTACCTAATAATTTAGTTTTTGTATTTTCTAGTGATAAGTCATTTGTTCCTTCAAATACTTGAACAACGATTTTTTCACCTTCAATTTGGACAACACGTCCAGAACGTGTTGTACCATTTTTTAATTGAATTTCAACCATTTCGTCGTAAGAGGCACCTTTTACGTGATCTAAAACGACTAATGATCCATTGATTTCATTTAATCCTACATATTGTAGTGCCATTTTCTTTTCCTCCTACGCTACAGATTTTAATGCATTATCAATATCTTGATAATAAGTATCTAATTTTTCAATATGATCATTTGGAATATCATATTTCATTTTAATTAATTGTTCAAAAATACCAGTTTCACTAATTGCACGAACAACTTTACCTTGAGCAACAGCTTCTTGACATTTTTTATTTAAATATAAGATAACATCCATCATCTTTAATTGTTTAGCAAGTGGTACGTATGTATCATCCTTATGGAAGGCATTTTGTTGTAAATAACCAACACGAACCACTTTCGCAATTTCCATAACTAATTTTTGATCTTCTGGTAATACATCAGGTCCCATTAAGTTAACAATTTCATTTAATCTTGATTCTTCAGCAAGAATGAATGAAAGTTGTTGACGATCACTGACGAAATCAGAACCAACATTTTGGTCATACCATTTTTCAAGATCATAAACATAATCACTATAAGATTGTGTCCAGTTAATTGCGAAATAATGACGAGCATAAGCTAAGGCTTTATCTAAAGCCCAGAAACATCTTACGAAACGTTTTGTATTTTGTGTAACTGGTTCTGAGAAGTCTGCCCCTTGTGGTGATACGGCACCGATGATTGAAACAGAACCTTCTTGTCCATTTAAAGTTTTCATGTATCCAGCACGTTCATAGAATTGTGATAAACGTGATGGTAAGTAAGCTGGGAATCCTTCTTCAGCTGGCATTTCTTCTAGACGACCAGAGATTTCACGTAACGCTTCTGCCCAACGTGAAGTCGAATCGGCCATGATTGCACAGTGATATCCCATATCACGATAATATTCAGCTAAAGTAATTCCTGTATAAATACTTGCTTCACGAGCGGCAACTGGCATGTTTGAAGTATTAGCAATTAAGACAGTTCTATCAGTTAATGGTTTACCACTCTTAGGGTCAATTAACTCACTAAATTCTTCAAGAACTTGAGTCATTTCGTTTCCACGTTCTCCACAACCAACATAAATGATAATATCGGCATCACACCATTTAGCAATTTGGTGTTGTGTCATTGTTTTACCAGTACCGAAACCACCTGGAATAGCAGCAGTTCCACCTTTAGCGATTGGGAATAATGTATCGATAACACGTTGTCCTGTTACTAAAGGAATAGAAATTGGTAAACGTTCTAAAGTAGGACGTGCTTGTTTGATTGGCCATTTTTGACATAATGTACATTCGTGAATTTGACCATGTTCATCTTCAATTTTCATAACGACATCATTGATTTTATATTGACCATTTTCTTTTACTTCTACAACTTTACCACTTAAAAGTGGTGAAAGCATACATCTGTGTTCAATTAAATCTGTTTCAGGACATGTTGCATAGATATCTCCACCTTTTAAAACATCTCCTACTTTTACTTTCATTGTAACGTCCCATAATTTTTCAACGTCAAGTGAATCAACATCGCTTCCGGCTTCAATAAAAGCACCAGATTGTTCAGCAATCGCTTGTAAAGGACGTTCAATCCCATCAAAGATATTTCTTAAAATACCAGGACCTAATGTAACACAAATTGGTGATCCTGTTGAAATAACAGGTTCTCCTGGTTTTAAACCAGTTGTTGTTTCATATACTTGGATAGTTGTTAAATCTTTAGAAATAGAAATAACTTCCCCCATTAATTTTGCATGACCAACATAAACCATTTCTAACATTGAAAAGTCTTTGGCATTTTTTACTTTAACAACGGGACCATTAATAGAATAAATTACATTTTCACTCATCTTTAATCCCCCTATTTAATCATTAATCCAGAAGTCTTATAGAACCAATCTTTTTGAGCTTCTAAATTTGAGTCTAATGATTCATCTACAACAACATTTGTTGCTTTATTTTCAATAATGAATCCACCTAATTGAATTTGTTGACCTTCTTCAACTTCAATTGGTAAAGCATATGCTTTCTTTAAATCATCTGCATATTTTAAATCATCTTTTCTTACATATAAAACACAATCTGTCATTTGATATTCATCACTAACAGCTTTTACATGTGTTAGTAAATAATCTTTATAATCTTTACCATTTACAAATTCAACAAGTTTATTTTTTACTTCTGTAAAAATTGTTTGAACATATTCTTCTCTTTTTTCAACTAATTTTTTTAATCTTTCTTCGAGTTGAGCTGAAGCTTCAATACTTGCTTTAGAAGAAATTTCTGCTAATTCTTTATCTAATTGATGTTTGGCATCAATTTCGGCTTCACCTCTTAATTGGTTATAAGCTTCTTGTTCAATCGCTTTGGCTTCATCTAAAATTTCTTTTTCTTCAGCTGATGAAATTTTTTTAATTTCATCTTTGATATAAAGAAAGACTTGATCTTTTTTTTGCATAGCACTTTCTCCTATAACTTAACTCCAATTGCTTCTGAAACATATCTATCAATCGTTTCACCAATTTTAGAATTTCCATGTCTATCAGGAATTTCTACAAGCAATGGTTTTTGTTGTTTTAATTTTATTTCAGAAATAACATCAGGAGCTAATTCAATTAATTTCGTTGTAATTAAAATCACACCTATGGATCTATCTTTCATTTTTGTTTCCAAAACTTCAAGAAAATCACGTCTTTTATGAACAACTTCTCCTTCAATACCAACAAGTCTTAAACCCATTTCAGTATCGACATTGTCACTTATTAAATAAAATTTCATAAAAAATCACTCTCTAAATTAGATTTTGTTGATAATTAAGATAGAGATTAATAAACCATAGATTGCAACCCCTTCACCTAAGGCAACGAAGATTAATGATTTACCAAAGTTCTTTTCATTTTCAGAGAAAGCTCCGATAGCTGCTGGAGCTGCTGCAGCAACGGCAATACCTGCACCTAAAGCAGAGAATCCAGTTGATAAAGATGCTGCTAAGAATCCTAAACCTTGAGCAATTGTTCCAGTGATTGTAGCAACTTCACCTGCTGCAAATACACTTGAATTTGACATAGCAACTAATAAACATAAAACAACGGCACCAGCGAAACCACTGATATGAACACCTAATCTTCTTTTAGCGCTTTGAGCTGATACTTTTCCTGTAAATACTTTAATTAATGGTAATGTTAATAAAACTACTGCAAATAATGGTAATAAAATTTCTAATACTGTCATAATAAATTTCCTCCTTGAATTTAATCTTCCTTAATAGTTTTAAATGGAATTCCATTTCCTTCATAATAACGTGAAAACATTTCGTAGAATTCAAGACGTAATACTTGAATACCAACGATCAATCCTTCAAGACACATTACGAAAACGTTTCCTAAAATCAAGACAATGATTTCACCAAATCCCCCTACCATTTCGGCAAGAGTATAAACAACAAGCATCATACCAGCATGTGATAAAACGAATCCCCCAACACGCAAGAATGACATTGTGTTTGTAATAAATGATAAGACTACTTCAAATAATTCGAAGAATCCTTCAACAAAGAATGCTCCAAAACCATTTGGGAACATTTCACCATGTTCTTCTAATTTTCTAATTAATGGTTCTTTTAAGAACATTAAGATTAGTGGTAAAACAATTAAAATTAAAATATAGAAAATATTTACAAAATGCATACCTGTAAGCATTCCAAGAGCTGCACCAATAACAGCAACATAGAATGTAACCCCACATAAACCATTTTGACTTAAAATCGCTTCACCAATATTTTTCTTTTTAAAGTTCAAAACAATATTGAATGTCATTGAAATAAGAATTAAGACAATACCAAGTCCAATGGCAGCCATTAATAATGTCATTGTATTTTCTGGTGACATTGCATTAAAGAATGAGAAACCTTTGAAATATTCAGATAAGATTTCTTCATTTCCAAAGAATGAACCAAAGAATACACCGAAGATTGCACTGGAAATACCTAAACGAACTCCCACGCCACCTAATTTTAAATTAAATTTTTTTTCAGCAACAAGGCCTACTAAAGAAAGAATAATACCTTGTCCTAAGTCACCAAACATAATACCAAATAATAAAGTATATGAAATAGCAACTAATAATGTTGGATCTACATCATTGTAACGAGGTACACCATACATTTCGACGAACATTCTAAATGGTCTTGCAAACCATGAATTTTTAAGTCTTGTTGGTGGTTCTAGACGTACATCTGATGTAGCAGGTAAAACTTCAAGTTTAACACCATCGATACTTTCAAAAGTGTTTTTGAAGTTATCTAAATCTCTCTTAGGGACAAATCCATGAACATTTAATTTATCACCTAATTTAACAATATATTTTTGCATTGCATAAACTGAATTTAATTTTTTAGCAATACTATAAATACGTGTTAATTCTTCCATATTTTCTGAAATTGTTTTATCAATTCTATTTTGTAAATCTTGGCTGTATTGTTTAGCTGAATCAGATTCATTTTGAATTTCTTTTTCAGCTAATTCACATGAACCATGAACGAATTCAGGAATATGAATTTTTTCAAAATAAAGTGATGTAAAAACATTATCCACTTCAGGAGCATCTGTAGGTGTCGTCATATACATACACCATACATATTTATCATCTCTTTGAAATGCTTTATAAACAAATGGTAATGTTTCATAATACTCTAACTTTCCTTCATTATTGAGAGGAAGTTTACCGAATCTTATTTTTAAATATTGTGTTCCAAATAATTGATCAAAATCAATATTAGAACCTTCAACATGATTCAAAGTAATGATGGCTTCATCATTTTCTTCAATCATCTTTGTCAATTCTTTTTTAACAGCATCAATACGGTCAATATCTAAAAATAAATCATCTAAAAATTCTTTAGCTCTAAATACATTAAGTTGCGAATCTGTTTCAACTTCATGAACTTCAAAATGATATTTTGTTTTCATTTCTTCAATTCTTGATAACAATTCTTCATAAAGATTGTCATTGTTGTAAGCTGAAAGACCAGCAACACTATCCGTAAACTTGCTTGCTAGCTCGGGATGAAAATCATCTCTTTGATAAAGCTCAAGTAACACATCATTACAATTGTCTTTATCAAAATCAAGGCTAACCAAGTTTAATTTCGCTATTGCCATGACAGTCCCCCTTTACTCTTTATTGATCTTTTTGTCACTTTTTTCACTAAGCTACAAACTAATAATAGCGCAATGTTTATAACAAAGAATAATCCAATTTGCATTGCATAGTTTGTACCTACAACAAAGATTGAATTATAAAGTGACATACTATAGAAGACTGTTCCACTTAATAGTCCTCCTATTGTAACAGCAGCTCCTACACGTTGTAGTAACTTACTGATGTTACCCTTAACAATAAATGATAATAGAATAGCTAAAACACCTACTCCTAAATCACCAAGTAAAACAAGTGCTGAAAGCATCATAACCACACCAGCAATCACTGTTGGATCAAATTTTTCACCAGGTTTAAATGTGAATAAGCATTCAAATGGTTGGAAAAATGCGTTGTTTTCAACATAAACAGGACCTTCAACTCCTTGATCTTGATACGTATCAATAGGAAGTTCATGAATAGTAATTCCAGGAACATTTACAATAGCTTCTAATTCATCTTTATTAAATGAACTAAAGGCATAAACTGCAGCTTTAGTTTTTAAATCAACTACATATTTACCTTTCTTGTATAACTCTTTCAAACGATATGTTTTCCAAAAGTCACCAAGTAATTGTTCTTCATTTTCTTCTTTCACTTTTTCAATACGTTGATCAAGTTCTCGAAGATACGCTTCCATTGTTTTATTTTCTGCTTTTAATTCAGCAACCGCTTCTTCCATTTTACCATGGGCAAATTTTGGAAGTTTTACTTCTTCAAAGTTCATTGAAGAGAAAATGTTATCAATTTCACCAATACTATGTTCAACGCCACCATAAACAATCCAAGCGAATCGATCTGTATGTGATAATTCTTGATAAACAAATGGATAACTATCAAAATATTTGATTTTTTCAATTTGTGATAATGGTAATTTACCAAATCTTAAAGCAACATATTTTAATTCATGAATATCATCGATAGAAATACGATCACGATTTAAACATGAAATCAATTCAATTGCTTCCTGATTTTCATAATAATCTTTTTTAATTCCTCTTTTAATTTCATTAATATCATCTAACTTTTGATGAATTTCTGAAATATAATCTAAAATTTCACGAACATTTAAAAATGCACTTTGAACGGGTCTATCTACTCTTTCAATATGTAAGACATCCATTACATTATAAAGTTCGTCTAATACCTCGTTATATGGATTTCTATCTTCCATAGAAGTTGCATGGTCTAAATTAGAAATCACTTTCTTCGCTTTAACTGGATAAATAGAATCTTGATGATTTTCAAGTTTCATCAAAACTTCCATATAATCATCTCTAGAGAAAACAATGTTATATAAATGTGTATTCTTAATCATTTTTTCCCCTCCTATGCATAGATCAATGTATTTTCAATTTTTGAAACAGGTTGATTATAACGAATACCTTCAACAATATGTTTCAAATTATCTATTTCAATTCTTTGTAAAATACTATAAGTCATATAAACAAGTGGTGCACTGTTTGAAAAACGCATGTATCTTTTTGCGATATTATATTGAATACTATCTGCATAATATTCGATATAGGCAAATTCTTTATCATCCATATAGAAGTTATATTTAGAAGTTGATAATAAAGATAATACTTCTTTAGGACCGCTTGCACTAATTAAACGATTCATCATATCTTTTGGCAATCTTGAATATTGTAAAAAGAGTGAACTTCTGATTGAATCTTCTGATTCATGGAAATATTGTTTATAACGATAGATTTTTGAAATATTCTTTAATTCAATAGAAGTATAGAGAATATTTAATAAATCTTTTTGAACACTTCCTTTGAAGTGTTTTTTAATTGTTTCAACAATGTTTTCATAATAAAGTGATTGTAAGCACATATGAACTTCTTTAACATCAAATGGGACAGAGAAATCAATTTCTTTAAGAACTTTATAATATCTTGTTTTTGAAAGATATTGTAAAAGATCTTTGAATGATTCAATGTTTACTAATCCATCAATATTAAAACTTGTCTTTTTCGCTAAATAAGTAGGAATTGATAAATTAAAACTATATTGTTCCTTTGCTTGTAAAGAAACAAGTTTATCCATAATTAAATTAATTTCTACTCCAATAATTTCAAATAGATAAAAATCTTCATCAGATTTGGGTGAATATTTCATCAACTTTGCACAACGATGATAATATTCTTGATTTAAACAATCTTCTATTTGACCACGATGAACATGTCTAATATTAATATCTTTTAAAGCATCTGCATAACTTGTTTGAGATTTTAAATAAGAAACAACTTCTCCAATTGTTTGTTTTCTTGTTAAATCAAGATAAACATTCTTATTTAAACGCCCACCATACATTGCTTTAGCTTTTGCACATAAGGCATTTGAAGATAAAGACATCTTTACACCTTCTATTTAGTACATCTCGTAAAGATTTCATCTACCCATTTATCTTTATTTTGAGTAAATAAATCTTCCATATTTTTCATTGATTTATGAAATTCATTTTCTTGTAATTGTGCTTCTTCTTTATTCTTATTCAATAGATCTTGTTTATGCTTTTCAACTTGATCTTGTTGGCTATCAATATACTCACTATAAATTGTAGATTTTTGCGACATCATACTTGATTGAGCTTCTGCTTTTTTCTTTTTCGCAAGTTCTACTTTTTCTACGCATTGGCGATCGAATTCTATTAACTTTTGAATAATATCATCCATCTTACTTTCCCCCTTCTTCTTGTCGAGGATTATTGTACTCTCATTCTTTTAAAATTCAACAGATATAGCTTTCAAAAGCACTCTTTATGATAAATTTATGACGAATTTATAAGAATTTATCAAAAATCCTCTTTAAAGAATATATGTAAAAACAAAAGCACCTTCCCTATTCTTGTGTTGTTCATGTCACTTCTTAGAGATGTGGCGCTTGCAATACATAGCTTATTCTTTATTTCGCACGTTATTCTACTCCCACTTTTCAATATTTGTCAATAGACAAATTTTCACATTTGCATAAATCCGCCAAAACCTTAGCGTCATGCCACTTTTAGCAAGATTCATTCCTAATTTTTTATTCATCTCTAAGCCTTTTCATTCTTGAAGGTAAATGTTAAAATGAAAGAACTTAGGAGGTCATTATGATAAATCAAAGAATTACAAAATTAAGACAACTTATGAAAGAAAGAGGAATCGATCTTTATATCATTCCAACCAGTGATTTTCATCAAAGTGAATACGTAGGAAGTTACTTTGAAGCTCGTCATTATATGTCTGGATTTAGCGGTTCAGCTGGAACTCTTATCGTAAGACAAGATGAAGCTTATTTATGGACAGACGGTCGTTATTTTATTCAAGCAGAAAAAGAACTTGCCGGTAGTTGTATTCAATTAATGAAAATGCGTACACCGGGTGTTCCTACTATTAAAGAATATATTGAAAAATATCCAGAAGCAACCATTGGTTTTGACGGGCGTGTGATGCCTTATAATCAATGTCTTTTCACAAATACCATTCAAGCCAATGAAGATCTTGTAGATCTTATTTGGCAAGAGCGTCCTGAACTTTCCCATGAAGAAGTTTATTTATATGATACAAAATATTGTGGTGTTTCTAGAAAAGAAAAATTAGAAATCATTAGAGAAGAAATGAAAGATGCGAAATATCATTTAGTGACAACTTTAGATGATATTGCTTGGATCTTTAATATTCGCGGTAATGATGTTTTATGCAACCCTGTTGCTTTAGCTTATGCTTTAATTGAAAAAGAAAAAGCAAACCTTTATTTAAGAAAAGAAGCTGTAAGTCAAGAACTCATTGATGAATTATTAAAAGACCAAATTGAAGTTAAAGATTATTTTGATATTTATGAAGATATTAAAAATATCAATGGTAAAGTTCTTTTAGATACAAAATCAGTAAACTATACATTAGTTAATTCTATTAATATAGATGATGTTATCGATCAAACAAATCCAAGTCAATTACTTAAATCAATTAAAAACGAAACAGAAATCAAAGCGACAAAAGATGCTCATTTACATGATGGTATTGCCGTTACTAAATTTATGTATTGGTTAAAAACAAATATAGGAAAGATGGAAATGGATGAACTTTCTATTTCGAATAAACTTTTAGAATATCGCAAACAACAACCAAATTTCAAAGATATTTCCTTTACAACAATCTGTGCTTATCGTGAAAATGCTGCTTTAATGCATTATCATCCAACAGAAAAACAATATTCTAAAGTGAATGCTTCTCATTTATTATTAATTGATAGTGGTGGACAATATCTTACAGGAACAACAGATATCACAAGAACCTTTGTTTTAGGTGAAATGACGCAAGAAGAAAGAAAAGACTTCACAATTGCTTTAAAAGCAATGTTCAGATTACAAAATGCTCATTTTATCCAAGATGTTACAACAGGAGCAAACCTAGACATCCTTGCTCGTGGTGTGATTTATGACTATGATTTAGATTATCGTTGTGGCACAGGGCATGGTGTTGGTCATTTCTTAAATGTTCATGAAGGACCTAATGGACTTCGTCCAAAGAGTCTTTATGGTCATGAAGCATGCATCGTTCCAGGTATGATTACAACCGATGAACCAGGTGTTTACGAAGAAGGCAGTCATGGTATTCGTCATGAAAATGAACTTTTATGTGTTAAACATACAGAAAATGAATATGGTACTTTCTTAAAATTTGAACCAATCACTTATGTTCCATTTGATATTGAAGGTTTAGATTTAAATTACTTATCAAATCATGAAATTCAAACAATTAATGATTACCAACAATATACTTATGATCGTCTTAAAGATTATTTAACACAAGAAGAAAAAGATTGGTACTTAAATAATTTATTCATTAAATAACAAGAGAAATCTTGTTATTTTTTATTCTCGATATAGCTTAAAACTATATTAAACATAAACTAATATGTATTTTACAATAATTTCATTCCTTTTTATACTTTAGATAAAGTTTCAAGGAGGAATAAAAATGAGCGCACCTTATAAATATGATATTGTAGGAAGTTTTTTAAGAGATAAAGAAATTAAACAAGCAAGAGAAGGTTTTTCCTTAGGAAAAATCAATCAAAGTCAATTAGAAGAAATTGAAAATAAATCAATTGAAAATCTTGTTAATGAAGAAAAAGCTGTTGGTTTAAAAGCTGTTACTGATGGTGAATTTCGAAGAGCTTTTTGGCATTTAGATTTTCTATGGGATTTAAAAGGCGTAGAAAAAGTAGCCGTCGAACATTTTTCAATTGCCTTTAAAGGACATCAACCAAAAAGTCAAACTTTAGAAATTGTAGATAAAATCGATTTCCCCGAAGATCATCCTTTTTTAAAACATTTTAAATTCATGCAAAGAGTATCTGGAGAAACAGAAGTTAAACAATGTATCCCTTCTCCTTCAATGCTTCATTTAATTTGTTGTATTAGAGAAGAAAACTATCAACCTATTGAAAGATATCAAGATAACGATGTTTTATTAAAAGATATCGCCTATGCTTATCAAAAAGCAATCAAAGCTTTTTATAATGCTGGATGCCGTTATCTTCAATTAGATGATACTTCATGGGGAGAGTTTTGTTCAAAAGAAAAAAGAGAAGCTTACAAAGCAAGAGGAATTGATGTAGATGAACTTGCTAAAAAATATGTTGATATGATTAATCTTGCTTTAGAAGCAAAGCCAAATGATATGGTTATTACAATGCACATTTGCCGTGGTAACTTTAGATCAACATGGTTTACTTCAGGAGGATATGAACCTGTTGCTAAAACATTATTTGGTAACTGTAAAGTAGATGGATTCTTCTTAGAATACGATAGTGAACGTGCTGGTGGTTTTGAACCACTTCGTTATATCCAAGATCAAAAAGTTATCTTAGGTCTTGTAACTTCTAAAGAGGCAAAACTTGAAAATAAAGAAGAAATTATTAAACGTATTCATGAAGCTGAAAAATACGTGCCATTAAATCAACTTGCTTTATCTCCTCAATGTGGTTTTGCTTCTACTGAAGAAGGAAACTTACTTACCAAAGAGGAACAATGGAATAAGATCAAACTTGTTAAAGAAATTGCAGAAGAAGTATGGCAATAAAAAAAGAACTTTCGTTCTTTTTTATTTGCATATTTTTTCTAAACTATCTGCTGTTATAGAAAAAGTTGTTGTGACTTTTTCTATAATTGTCTTTTCATCAATATTGAGTTCTTTTAAAAGAGCCACTATCTTTTTAAGATCCTCTTTACGCGCTTTATCCATAGCATCATTCATCAAGTTTTCAAATATTTCAAACAAATTAATATCATCACTTGATTGATTTTCAATACTTTCTAATAAAATAGATTTCATATCACGTGAACGACTTCTTTTATCACGATAAAGAATATATGCTTTCGCCACTCGTACATACCCTTCTTCAATAAGAATTTCTTCTACCGTATCTTGTACAAGTTCTACCGTAGGAAAAGTACTTTCATTATCTTCTAAACGTTTTTCGACATCATGAGCAATGGCATATACCTTTTTTAAATCTACTTTATCATAACATGCCCCAAAAGCTTTATAGAGCGCTCCTGCAATTTTATCTACTTCAAATTCAACAAGTCTTCCATCTCTTTTTCTTACATTTTTAATCATAGTATCACTCCTACTATTAGTATAACGAATATTTTAAGTTATTTCATTAGATATGATATTTTTCAACGGTTACTTGATAATTCTTATAAAGAACAAGAATATATTCTTCTTTTAATTTTTCGACAATTCCATATCTAAAGACATCTTCTTTATTTAAACGATAGGTATTTATTAATAGATGTTTAGTTTCTTTTTCATTTTCTATTCTTGGTTTCCACCATTTTTTAGGTTTTACCTTTGATAATCTTAAATAATCTTCAATAAGTTCATCTTCATATCTTCCTTTTAAATAAAGATTAAGATATTGGAATAATTCATCTAATTGGAAACCAAAGAATTTAAAATCATTTGCTTGATAAAATTCACCAAGATCCAAAAAGAAATAAAACGGTGAAGCACAAGCTCTTAATACCTTATTCATTGTTATTGGCATTCTTCCTGAATTCCAATATTTTTGTAACATATCTTCTGCTAAATGAATCTTTTCAATATCTTCTTTTGATAAATCATGACTTTCAATAAGTTCATAAGGTGCTTCTTGTTGATACACATAACCATATTTATTAGCTTCGTTTCTTAAACTTGTCCCTCTTAAAAGTTTTAAAAAACCAAGTTGTAATTCTTTTGGATAAAGTCTAAAGACATCATCAAAGGATTTAGAAAAACGTTGAAGATTTTCTAAAGGAAGTCCTGCAATAAGATCCAAATGAAAATCAATCTTATGATTTTGTTGGAGCTGTTTGATGACGTCACATAAACGTTCAAAATTTTGATAACGTCGTACTATCTTATTAGTTGGTTCATAAGTTGATTGAATGCCAATTTCAAAACGAAGTAAACCATCTGGTGCTTCTTCATTAATAAAGTCAATAATTCTTTGATCCAAAACATCTCCGTTGATTTCAAATTGTAGTTGAACCCCTGGACGAGCATGTTTAAAAACAAAATCAAGGATTTCTAATGCATGTTCTGTTTTAGCGTTAAATGAACGATCAAGTAATTTAATTACTTTTACATCAGTTTCTAAAAGTAAACCTAATTGTTGTTTTAAATAACCCATTGAAAAGAAACGTAATCCTTTTTCTAAAGAAGATAAACAATATTGACATTGATAAGGACAACCTCGACTTGTTTCAAAATACAAGATACGATTCTTCATATCCTTTTTATCTCTTTCTAATAAATAGGGTGAATCCAGTGTTTCTAAATAACTTAAATCCACTGGTGGAATAAGACGGTCATCTCTTTTTTCTTTTGTAGATACTCCTTGAAGACAAACCTCTTCTTTGTTTTCTAAACAGGTAAGTAGTTTATCTAAAGCAATTTCTCCTTCACCCGCCATAATATAATCAATTTCAAAGGTATCTAAGAAGTGATCGATGTCATACATGACTTCTGGCCCACCAATAACAATGATTAAATTTGGTTGTTTTTGTTTTAAAAGATGACATAGTTCTTGAATAAGATCTACATTCCAAATATAAACACTTAGACAAAGGACATCTAAGTTTTGTTGAATTAAATCATCAACAATATGATTTAAATCATCTTTAATGGTATATTCTTTAAAATCAATATCATGTCTTTCTTTACAAGCAACATAAAGTAAACGAAGTGATAATGATTTATGGATAAATTTTGAATTGAGTGTTGTAATTAATGTTTTCATATCTATCTATTTAAAAATCTAGAGAAAACTCTAGATTTTAATCTTTCTTATATTTTGGAATCGAATTTTTATAAAGACAATATTCTTCTAATGTCCAGTTTTTGTTCATAATTTCTTTAGCCACATCTTTACCAACATAACGTAAATGCCAAGGTTCATGAGAAATACCAGTAATACCATCTGTTCCTTCAGTAAAACGAATGATGAAACCATATTTTGCACAGTTTTTAACGACCCATTTATATTCAACCGTATCTCCAAAAACAAGTCTTTGTTTATCAACAACACTTTGTGAAGTCATATCAATTCCAAGTCCTGTTTGGTGTTCACTTGCTCCTGGTGTAGCAACGTATTCTTTAGCGTAAACTTCACCGTATTTTTGTTGTGTTTCATCATAGATTTTTGTTTGTTCTTCATAAGAACGATACCCACTGTTTAATAATAAGTGCATATCTTCTTTTTCAGCATCTTTAATCATTTTAATTAAAGCATTAGCAGCCACTTTACGAAGTTGTGGATGATCACATGTTGGAGCCACATACTCACTATCTACATTGACTAAATCTTTTGGTTCATAATCATTTAAATAGAATCCTTTTTTAACAAGTGTTAATAAGTCATCTGGATTTGTAATGTCATATTTTTCTTTTGTATCTCCATTACTTGATACAATGAATGGATAATTAACAATATTGACTGCGTAATTGTAATCTTTTACTTCTTTATATTTTTCAATATAATCATTGATTTTCTTTAAATTATATCCTTTTACTTTTCTAAAAGGAGCTGTTTGACTATTTGAAAGTTTGTTATCTACAAGATATTGAAGATCACTTTTTCCAGCACCATCTTCCAACATTTTCCAAATAGTAGAATCTTTATAACCTAATTGATGTAATGTAGGTACTTGGTTTTCAAAAATATAATCAGCCACTTCTACAAGATCATCATAAGCTAATTCTTTATGTAATGCATAAAAACGTTCGTATTCATCATAAAGAGTTACTTTATTTGAATTATCGATCCATTTTAAAATATGTGTCATTTTATCATGAGATAACAATTCTTTTTCTTCATCATTATCGAATGAACGTACAAGTTCACTTGTAGTTGACCAAGAATAACCTTTTACTAAAAATTGAATACGATTAAAATTAAAATAAACAACAATTCCGACAACAAGCAGAATTCCTGCAATTACCGCAAGGGCTGCACGACCAACTCTTAATCTTCTTCTTTTTGAACTATAAGAACTATAATATCCATAGTCCATTTTTTTCTTTCTAAATAATCCCATTTTCTCACCTCTATCAACGATAGCTATTATAGAAAATAACCTATCTATTGACAATCATTTTTTAAATAGTTTTTTCTACCAATTTCATAAAGATCATTTCCTAATTGATCTATCACGACAACAAGTGGCATATTTTTAACTTTGAGCTTACGAATTGCTTCAGGTCCTAAGTCATCAAAGGCAATAATTTCGCACTCTTCAATACAAGATGACATCATCGCTCCAGCACCACCAATTGCGCCAAAATAAACACCACAATGATCAACAATAGCTTTTTTGACAGCTTCATTACGATAGCCTTTACCAATCATCGCATGTAAACCAAGTCCAATCAATCTTGGTGAATAAGCATCCATTCTTCCTGAAGTTGTTGGTCCTCCACTACCAAAAACTTGTCCTGGTTTGGAAGGAGTTGGTCCAACATAGAAGATGGTTTGATTTTGAATATCAAAAGGAAGTTTTTTTCCTTCATCCAATAATTGAATTAATCTTTTATGAGCAGCATCTCTACCTGTATAAATCGTTCCACTTAAATACACTTCATCTCCTGCATGAAGTTGTTTAATTTTATCAACTGTTAACGGTGTTTCTAAATAAATCATAACGAAGCCTCCTTATGACGTGATACATGACAACAAATACTTACAGCAACCGGCATTCCCGCAATATGTGTTGGAAATGTTTCAATATTTAAAGATAAGGCTGTTGTCTTTCCGCCATAACCCGCAGGTCCTATTCCTGTTTCATTGATCATCTTTAAAAGCTCATCTTCTAAAGAAGCATATCTTTGATCTGGATGATGACTACCAATCTCACGAATCATTGCTTTTTTAGCAAGCATGGTTACTTTATCAAAAGAACCCCCAATACCAACACCAATAACCATTGGTGGACAGGCATTTGGTCCTGCATCATTGACAACTTTCATGACAAAGTCTTTGACTCCTTGTAAACCATCACTTGGTTTTAACATCTTAATTTGACTCATATTTTCTGAACCAAATCCTTTAGGTGCTAAAGTAATATGAAAGGTATCACCCTCTACAATATCATAATAGATGATGGCAGGTGTATTATCTTTGGTATTTGTACGTTCAAATAATGGATCTTTGACAACCGATTTTCTTAAATATCCTTCTATATATCCTTGACGTATTCCTTCTTGAATTGCTTCTTTTAAACTACCACCCGTAATATGAACTTCTTGTCCCATTGTCACATAAACAAAAGCCATTCCTGTATCTTGACAAATTGGCATTTGTTTTTCTCTTGCAAGATTAGCATTATCAATAAGAACTTGTAATGTTTTCTTAGCAAGTAAACTATCTTCTTCATCATGTTTTTGATGAAGTTGTTGATAAACATCTTTAGGTAGATTTGTTGCTGCTTCAATACACATTGTTTTTAATGTTTCTGTAATTTCTTGACATGTTATTTCTTTCATATCAGTTCCCTCTATTCAATAATATTGTCTTTAACATCTGGATAATAGATAGAATAATAACGTAAAGCCATTAATTCCATCGTTGTAAGTAGATTATGTTTCCCTGTTCTTTTATATTTAGGATCTCCTATTCCAATAACATAATCTGGTTCAAAACCAAAATCAAAATCTTGATCATTAGTAATAATAACAACTTTCGCATTTGATTTTTTTATGTATGAAATCATCTTTTGATTTCCATTAAAAATATGTCCACTTACAGTTAAAATAATAGCAACACTATTTTCATCTAACTCTTTTGCACATTGAAGTTGATTCGTTTGTTCCATATAAGCCATGGTAAACTTTTCTAACATCAATAAATCTGTCTGAAAATGTAATGCGACCGAATGAGAAAACTGTGTTCCAAAAAAAGCTACATTATCACTATCATGAATCAATTGAATGACTTGATCAATGACCTTCCAATCTAAATAAGAAGAAAGTTGACTTAAAGAAGCACAAATTTGTTGAGTATAATAAGCTGTACTTTCTTCAGGATGATCTTTCATCATATCTAATGGAACATTGATTAAATTATTAAACTTTCTTGATGTCGAACTAAACCAAGCACATTCTTGTTTTAAATGCGCATAGTTTTCATAACCTAATGTTCGACAAAAACGAGAAATCGTTGCTGGTGATACAAAACATTCACTTGCTAGTTTAGAAATTCCCATGTGTGCCACTTCAGAAATATGATGTGCCATATACCAAGCAATATTATAATTTGTATCTGCTTCATTGGCACTATCTAGATATATTAATAAACGATAAAATAAATTTTTCATGCTATTCTCCTCTATTCTACAACATTATACACTAAATCTTTCTTCTTGTTGATAGATATTTTTTGTTTTATAAATCACATATTTTTTGACATTTGTGCCTTTTTTTCTCTAATTTTTATATTTATATTAATAAATGTGGAAAGAGATAGATTTTACTATTCATATTCCCTCTATTTACTTTCTACATATTCTTATCCTCCCAAATAAGAATATTGAAAAGGCATCTTGATGTCTTTTTTGTTTTACATATAACAATACCTAAAGGAGATAGAAAAAAATGTTAAAAGAGTTTAAAGAGTTTGCCTTAAAAGGGAACATGATTGACTTAGCTGTAGGGGTTATCATTGGAGGTGCTTTTAATTCACTTGTAACATCACTTGTTGAAAATATTATCATGCCTATTTTAAGTTTAGTTACAGGTAAGATTGATTTTTCTAACTTATTTATCGCTTTGGACGGAAATACATATAAAACACTTGCTCAAGCACAAAAAGCAGGTGCATCTACAATCAATTACGGTTTATTTGTGACTGGTTTATTAAACTTCATCATCATGGCTTTTGTGATTTTTATGATTGTGAAAGCTATGAATAAATTAAGAGAAAAAACAGAAAAACCAGTTGAAGAAAAAACAACTAAAAAAATATGTCCTTATTGTCAAAGCGAAATTTCTATTCAAGCAACTCGTTGCCCACACTGCACAAGTCAATTAGAAAAGTAAAAAAACTCTCTGTAATGTACTCATTACAAAGAGCTTTTTTACTATTATTTGATTTTAATAATCTTGCCATCTATTGCAAAATCAAATTTTGCTTCAGTATCATAATTTTCTTCTTTCCCCGCAAATGTCGTAGCTTTTCCGTAATAATGCATAATTGTTTTCCCATTTTTTACGGATAAATCAAGCTTAATATCACTGATTTGATAAGCATTTTTTAAAAGTGAGCTAGTTCCTTCGTGTTGTAGCTGAATTTCTACAATTTGTAATTCTATTTTAGGATCTATTTCAATACCATGTCGTGTGGTATAAATTATTTGTGGGACTTCTATTTTTAAATTGTTTCCTGCTGTACCTTCACTTACTTGAATATTGATTTCAGGATGATTGGCACACCACTTATAATAACCAAACCCACAGATAATTAATATTAAAAAAATAAGAAGATATGAAGGTAAAGCTTTTTGATTTTAAATGTTATATATTGTTTCATAGTTTCACCTACCCATTTATTTGATTATAATATAGATATTCTATATAAAACAAAAAAACATCGATTACTCGATGTCTCTTACATTTGGTGCGGGCGACAGGAATCGAACCTGCACGCCGAAGGCGCTAGATCCTAAGTCTAGTGCGTCTGCCAGTTCCGCCACACTCGCAAACAGGCAAAAAAAATGGTGATCCACCCGCGACTCGAACGCGGGACACCCTGATTAAAAGTCAGGTGCTCTACCGACTGAGCTAGTGGATCACATTGGCTGGGGCGGCTGGACTCGAACCAACGCATGCGGGAGTCAAAGTCCCGTGCCTTACCGACTTGGCTACGCCCCAAGGATAGAAACCGGATAATTATGGGGTGACTGGAGGGGATCGAACCCTCGAGTAACGGAGCCACAATCCGCCGTGTTAACCGCTTCACCACAGCCACCAAATTGTCCAAACTTAATAGCTTGGCGACGAATGTTATTCTACCATAGCCACTAGTTTATGTCAATCTTTTTTATAAACTTTTTTACATTTTTTTGCAGGGATTATTATTTGCAGACAGCGATTGCTTCTATTTCAACTTTAACACCTTTCGGCAGTCCCGCAACCTGTACGCAGGAACGCGCAGGAGCGTTTTCAGCAAACTTTTCACCGTAAATGCTGTTAACAACGCCAAAATCTTCCATATCAGTTAAAAAAACAGTGGTTTTTACCACATCGTCAAAAGTCAAACCTGCCTCAGACAATACGCCTTCCATATTTTTCAAGACTCTGATCGTCTGCGCTTCAATACCTTCATCTACTACTTCGCCTGTTTCAGGAACTAAAGCTATCTGACCTGACATATACAACATACCATTAGCCATGACAGCCTGAGAATAAGGCCCGATAGCAGCCGGTGCATTTTCAGTCTTAATAATTTTTTTCATTTGATTTACCTCCATTTAATACTTATCTAAAATATTTTTCAAATTTTACCATCAGCGGCAAAATAAGCCTGTGCCCAAGCCAGTGCAGTTGGTGTCTGTGCCAGTCCGCCTTCCGCCGTTTCCTTAAGCGTGCAGGGCAAACGATCGCCTACTGACTTCATCGCATCAATGGCTTCGTCTGCAGGGATAAAGCTTGTGATACCAGCCAGAGCCAATTCTGCTGCCAGCAACGCCTGTACAGCGGCACCGCCGTTTCGTTTGATACACGGCACTTCTACCAGACCGGCAACAGGGTCACAAACAAGCCCCAGCATATTTTTGAATACTATCGCCACTGCATGTCCTACCTGTTCTGGAGTGCCTCCCAGCACATCTACAGCGGCACCGGCCGCCATAGCCGCACCGCTGCCGCATTCAGCCTGACATCCGCCCATAGCGCCCGACAGTGAAGCGCGGCTGGCTATGACCATACCAATATTACCAGCCACGACCAAAGCTTCAGCCATTTGCCGTTCGTTCAAATTGTAATGCTGCTTCAATGCCAAAAGTACTCCCGGCAGAACGCCGCTGGCTCCGGCGGTAGGAGCGGCGACGATACGTCCCATCGCCGCATTGCATTCACCTACAGCCATGGCATAAGCCACAGCATCGTTGACGACACCGCCTAAAATATTTTTATAATTTTCAGATCGTCTGGCCTCCTGCAGCTTTTTAGCAGCACCACCAGTCAGGCCGCTGTGTGAACTTACCCCGGTCAGACCGAATGCTGCCGATTCTTCCATTACCTGCAGCATTGTCTGCATCTGCTCCAGTATAGCATCTTCACTCAGTTCAAGCTCTTCGCTGCTGAGCTTCAGCAGATAAGTATGTAACGGAACACCCTGATCAGCTGCGGCCTCAATCCAGGTCCTTAAAGAAATTTTCTCGTTAATCACGCTGCACCTCACAAAACATTACGGATGAACCGCACCGACTGCATAGGTTCCAAAGCAGCAACCAGATTGATTATCGGCTCCGGCACCACCTGGTCACATTCAATAACCATCGTTGCCAACCCGCCTTTATTCGCCCGGAAAACCCGCATCCCGGCAATATTGATACCTGCACTTGCCAAAGCGCTGCTGACCAGGGAAATAACACCAGGTTTATCCTTATGCAAGGTAAGGATCGCCGGCAGCTTACCGCTCAGTTCTACAGCCGCACCGTCAATAGAAGTTACCAGAACCTGTCCCCCACCAATAGAAGAACCAATAACTTCGCATTGTCTGCCATCTGCAGCTGTCAATTTAAAATAAACCGTATTTGGATGTGTCAGATCACCTAGATTGATCGTGGAAAATGCGTATTCCAAGCCCTGCTTCTGCGCAAAATCCATTGCCTGCGGAATCCTGGCATCATCAGGCAGCCAGCCCATCAGTCCCGCAAGAAGCGCCATATCCGTGCCATGGCCGCGGTAAGTTTGAGCAAAGCTCCCATGCAAAGCAATCTGCGCCTTTACCGGCCAGGCCCCCAGAATGCTGATTGCCAATAACGATAAACGTACGGCTCCAGCCGTATGCGAGCTGGACGGACCAATCATTACCGGTCCGATAACATCAAATATATTCATAATAACCTCACTGCTTTTACTATTGCGTCCTTATTCCACATTATCCAGTGAACGATGCGCCAGACCTACACACAACTCATTGAGATTGAGCACGCCTACCGCCATATAAATAGCAACGCACAAATGCTCACCGCAGCGGGCAATACCGATCTTGCCACCGACATTAAAGCCCAAAGCCTTGGTTTTCACCTGCTCTAAAGCCGCATGAGCAGCGCCTGCTACCGCACCGGCGCCAACATGCGTATCTGAAACCAGGCCCTGCCTCTGCGCTGCCACTACAGCACGCTCAACAATCTTGACAATAGACGGAATAAATTCCCCGCCAAAATCGACCGCTGTCGAACGAATACCCTGTTCAGCCAGTTCCTGCTTGATTCTCTGCTCTTCGCTGCGTGAACCTGTAACAGCTATTTTCAGAGCCGCACGGCCGATTTCAATACTGGTGAGTTTGCTGTCGGTCATAATATCAAGCCTCTTCCTCTACATATTCCGGTACTTTAATAGGAGTTTTATCAACAACTGCCACTATTAAAAAGGTTACAATACAAATAAGCCATTCAAAATAAATTACATGCTGCAGAACATGGAGCGCCGGTACAAATTCCCAGACCACCAGCCCTAAAAGTCCGACCAGCGTTGTATAAAAAGCACTGCTTCTGCGGCACAGCCCCGGCGCAAACACAGTAAATAAAAAGACACAGGTCAGAGCGGTAGTCATCGACAGACCGGCAATCATGGTCTTCAAAATACCTGCGGCATTGAAGGCAAACCACAAGGTTATCAAACCAACCCCGAAAATAGTCAGACGATTGACAGTGACAAATTTTTCATCGCTGACAGAAGGATTAATAAAACGTTTGTAAATATCCTGACTGAACAAAGTGCCCGCCCCCAAAAGGATCGTGCAGGCAGTAGAAACATCGGCCGCCCACAAGGCAGCCAGCGTCGTTCCTGATGCCACCGGGTTCAGACTCATAACGACTTTCGGCAGAGCCATAGTCGCCGTAATATCCGGGAAAGAAACCTTCGCTACAATGCCGAGCAGCGCGCATAAAAATCCGATCGGGAAAATCAAAATGCCGCCTAAAAGAAAGCCTTTACGGGCAGTTTTGGCATCACGGGCACCACAGGCAATCTGCACCGGTCCCTGTGCCGTGATCGCTTGTGTGACCATAACTATGAACCAGCCGATAATGACCGCCATCGGTATACCAGCCAAAGGATCGAACCAATCCAGCGTCGGCGGCAGCTGAGCCGCAATATTCTCGATCCCGCCGGCATTATTGACGGCGGCAAAGCAGGAATACAGGACACCGACATAAATCAGACAAACGCTGACGATATTGGAAAGACCTGAGGACCACAGACCGCCGATCAGGGTGATGCCGATGAAAACAACGGCACTCATCATCATGCCGCCTTTAAAACTGAAAATGTCAGGCAGCAGCGAAGCCAGAATCGCCCCGCCCGCCAAATACTGCAGCGCCGTAATAACAGACATAATAATAACAAGACCGACCGCGCTGATGACACGACCTTTCGTATCATAGTATTTCTCAAAAAATTCCGGGATCGTAGAAATCTTCATCGCCCGCAGTTTCCCAGCGGCAACAAGCCCCATCACGACAGCCCCCGCTGCCCAGGCTGCATTATACCAGCCTGCCGCCATACCTACTTTAAAGGCATTTTCGGCAACGCCCACTGTAGAAGCCGCACCGACCGCAAGCCCCGTAATATTGACCGCGATCAGGCCGGCACTTAATTTACGCCCGGCAAACAAATACTCCGTCGAGCCTTTATCAGCCCGCCTTTTAACATAAAAACTGATACCAAACAAAAGCGCGATATACACGCACACGATAATCAACTGAATAGACAAATGCCACACTACCTTTCTACGCTGCTACATTGCTGCTTATTAAAACCACTCCGCGCCTCAGAAGGCGCCTGCTGCCATACTACCCTCCTACCCATCAAGTATGGATATAATTATATCAATTTTCTTCTGCAAAGTGAAGTAAAACAGCTTTTTAAAACACTTTTTTACTTTCTTTAGCTCATTTACATTCGCTGGCTGCCTTGTAAAATTTTTTATACTTTGCTGCCGGCAACAAGGATTTTAGATTTTTATGTCGAATGTAAAAAAGATTACAGAAGATTTATTTATCTGAAATTCCCTGATAAGTGAGGCTTAAATTTATGTATTCTTACAAAACCAGCGGCACCTGCTCTCAACAAATAAATTATGACATCGTTGACGGCAAGGTCCATAATGTTACTTTCGTCAACGGCTGCCCCGGCAATCTTAAAGCTATCGGCATCCTGGTAGAAGGACTTCCCGTCGAGGAAGTTGCCGCAAAACTGCGCGGCATTCACTGCGGCAACCGCAGCACCTCCTGCGGCGACCAGCTGGCTCAGGCCCTGGAGCAGCATCTAAACAAATAACAACATCGCAAATTCCAAGGAAAGGGGGCACCTGCAATGTATAAGATCCTCAAAAGTACACCAAACGGCATCGATGAGCTTGAGCTTGAACAATTAGAAAAGGGCTGCTGGATCGACATTGTCAGTCCCTCCCCTGAAGAACTGCATGAAATAGCCGCCGCTACTAAGATCCAACTGGATTTTCTGACGGCCGCGCTTGACGAAGAAGAAAAATCGCGTATCGAAACCGAAGACGACCAGATCCTGATCCTGGTCGATATTCCTTTTTTACGCAGTAACAAAGACTACGACACACTTCCGCTCGGCATTATCATCGCTGAAGACTTTATTGTCACCGTCTGTCTGGAGCCTAACGCTGTTGTTGCTGACTTTTCTTCCTATAATCATCGTTTCTTCAGCACCTTCAAAAAAACGCGGTTCCTGTTCCAGATCCTTTATAAATCAGCTACTTTATATCTAAAGTATATTCGTATCATCATCAAACGTACTGATGAACTGGAGCAGCATCTGCGTAAATCCATGGAAAACTCCGAGTTATTCAACCTGCTGGATCTTCAGAAGTCACTGACCTACTTTACTACTTCCCTGCGCAGCAATTATATCGTTACTGAAAAACTGCTGCGTCTGCGTTCTACAAATCAGTCAGGACATTTGATCAAGCTCTACGAAGAAGACGAAGACCTTTTGGAAGACGTCATCATTGAATATAAGCAGGCTATTGAAATGGTTGAAATGTACAGCCATATTCTTAACAGCATGATGGAAGTATTTGCCTCTATCATCAGTAATAACCTGAACTTAGTTATGAAGTTCCTGGCTTCTGTAACCATTATTTTAGCTATCCCCACAACTATCGGCGGCTTATGGGGCATGAACGTTCCGGTGCCTCTGGAAGGTAACGAATTCGGTTTTGTCACCATCACTTCCATCGCCCTGCTGATTTCTGTAGGTACAGGCTACTGGTTGTGGAAACGCCGCATGTTCTAGGAGGATATTATGTCAAAAATACTAGCAGAACAATTATTGGCCGGTATTATTCTCGGCGATAACGATAATCAGGAATATATTTATCTTCCAGGCGGAGAAGTAGGAAGCGATACTCCCTGCTGTGTCTTTGAAAGCAAGTCCGGACGACAGGACCTGCCGCTGGATAAAGCCGTAGAACAGGCCAAGCGCCTGCATCTAAAACCCGTAGCGCATCCGGAAATGGGCCGGCGCTCATACTGAACCTGAAGAAGAAGACCCCGCTGCAATAATGCAGCGGGGTTATTTTTATGCTTTTTATTTTTTTACATAACGCTCCCAAAACTCGTCTTCAGGCAGCGGTCGGGCAAAATAATAACCCTGACCCAACTGGCAGCCCAGCTTTTGCAAAACCTTGAGCTGCTCTTCATTTTCAATGCCCTCAGCCAAAGTCAGCGTATCGCCAAATTCACGGCACATAGAAACCGCCGCCTTAAACAAAATCTGCGTTTTAGGATTGTCTACGATACTGTCCGTAAGACTTTTGTCAAACTTTACCGTATCAAAATGCACCTGTGACAATAATTCCAGATTAGAAAAGCTAGTACCGAAATCGTCCATGGAAATACTGAAGCCAGCCTCATGCATCCGTTTGATCAAATCCACAAGCAGCTCTTTTTCCAGCAAACCAAAGCTTTCCGTGATCTCCACATCTATCAGACATGGATCAATACCATATTTCTTACAGATAGCCACACTGTTTTTGATTGTATCTTCCGCAATCAACGTTACCCGCGAAACATTTACAGACATCTTAAAAACTCTGCCGCCACGTTCACGCCAGTCTTTCAGCATCCGGCAGACTGTTTTCAGAACAAAGATGTCGATAAAATTTATCAAACCATTTTCTTCGTAACCAGGAATAAAATTATCCGGCGCTATTATCACTCCCTGATCGTCGATTTTTCTGACCAGGGCCTCGGCACCTTCTATCAGACCTGTCTGCAGGTTTATTTTCGGCTGCAGGTAAACTTTGAACCTTCCTTCCGCGATCTCGGCCAACAGCCGGTGCGCGCTTTCTGCTTTATGATTATAATCGGCGGGCAGATTTTTATAGCCAAACGATTTTGTCGCTTCCATCACCGCATTTGCCTGAGATACTTTTTTATAAATATCCCGGCAATTATCGCTCCATAAGCTGCCGACCGAGACCCTGAAATCTGTCTCTGCACTGAATTTAGCTTTCAGCGCCGCTACTTTTGCTTCAAAATCCGCTTTATCCATATTCAGCGCCAAACTGACAAACTCATCACTGCCGACACGAAATGAATTAACGCCAAAAACACTTTTGATAAGTGCTGCTATCCTGATCAGGACCCTGTCACCCGAATGATAGCCCTTGGTTGCATTGATATTGCGCAGCCCGTTGATATCCATATCGACAATACCAATATGCCGTATTTTTTTAATTTCTATATCCTTCAACAGACTGCTGTATTTCTCTCTATTATACAGTCCTGTAAGATTATCTACCCAACGGATCTGTTCCAATTTTTGATCCAGATATTTTTTCTGCTGTTCCAGTTCTTCTTCCTTAAAATTATATAGAATTTCAAAACGCAGACGACGCCCCATATAATTGAATAAAATGCTCTTGACCTGTAAATAGCGCTGTACCGACGGCTGATATATTTCTTCCACAAACATGCGCTCTGTAGTCAGCAGATTATTCCGGCAGAACCTGCACTTGCTGTTCAGTCCCTGTAAAACCGTATAACATTTTTTACCGCAGTAGCTGTCATCTTCATAAGCCAGCTGCAGCATGTCTTTCGCACTCTTATTCATATAAACAATTTCACAGGTATCAACATCAATCAGATAGATCGCTCTTGCTGTTTCTGTACGCGCTATTTGAGGAAATTCGTCGAAGCCCATCATTTTCGAGCTCATTTCTGCACCTCTTTTATAAATATTCCCAGTCGCAACTTTTACTTTAGTTAAAAAAAGCTTCTTCAGGATATTTATTTTTAACATTTTTAAAAGTTTGCACTTTGTTTATCCATTTGTATTATAACATCATTATAATATTTATTCAATATTTTTGGTTTTTTAGAATATTTTTATTCTTAAAACAACAAAAGGCGCTGTGTAATTTATACACAACGCCTCAAAGACCACTTTTATTTAATTACAATAACTGGCAGTTCGGATTCTTCGATCACCGTTTTACTGACACTGCTTTTTAAAAGCCCTTCCAAAGCTCCAAAACCGCGGCTGCCAATAACAATGCTGTCACAGTTTTCGCGACGGCTCAGCTTAATTATTTCTTCAGCTGCTCTACTGCCGATAGCCAGCAGATAATCGCAGGGGATTTCCTGTTTGTCCATTAAGTGCTTGGCAGCGCCCAGCACCTCATTGCCGATCTGCATCACCGGCCCATTGGCACTGTAGACCAGTTCTTCTTCCAAAGGAGCACCGCCGACAGCTTTAATCCCCGGCTTAACGACCGTCAAAATAACCAGGTGTCCACCCGACAGCTTTGCCAGCGAAGCGGCATATTCCATGGCCCGCCAGGAATATTCAGTCCCGTCGATAGGTACGAGGATTTTTTTTAACATATTCATCATCCTTCATCAAAACTTTAAACACAGCTCCGTAATTATTTTACGATAAGTACCGGCACTGTTGCATACTGAGAAACCTTGGAACTGACGCTGCCCAGGAAAAATTCAGCAATGCCGCTGAGTCCGCGGCTGCCCAAAACGATCGCGTCGGCTTCCACTTTTTTGGACAAAGCGATAATCCGTTCCGACGGATGCCCTACTTCCATATCATATTCAACTTTATGCGGATAGGAGCCGACCATTTCTTTGGCCAGTTCCAAAACCTTATCACCGACTTTTTCCAATTCGCTGTTACCCTGATTAATCGTAGCATGGTCAAGCGGGACTGCCAAAAGAGCAGCATTATTATAAGGCTGGATTACGTTCACTACCAAAATTTCACTCTCAAATTTTTTACCGATCTCCAACGCATTATTCAATGCGCGCCATGCGGTTTCGGAACCGTCTACAGGTACTAAGATTTTTTTAAACATAATACGCACCTCCTGCTATCTTAACTGCTTTTAGAATATTCAAAATCAATAATAAGCTTATTGGTTTCACTGTTAATTTCTCTTTTTACAGCCTAAATTCCTGCTAAAGCAAAATTATTTAACTTTATTTTTTTTCGCCTGATGCTTCAGGGATTTTTTACTTACTTTTTTGATCTCTGACGGTGCCGGAGCGTCATCCATACTGCCGCCTTTACCAAAACGGTAATACAGCAGCATTAATCCTAAAAGCAGCATCGGCAGGCCCGCCGATAACATAACGGTATTCGGCCGGCGCAGTGATCGTCAGAAAATCATAACCAATGATCGCTATCGGCACAAGAATGATCTGCGAATAACGGCTTGCAGAACTCGTCGTCCCCATAAGACGGATCACCAGTCCGTAAGCCAGGAAGGCCACAGCAAAAGACACAAAAGACATAAAGCATAAGAAAATAAAAAATTCCATAACAGCTCTCCTCGTTTAACGTTCTTCCCTGTCATAAGGCTGCCCCAGCGCCTGAGGCGCTGCCAGACGGCCCCCTTTGCGGGCCAGAACCAAAATCAAAACCACTATCGTAAAAATATATGGAAGCATATTCAAAATAAAAACAGATACGGGCAGGCCAACGACCTGCAAATGAAAACCCAAAGCATCAATGCCGCCGAAAAGATACGAACCAAGCAGCGCACGCCAGGGATCCCACAGAGCAAAAATTACAAGTGCCACCGCGATCCAGCCGCGTCCGGCCGTCATATTTTCCAGCCAGCATGGAGCATAAGCCAGCGACAAATACGCGCCGCCCAAACCGGCTAAAGCACCGCCCATGATCACATATAAATACCGCAGTCCAAAAACATTGACGCCTACAGCATCTACAGCAGCCGGATTTTCTCCCAAAGCCCTCATAAACAGCCCTGCTCTTGTACGGTACAGATAAAAAGCAACAGCAGCCACTAAAATATAACTGCAGTAAACCAACAGATCCTGCCTGAACAGTACCGGCCCCAGCACCGGGATCTCACTGAGCCCCGGTACAGCCAGCTTACTGAAAACAACAGTCGCCTGCTGCCCCACATAATCCAAACCCAGATAACCGGATAGACCCGTGCCAAACAAGGTCAGTGCCAAACCGCTGACGACCTGGTTTGCCCGCAGGGTGACAGTCAGAAAAGCGTGTATCAACGCCATCAATGAACCTGCCAGCAGCGCCATCCCAACACCACTTAGAAGACTGCCCGTCTGCTGAGCGGCAATGAACCCGGCACAGGCACCGACCAGCATCATCCCGTCCACACCCAGATTGGTAACACCAGCTCGCTCGGAAATCAGTTCACCCAGCGCAGCAAACAAAATAGGGGTACCGGCCGTAATAGAGGCAGCTAAAATTGAAATGAGCAATGTCTCATTCACTCTCTTCGCCTCCTTCATTTTTGATCAGGCGCAGCTGATAATTGGTAAAGATATCAGCGCCGACGACAAAGAATAAAATAGCTCCCTGCAGCATTGTTGCCACAGCCGAAGGAATCCCCAGTGTCTGCACCATAAACCCGCCGACATGGATAATCGCAAACAAAAAAGCTACTATGATAATCGCTGCCGGATGCAGCCGCGCCAGCCAGGCCACAATAATTGCCGTATAACCATAACCGGGACTGATACCCGGCTGCAGCTTGCCAACGATGCCGCTGACTTCAATCATGCCGCCCATCCCGCAGACAGCACCGCTTAGCAGCATCACCAGCAAAACATTTCTGGGAATATTGATCCCGGCATAACGGGCAGCCGTAGGATTGGAACCAATAACAAGTGTCTCGTAGCCCCAGCGGGAATCACGAAAAACTACTGCCAGAACTGCCGCTAAAACAAATACAATAATGATACCGGCATGTACGCGCAGATCTCCGAAAGAGGGCAGCAAAGCCGACTCGCTGAAGGCCGCTGTCAAAGGAAAATTCAAGCCCTTGGGATCACGCCACGCACCATAGACCAGATAATTGACCCATAAAATTGCAATATAATTCATCATCAGCGTCGTAATCAGTTCGCTGACCAGCCATTTAGTTTTGAACCACCCGGCTAAAAGTCCCCACATCCCGCCTGCCGCAGCTCCCAGCAGCAGCATGCCCGGCAGCATGATCATAGAATGCAGGTCAGGATAAGTCAGCGGCAGCCAGCTGGCCGCACAGGCTCCCATATAAAACTGCCCTTCAGCGCCGATATTCCAGATCTGCATCCTGAAGGCAATGGCAATGCCTAATCCGCACATCGCCAGCGGTATCATTTTGACGATCGTTTCCGAAATACCATACTCAGAACCTAACGCACCGCTGAACATGGCATAATATACCTCAAAAGAATCGCGCCCCGTCACTGCAAAAAAGATACCGCAGAAAACCAGAGCGGCGAAAGCTGCCACCACCGGCACCAGCGAGCGCATCAGCGGACTGGGTGCCAGACGTTTTTCCATTACCAGCTTCATACGCCCGCACCTCCCGCTTCGGTAATACCCGCCATCAAAGCGCCGATTTTTTCTGTATCCATTTCGCTGACAGGGAATTCACCTAAAATCTGCCCGGCAAACATAACGCCTACACGATCAGCCAGCTTTGCGATTTCCTCCAGCTCTTCCGATACCAGAATGATCGCAGTCTGTTCTTCTTTCAGCTGCAGCAGCAGCTTGTGCACTGCTTCGATAGCACCTATATCCAAGCCGCGTACCGGGTACAGTACGATCATCAGCTTGGGTTTAGCGGCTATCTCGCGTCCCAGCAGCAGTTTTTGCAGATTGCCGCCGCTCATCATCTTCACCGGCTGGAAAATCGATCCCAGCTTCACATCAAAATCTTCTACGATACGTTTTGTCGCCGCTATAGCAGCTTCACGCCGAATCCGCCAGCCTTTGGAAAATTTACCGTCATATTCTTTCAGGATCACGTTATTGACAGAATCCAGATTTGGCACCAGCCCCATACCCAGACGATCCTCCGGCACATAACTGATACCTGCTTCGATCATTTCTTTCGGTTTTTTATTGGTAAGGTCCTGTCCGTAAAAAAATATTTTTCCGCCCATCGACGGCCGCAGTCCGGCAAGTACCTCAGCCAGCTCGCGCTGACCGTTGCCCGATACTCCGGCGATACCATAAATTTCACCAGCTCTGACTGCAAGCCTGACATTGTTCAGTCCAACCGTATTCATATCATTGAGAGCTGAAACCTGCTCCAGCTGTAGCACCACTTCACCGCAGTGCTCGCAGTTTTTTTCATAGGTATTCAGCACCTCGCGGCCGATCATCATCTGCACCAGCTTGTCGCGACGCATATCTTCTTTTGCGGCGCTGCCGGTTACACAGCCGCCGCGCAAAACAGTTACTCGGTCAGCCAATTCCTCGACTTCGTTGAGTTTGTGGGAAATAAAAACTACCGCACAGCCGTCGTCTGCCATCTTTCTCAGATTGACGAACAGCTCGCGTGTCTCCTGCGGCGTCAGAACAGCCGTAGGCTCATCCAGGATCAGCACCCGGCTGCGATGATAAAGCATCCGCAAGATCTCCACACGCTGTTTTTCTCCCACACCAAGCTGCCAGACATAGGCCCGCGGATCTACCTGCAGTCCATATTTCTCACCCAGACTTTCAATATCTGCTATGATCTGCTCCGGTTTCAGCAAAAAACCACCTTTGCTCTGGCTCAGAACGATATTCTCAGCTACCGTAAAAGATTCGATCAGTTTAAAATGCTGATGTACCATCCCGATACCGCTGGCAATGGCGTCAGCAGGCGAAGCAAACTTTACTTCCTCCCCGCCAACCATGATACAGCCTTCTGTAGGCTTGTAAAGACCTGTAAGGATACTCATCAAAGTACTTTTACCGCTGCCGTTTTCACCCAAGAGCGCATGTATCTCACCGGGATACAATTCCAAATTTATTTTATTGTTGGCGATAACGCCGGGAAACCGTTTCGTTATCTGCCGCATACTGATAAGAGGCAAGGTCATGACTTTGCTCCGTTCATCATAAAATTAATCCGCTCCTCCGCATAGCCGCGCGCCGATCTGGCGGGCAACATGGACTCCGCTCGCACTGGCCTGTGACAACCCCCTGGTGATACCGGCACCGTCGCCGACGGCGAACAGGTTCGGGATCTTAGTTTCCAGCTTATCATCAAGTTCCAGACGCGCACTGTAGAATTTTACCTCTACACCGTAAAGCAGGGTATCGGCATTAGCCATCCCCGGCGCCACCTTATCCAGCGCATAAATCATTTCGATGATATTATCCAAATGGCGTTTAGGCAGCACCAGGCTCAAATCGCCGGGCGTAGCCGACAAGGTAGGCTTAGTAAAGCTCTTTTCCAGACGTCTTTCATTAGTACGCCGGCCTTTGATCAAATCGCCGAAACGCTGCAGCAGCACGCCGCCGCCCAGCATATTGGAAAAAGAAGCGATACGTTTGCCGTATTGATGCGGTTCAGTAAACGGTTCTGTAAATTTATTGCTGACCAGTAAAGCAAAATTCGTATTATGACTGTGCAGCTTGGGATCGCGGAAGCTGTGCCCGTTGACTGTAATGATGCCGTCAGTATTTTCGGCCACTACATAACCGTTGGGATTCATGCAAAAAGTACGGACCAGATCATTATACTGCCGTGTCCGGTAGACCAGCTTAGCTTCATAGACTTCGTCAGTAATGTGTTTAAAGACCTGCGCCGGCACCTCTACCCGCACGCCTACGTCGACCTGATTGTTAATAAAGGACAATCCCAGTCCGCGGCACTGTTCGGTAAACCATTCCGCACCGGCACGTCCGGGAGCAGCGATCAGATAATCACAGCGAATATCAGCTTTATCCTCGCCGCGAACGCCCAGTTCAAAACCGTCACCGTGCCGTTTGATAGTTTCCACATGGGTATTACAGCGGATCTCCATTCGCTCAGCCAGATATTTATAAATATGCTCCATAATAATAAGGTTATTTTCAGTCCCCAGATGCCGGACCTTGGCGTTTAAAAGATGCAGATCATGTCCCAGCGCCAGACCGCCGATAGTACTGTTCTTTGTGCTGAAATATTCGCCGGGAGCGCCATGACGGCAATTAAGCTCATCAACATAATCAATCAGCTCGATTACAGTCTTTTCCGGAATATACTCGCTCAGCCAGCCGCCGAATTCAGTCGTAAAATTATACTTACCGTCCGAAAAAGCACCGGCACCGCCAAAACCGCGCATGATATCACAAGGGACACAACGCAGGCAATGATCCACTTTTTTTGCAGCCAGCGGACATTGACGCCGTTCGATTGGATTGCCTTCCTCCAGCATGATCAGACTGACCGTCGGATATTTCAGAGTAAATTCATAAGCTGCGAAAACAGCCGCAGGGCCACCGCCGATAATCGCTACATCATAGTTCTCGTACATAAAGGACCTCCATTCATTATGGTTTGATCACAAATCGTATTTTTTACTTTCATCACCCAGTGGTTCATCTTTTTTAGGGTCATTTTTAAAAAGCTCAATATTTTTCTTTGCTTCACGCAAAGCATCATCATACACAGTTTTAAACGGACTCAGGTCCGCCGGTTTACCGGCCTTCAGCCATTCGGTAACGACCCGTCCCAGCGCATAGGTAGTCCCTACAGCTACAGGTATCTGCAAGGGAGCAAACGGGATCAGTGTCGTCAGCGTACTGCCTACAAAATAAGCTCCTAAAGAACTCAGCAGGCTTACGGCCGCCTTTTCTCCGATTTCTTCTTCATAAACACTGCCTAATTTTATCACCAGATACACATCATTAGCAATCAGCGCCATTGTTCCAAGCAACGGAGCAACAACGATAACCCCGGCGCGGGCAGCAGCCCATCGGCACAAAGTTTCAGCTTCCTCCTGACGCAGCCGGTCGTCAATGACAGTGACCTTAGTTTCCTGATTCATATCCATTTGCATACCCTCCTTCAGGCATAGTAAACCACTTATTATTATTCGCAATCTTCCCGAAAAATCCTGCTAAGTCCTGCCGATAAATACGCTGTCGGGCATAAAAAACCGCAGGCTGTAAAACCTGCGGCCAAATTTTTTTATAAGGGCAAAACTTATTTTTCCAGCCCGTCAGCCTGACGTTTGGCAATCACCTGACGCATATAGTCAGTAACCAAAGCCGTACTTTCTTCAAACAACACCAGCGCATGCGTAGCCTTTTTCTCTAAAAACGGGATCAGCTTTTCCAAATTTTCTTTCTGATCGACGATCGTCACCAAAACAGGCAGGTTGGAAACACCGGTAAAAAGTGATACCGGACGACGGTCGATCCCACGCACTTCGGTCGCATAACCTTCGATACCTTTAATGACGGTAGCGCCGGCGATCTTTAAACGGCGGGCTTCTTCAAGAATCGTTCTGTACAGGGGATCGTTGCCTACTATAACGTCCTCGCCCGTATAAATTTTAAGCATCCAGCATTTTTTGAATTCTGCCGTCATATAACTCACACCTTCCCATAAATTATTATTTTTCTTATTACTTTAATTATAGCACGCAGTTTCTGAAAATTCATGTTTTAGAGTATAAATAGTAATAAATAATTTTTGTAACACTAGCTACACTTTATTCGTCCGCTTAAATTTCCTGCTGCCGAGTATTGGAATTTGATATAATAAAATAAGCATTTGACTATTCGACCACAAGGAGGCCTACCATGTCTGTTACCTGTCAGGATCTATTGACTTTAAAATATTTTGAACGTATCAAGCTGGTTGCCGGGCCAAACGGCCTGGACCGTACGGTCACCTGGCCCTACGTAGGACAAACTTCAACTGTCTCGCAATGGGTACACGGCGGCGAGCTGCTGTTTATTACCGGCATTGTGCACAGCGCCGATAAACTTAAGGATCTCATTTTAGAATGTATCCAGAAAAAATTAGCCGGTCTTGTAATCTTGGTCGGCAATGAATATATCAACTCTATTCCAGAAGAACTGCTGGCCCAGGCCGACGCAGCCGATTTCCCGCTTTTTGAAATGCCCTGGGACGTAAAGCTGATTGATGTAACGCGCGAAATAACCGACCTGATAATGCGTGATAAATTTGAAATCAAAAAGTCAAAAAACTTTCTGGGCCGCCTGCTTTTTGCTTCCGATGTTGATTACCGGCAAATGCTTGATACGGCGATCATCAACGATATCCACTTACTGGAATATAAATTTATTGCTGTTTTTAACGTCAGTCACCCCGCTGATGAAATCATGACAGATGCAGGCCATGACAGTCTTGAAGATAAACTGCAGCATTCTGTCGACAGTCTTTGTAAAGAGAAACAGCTGCCGGTCACCACATTGGTCTACGGCAATAATGTGATCTGCCTTGCCAGCGCGCCTACACAGGAAAAAGCAGCTGAGGCGGCAGCTTATCTGGAAACTGTCTGCGGTCTTTTAAGCCAGCTCTACAGCGGCAGCAACCTTTACCTCAGCTTTGGCCGTCCTTACGCCGATGTCGAACAGATCAAAATCAGTTATCAGGAAGCGCAGAAAGCGCTGCTGCTCTGGAAAAAGATGGGACGCAGCAATCACATTGTCTACTATTCCCAGCTTGGTTTATACCGCCTGCTGTTTAAAATCGATGATAAAGAAGAAATCCGCGAATACTATCACTATAATCTCGGTGTGCTCCTGCAGCATGACAGCAAAAATAATTCGGAGCTTCTGGAAACGCTGCGTCAGTACTTATACTGCAACGGCAATCTTGTTAAAACATCACAGGCACTGTTTATTCACCGTAATACACTTTTATACCGTCTTAACCAGATCCGTGATCTGCTGGGGCGCGATATCGACGATGCCCTGGTACGACTTGAGCTGCTGAGCAGCATCGTCGCCAAAGACTACCTGGAAGAATAGCAAAAGACCAGACCCTCAAGCAGCGGTCCGGTCCTTTACTGTTGTTTTATTTACAGGAGGATTTGTAGGTTTACTCAAATTTATCAGCCTTCCGGAACGGTAACTGCCTCTTCCGGAGGCTTTTTTTGTTTTGCCAGTGACAGTGTAACTACGCCCGTCATAATCATGGCACAAGCAACGATCTTGATCGTAGTCACTGTTTCTCCCAAAAGCAGTACGCCGCAGATAATGCTGGTAATAGGCTCGAAGGTAGTCAAAATAGCGGCAGTAGAAGCACCGACATGCTTGATGCCTATCTGCAGCAGCGAGAGGGCTACCACCGTACACAGCAATGCAAACACAGTGGAAATAAACCAGGCCTGCGGCGTCAGAGTCGTCAAAGTCAATTCACCTGTTCCTATGCCAAAGATCCCCATAGCGATCGAAGACATCAGTGCTACATAAAAAGAAATTTTAAAAACAGGCTGATTTTTCAAACCGCTTTTATCCATATAAATGATATAAAAAGCATACGTAACGCCGGAAGCGACCGCTAAAAACAGCCCCAGAAAAGTCCCGCCGCTGAAACCAGCGCTCATATCCACACCCAGAAAAAAGCAGGCAATCCCGGCAGTAGCGATCAGCAGAGCAATAAATTTCTGCAGTCCCAGCCGTTCTTTATAAAAAAGTACGCAGCCGATAGTCACAAAAACAGGATAAATAAAGTGGATCGTTGTTGCTACGCCTACGTCGATCAATGAAAAGGCAATAAACAACATCAGCGTAGTCACAGCATTACCGATACCGCCTAAAATAGTCAGGCTCCACAATTCTTTGGCGCTGACCTGTAAAGATATGCCCTGATACCAAAGAATCGCCAAAAGCACCGGTAAGCTCAAAAAATTACGCAAAAAGGTCAGGGTCACCGGATTGCTGCCAGCCTCGCCATAGGTCATCGGCCCTAGAGTAAAGGCAAACCCGAAGGTAACAGCCGACAGCATTGTCAGTAAAATACCCCTGGTACTTGTATTAGCCATGATAATTCTCCTTTATGGAAGACAAAGCGGCAAATCCGCCGCTTTGTCTAAACCGGAATTAAAATTCTTTATCGCAGATTTTGACCAATTCATCTAAAACACTGTCAATGATCAGCTGTCCGCGGGCAGCTGAAGAAGAACGCGCCGGAGCAAGTACGCCGGTAGGCGGAACCGCATCTTTAGGCACAGGATAGATATGATACGGACAGGGAGTCGCTCCCTGGGTATCTACCATTCTTTCTTCATGCACCAATTCAGGGGCGAAAGCCATCATCAGAGAGGTTTCCGTAACAGCTGCGTGCTCAAAAGCCCAGCCCGGGAACGGTACTTCGTCAAACACTTTATCGATGATCTCTGCCGGCATCGGATCCCACCAGTTAGCAATCAAAATCTTGGCCTGTTCGCCATATTTTTGAGCTATCAAGTCGACTGCTTCGCAGACAAAAGCTTCATTTTCAAAGTGACAGCTAAGCACCATGATTTTTTTCACGCCGTCTTTAATAAGCTCTTCCAGAACATCATAGGTCAAACGGACAAGAGTATCACCGTTCAAATCAACAGTTCCCGGGAACAGGGGGCCGCCGCCGGAAAGAGGTTTAGATTTATAACCATAGTTGATTGCCGGCGCTACCATACCGCCAACACGCTGCGCCAGTCTTTCGGCAAAGCCGTTAGCCAGAACCGTATCTACACACAGCGGCAGATGGGGGCCATGCTGTTCGCAGGCGCCGATAGGCAGAATAGTGATCGCTCCTTCGTCGATTTTCGCTTTAAATTCCATCCAGGTCATTTCGTTCATTCTGATCATGATTCATCGCTCCTTTAATATCCATATTTTAATGTTCCATATTTTAATGTCGTTTACCTGCATTTTTCCTTGTTGCTTTGTTCTTTTAAGAAAGAAAGTTGTGAGGACCTGCGGCAGTGCCGCATTTAATTAGGAACTTACTTGACTAAGAGTTTTCGTCCTGTCCCCGGGCCGTTTATTTTTGTGCAGCAGCTAGCTTTACTGTGCTTTCAGTATACCCCCGCTTCAGCCTTGTACACAACGTACAAAAAGGCCAAAAACATTCCAGCCTGCAAGTGCATTTTTTGCACAAGTCAGTACTGCTCTTTTTGTATCATTCATACAGTGCTTTTTATATTTCGACTTGCTATACTGATTGCGACAAGAGTTTTCGTTACGAAGCTCCTCCGCCACAACATTAAGTTTGTAAAGGAGACTTTATAATGAAAAGCATATTATTCACCAACGCCAAATTAAAAGGCCAGAACGGCCTGCAGGACATTTATATAACTGATGGTAAATTTAAAGAGATAGGCCCCGGCCTTGCCGCAAAAGTAACAGCTGAGAAGGTCGTAGATCTTGAAGGCAAACTCGCCGTACCGCCTTATGTCGATCCCCACATTCATCTTGATTACGTTTTCACTGCACTTAATCCGGCGGCAGCCAACAAAACCGGTTCTTTATTTGAAGGCATCCAGCGCTGGTCTGAAACTAAAGGCAGGCTGACCAAAGAAGAAATCAAAGAACGCGCCCGTCAGGCCATGAAACAGGAGATCCTTACCGGCGTGCAATATATCCGCACCCATGTCGACGTGACTGATCCCAAGCTTACAGCCCTGCAGGCCATGCTGGAGCTGCGCGAAGAAGTCAAAGATACCTGCACCCTGCAGATCATCGCCTTCCCGCAGGAAGGGATGTATGCTTATCAGGGCGGTGATAAATTAGTTGAAGAAGCTCTCACTATGGGCGCTGACCTGGTCGGGGCCATCCCCCATTTTGAATATACACGTGAAGACGGCGTTAAAAGCGTCCAGAAAGCTTTCGAACTGGCAGTAAAATACGACAAAATGGTCGATATCCACTGCGATGAAACTGACGACGACCAGTCCCGCTTTATCGAAGTCCTGGCCGCCGAAGCACTGCGCAGCGGCATCGCCGAAAAAGCCACTGCCAGCCATACCTGTGCCATGCATTCTTACAACAATGCCTATACTTATAAGCTGTTCAAATTACTGGGGCTTTCCAAAGTCAATTTTATTTCCTGCCCTACCGAAAACATCCATCTGCAGGGACGTTTTGACAACTACCCCAAACGCCGCGGCCTGACGCGTGTCAAGGAATTGAACGAAGCCGGCATCAACGTCTGCTTTGCCCAGGATTCCATGAGCGATCCCTGGTATCCTGTCGGCAACGGTAATCTGATGAATATTCTTGACGCCGGTATACACATCGCGCAAATGATGAGTATCGAAGAAATCAGCAACTCCCTCGACCTGATTACAGTCAACGGCGCCCGCACCCTGAATATTCTCGATCAATACGGTATCGAAGCCGGCAAACCGGCCAACTTTATCGTTCTCAATGCCAAAGGCGAATTTGAAGCAGTCTGCAATCGCGTTTCCGTTGCCTGTTCCGTCCGCGACGGCGAATTTCTTTTTGAACGTGCCCCCGAAGTTATTACTACAACCAACGGGCTCTTAAAATAATATTCCCGGCCCCTTAACAAATAACAAAAAGCACTGCCGTTATTAAATACGTCAGTGCTTTTTTATCTGCAGAACGAAACCTGAAAACCAGCATTTTCTGTAATATTTTTCGCAAAAATTTTACTGGTTTCAACAGCTCACGCAGCAGGATTTTTGATCCGTTTGTAGAAGTAAGTATATACAAAAAGAAAACAAGATGTCATCTGAAAATCATCTAAATTTTAACCTGACTTTTGCGGAGTGTTACCACTACCGCCTGTAACATTTCCGATCTGATCTATAGGCGCGGATGTTTTAAGGAGGGATTTACCATGATGAAAAAGATTCTTGTACCGTTCGATGGTTCCGAAACTGCGCTGCGTGCACTGGAGTTTGCAGCCGGCATCGGCAAACCGTTTGGCAGCGAAATTATGGTAGTCAATGTTATTGTACCTTACGACTACACTAAAGTTCCGCCAAGAAAACCTAAAAATGCTATTGAAGAAGCTGAAATGGCAGCCAAAGAACCGGATCCGACTCCGCTTGATATCGCTAAAGGTATTTTGGATAAGCTGGGCTGCACTACCGCATCCTATCGTCTGATCGTTGATATCGACCCGGCTGAGAGGATTTTGGAATATGCCAAAACTGCCGAAGCTGATATGATCGTGCTCGGCAACAGAGGTATGGGCATGCTGGCCGAACTGCTGATGGGCAGCGTGAGCATGAAGATTTCGCAATATGCAGAATGCCCCGTAGTGATCGTAAAATGATCAGTTAATATACATATTCCCGTCTTGTGAAGGCGGTAATCCCTTGGAAACGGCCCCTTACCCGCTGGAGGTAAGGGGCCGAAGTGTTTTTCAGAATCACTTATCTGTCAATGTATCATTCATACTGCCGCTGCGAAACCCTTCCAGATCTAAACTTACATACAGGAACCCCGCCTTCCTGAAAGCTTCCACGATCTTCCGGCGCAGCTGCGGCTGCGCAATTTTTTCAATAACGGACTCAGCAACTTCAATGCGCGCCAATTTGCCGTGACAGCGTACACGCATTTCGGCAAAACCAAGATCCAGCAAAATCTGCTCTGCTGCTTCTATCATCTGCAGTTTTTCTGCAGTAATAACTTCACCATAAGGTATACGTGAGGCCAGGCAGGCATAGGAAGGCTTATTCCAGGTAAAAAGCTCAAACTCCCTTGACAGCAGCCGTACTTCTTCTTTAGTAAGTCCCACTTCCCGAAAAGGACTTTTGATCCCCAGCTCTGCTATCGCTTTCATCCCGGGGCGGTAATCACCTTCGTCATCTATATTGGAACCATCTGCGACGCAGCTGCAATGATACATCCCAGCCATCTCCACAACGGTTTCAAATAAGGCACGTTTACAATAATAACAACGTTCCGGACCATTCTCTGCAAATCCCGGAACAGCAAGCTGATCGACACCGATTTCAAAATGCGGTATTTTCAGTTCGCGCAGCAGCTGTGCCGCGTCCCTCGCTTCGTGTCCCGGATAACTTGGCGTCCTTACCGTCACCGCCAGTACGTTATCACCCAAAGCCTCGCGTGCGGCATACAATAACAGCGAAGAGTCGACGCCTCCTGAAAAAGCCACGGCAACGCTGCCGTAACTGCGCAGCGTATCCAGTAAATCTAAATATTTCTTTCGCAATTCTACTTGCATTTTACACCGCCTGTCTTAATTCTGACGATTAACTAAATCTTCAATAGCATTTTCACGCAAAGCTGTCTTCATAACCTTACCTGTACCATTTTTAGGCAGCTGCTCGCAGAAGAAAAAATATTTTGGTACCTTGTAACTGGCAAGACGCTCCATTAAAAAGCGCCGCAGCTGCGGTTTTGTCGCCGCCGCGCCCTCCTTCAACACCAGATAAGCACAGACCGCCTGACCGCGCAGCTTATCCGGCACACCTACTACAGCGTTTTCCTGCACTGCCGGATGATGATACAACGCTTCCTCGACCTCACGCGGATAAACATTTTCCCCGCCTGTAATAATCATATCCTTGAGCCTGTCAACGATAAAAATATAACCTTCTTCATCCTGATATGCCAAATCACCTGTATGCAGCCAGCCGCCGCGTAAAGCTGCAGCCGTTTCTTCCGGGCGATTCAGATATCCCAACATCACATTGTCCCCCCGGACGCACAGCTCGCCTACCGTGCCGCTGGCAACCCGTCTGTTATCCTCATCACGGATCTCAACTCTTACATTCGGCAGCTGCGGTCCAATTGATCCGACCTTGATTTTTTCAGCCGGATTAACAGTACAGACCGGCGAAGCCTCTGACAGGCCATAACCCTCCTGTACGGGCTTTCCAAATTTTTTCTTAAAATCTTTTGCCAGCTTTTGCGGTAAGGAAGCACCACCACTGATAAAAAAGCGTACTGATGCCAGCTGCCCGCTGTCGGCACCCTTTTCAAACATCTGGATCATCGTCGGTACGCCGGCAAACTGTGTTATTTCATACCTTTGGATCAACCGCAGTGCTTCAGCTAAAGTATAATTTTCCTGTACAACTATGCAGCAGCCATGCAATAAAGGACATGCTACGGAAACAGTCCAGGCAAAACAATGATACATCGGCAGCACACACAAGGTCTTATCAGAAGAATACATCAACACCCTCTGCGTAAAATCTTTCGCGTTAGCAACCAAATTACGATGTGACAGCATTGCTCCTTTAGGATGCCCTGTCGTACCGCTGGTATAAATGATCGTACAATTATCATTATCGTCCATAGCTATATCTTCATAACCCCTGTCAACAGGCTGACGCAGATCCTCGAAATCCAGCTGCTTGAGCGGGCCACAGCCACATTCCTGCAATGCGGCATCTAATTCCAGCTTTTGCCGCGTCACCATTACGCGCATACCTGCATCCTGAACGATATAGGCCACCTCCGGCGCCGCCAGTTGAAAATTAAATGGAACAACAACGCCGCCGGCTTTAATGATCGCCAAATAAGCGATCACAAATTCATTGCAGTTTTTACTGAACAGGCCGACTTTATCGCCTTTACATACGCCGCTTCTCTGCAGATGCGCCGCCCATAAAGTAACTTCCTCACGCACTTCACCATAAGTCAGCATTTTATCTTGACAGATCAGAGCCGGGTCTTCTGCCGGATGATCGTTGATTATTTCATAAAAAAGCATAGCTTTCGCTCCCCGCCGCGGCTTCAAGCCGCTAAAATTACCGTTGCCTGATCCGATCCACTTTTCCAGCAGCAGTATATTCTTTATTATACTAAATAAAAACCCACTTGCACAATGCTAAAAATCAGGTTAATATGTAAGCAGTATATAAAATATTAATTCCCAGAAAGGCAGGTTTAATAAATGAAAGTTGAACTACGACCCGGTCTTCAAGGACGAGCCGAAGCAATCGTTGACACCACCAATGTTGCAGCAGTTATGGGCAGCGGCGATCTTGATGTTTTTGCTACTCCGGCCATGATAGCCCTGATGGAGCAGGCCGCCTGCAACGCGATCCTTCCATGCCTTGACTCCTCTACCAGCAGCGTCGGCATCAAAATGGATACCACTCATGAAGCCGCCACGCTGCTTGGAAAAAAAATTATTGCTACAGCCAAACTGATAGCCGTTGAAGGACGCAAGCTTACCTTTAAGGTAGGCGCCTGCGATGATCATGGACCGATCGGCAACGGTACCCACGAGCGCTTCATTATTGACAAAGCTAAATTTATTGCTAAATTACAGTCTAAGCGCTGAATTATTTTTTAACAAAAAACTCCCGCATTGCGGGAGTTTTTTGTTTACCTGCAGCTAAAGCTTTAAACAAACGCTTCAGCTGCGAATAAAATTAGTAAAAACTGGCGTTTCCTGCTGTGGTAATGCTACACCAGCCTGCAAACCGGCTTCTTTGCACCGCAGTAAAAAAGCCATATTTCTGCCCAGCGTACGCATCGTCTGTAAGCCTTCCAAATCCTGTCTTACTTCTTCAGCATTGACGCCATGTACCATATTCCAATATTGCGAAGCTACGACAGGCATCTGCATCAGCATAAAATATTTATTCAGCTGTTCAAAGGCTGCCGTCGTTCCCGCACGGCGGGCAGATACCACCGCAGCCGCCGGCTTCAGATAAAAAGTTTTCTGACCTGAACAAACGGCAGTATAAAAAACTCTGTCCATAAAAGAAGTTATCGCTCCTCCGGCTGCAGCCCAATGTACAGGCGAACCAAAAATATAGCCGTCATAAGCAGATGCCAGCTCCAAAAATTCATTGACCTTGTCATGAAAAACGCAGCGGCCAGTTTTGGCACAGCCGTGACAGGCAATACAGCCCGCAATAGCTTTAGTACCGATCCAGAAAATATCTGTTTCGATGCCCTCCTGTTCCAATGCAGACGCAACTTCTTTCAGCGCCGTATATGTGCAGCCTTTTTCATGGGGGCTGCCGTTAACCAATATTACTTTCATCTTTACTCCGCTCCTTTACTTTGTTGTCTTTCCACTGCTCCTGACATAACTATACAACCTTGAGCGCACTCCAGGTCAAGTGAATTATTTTCAAATTTTACTGCTTTTCTGTCTGTACATAAAAAAACAACAGGCGGCAAACCTTTACCACCTGCTGTTTTTGACTTTCTCTATTTTATTAGTGATGCCACAATAAATGCTGGCTTACCGACAGTTCCAGCCTGACTACTACAAGGAGGCAAATAATAACCGCAGCAGCAACCATGCCGATAACACCGCTCCAGCCATAGCTTTCCAAAAATACGCCGCCTAAAGTCCCCAGTGAGCTTGCACCGGCATAATAGAAAAACATATACATCGAAGATGACTGCGCTTTATCGCCATGATTAAGTTTTCCTACCCAGCCGCAGGCTACAGAATGTGAACCCAGCATCCCAAAAGTAAATATAGCCAGACCTATAAATTTAAATACAAGCGGCTGCAGTAAAGTCAGCAGCCCGCCGGTCAGCATTATCAAAAGGCCCAGAATAAGTACGCGCCCGTTACCATGCTGATCTGATAATCTGCCCATATAGGTAGAGCTGAAGGTTCCAAACAAATAGACTACAAACAGCAGCCCTACTACAGTCTGGCTTAATGAATAAGGCGGTGCCAGTAAGACATAGGAAATAAAGTTAAAAACAGCAACAAAAGAACCCATAATCAAAAATGCAACCAGGTAAATCCATAATAATTTCTTATTTGCCAGAGCGGTATGAAAGGTTTTTATCAGCTGCAGTCCGCCTGACTGGCGCTGCCGCTGATATTTCGGTTTAGGCAGCAGCATAAAAAAAGCAATACCGACAGCAAGATATAAAATGCCGATCACAATCAGCCCCATGCGCCAGGAAACAAAATCAGTAATCGCGCTGACCACAAGCCGTCCAAACAGGCCTCCCACTGTTGTTCCGCTGATATAGATCCCTATTACAGTACCGACGTTAAACGGCTCAAATTCCTCATTGATGTAAGCAATTATCAACGAAGGAAATGCAGCTAAAAGCAATCCCTGTATCAGACGCATCCCAAGAATAGCTTCAAAACTGCCGCTGAAGCCTATCATAATAGTCAGTATTGCAGCGCCTATCAAGCCTACAGCAGTTGCCAGTTTACGGTCAAAACGCGGTGCCAAACCGGCAATCAGCAGCATTGCTGCTGACATCCCCACCAATCCTAAAGATACTGCCAGACTCCCCTGTACTGCATTGAGCCCAAAGCTGGAAGCAATAACCGGTATAATCGGCTGCACACAGTACTCGGCACCAAAAGCCGCCATACTTCCTAAAAAAATAATAAACAGCGTTCGCCAGTAAACCTGCGAACCTGTTTTTATATACTCGCGATTTTCCACTTAAAAGCCCCTTTTCTCTATAACCTGCTTTTAATTGTATACCTTCTGCCGTATTAGTCAATTCCTAAAATAAATAAAAGCACCGATGGCGGCCGGTGCTTTTATTTATTTTTTCATCTCATTCACCTTTACTGCCGTTATTCACGCAGCTCGGCCAGCGAAGGCAATGCAGCACGTACAGGCTTCCACAGCATGATCGAAACAGTATAATCGATCAGCGAATGTAAAAATGTACCAACCCCTACCAGAACAAGTACGCTCATAACATAACCGTCGGCAAGCTGTTCCGGTTTGAAAATGCTGCCGGCCAGAAAGAAAGGTGAAACGACGGCAACCTCAGCCAGAGCATGTACAAAGGCCAGCCCACCATTAAACACAGTGCTTGGCAATGGCTTTTCAATGATTTCCGGTATTTTTCTGATCAGCACAGCCCCAAGCAGGGCAAAACAGATATGGCTGGCAGCCCTCAGAGCAATAATTACAGGCGTCGTCATAAAAAAGCCCAGCGTCGTTCCCAAGCAAACTACTGCGGCCAGCTTCGGCGATATGAACATCGCAATAAAAATAGCCACATGGCTGGCCAGCGTAAACGACATCGGCCCGATCACTATTTTAGGCATCAGCATCGGCACAACGATACCGATACCACACAGTACCCCGGCCAATACAAGCTGATTGATATTCTTGCTTTTCATTTCGCAGCTCTCCCCTCATCATTCATCCTTCTGCCTCATTGATAACGAAAACAGCGCCTCAGGGCGCTGTTTTTATTTTAACACAGTTTGCAAAAAAGCCTGCAGACGTTCATTTTTCGGATTAGTAAAAATATCCTCAGGCCTGCCCTGTTCCTGTACTCTGCCATCAGCCATAAAAATAACTTTGGTCGCTACTTCGCGAGCAAAACCCATTTCATGAGTCACTACCACCATCGTCATTTTTTCTTCAGCCAGTTCACGCATGGTACGCAGAACCTCCCCTGTCAATTCAGGATCCAGCGAAGATGTCGGCTCATCGAAAAGCATGATCGACGGCTTCATCGCTAAAGCGCGGGCGATAGCTACACGCTGCTGCTGACCGCCGGAGAGCTTCCGCGGATAAACATCCGCTTTTTCGGACAAGCCAACCTTGCCTAAAAGTATTTTTGCTTCTTCGATTACTTGGGCACGGTCGCGCTTCTGCACCTGCACCGGTGCTTCAATCAAATTCTGCAGCACTGTCATATGCGGAAACAAGTTAAACTGCTGAAACACCATTCCCATTTTACAGGCAATTCGGCGGCTTTCGTCACCGGGTGCATATACCACCTCACCTGTGCTGCTGGTATCAGCAAGCAGCTCACCGTCAATAATGATCGTGCCCCTGTTGATAGTTTCCAGCTTGTTCAAACAGCGCAGCAAAGTACTTTTACCGCTCCCGCTGGGACCGATGACGGCAATGACTTCGCCTTCTTCGACATCAAGATCTATACCCTGCAAAACGTTCAGTTCCTGAAAACTTTTATGAATATTACGTGCTTCGATTTTTTTCATGGCTTACTCCCATCAATCGTACTTCGAAAATCTTTTTTCCAGTTTGTCAAATCCGTAGGTCAGAACCAGCGTCATCAGCAGATAAAAAACACCGGCTACAAGAAACGGCGTAATACTGAAATCACGCTGCACCAGATTACGTGTCGTCCGCAGCAGATCATTCATTGCCAAAACATAAATCAAAGAAGTATCTTTGACCAGAGTTATCGTCTCATTGCTGACAGGCGGCAGGATAATGCGAAAAACCTGCGGCAGAATAATACGGCGCATGGTCTGTACATAATTCATGCCCAAAGTACGGGCCGCTTCATACTGGCCTTTAGGAATAGCCTGGATACCGGCGCGGAAAATTTCGCAGAAATAAGCGGCATAGTTAAGTACAAACGCAAAAATAGCCGCCTGAAAATCATCCATCCTGATCCCGATACCGGGAATAAATGGAAGTCCGTAATAAACGAATAAAAGCTGCAGCATCAGCGGCGTACCGCGCAGCAGCCAGACATAGACACCAACGGCACTGCGCAGGCTGCCAAGTGACGAAACCCTCGCCAGAGCCAGCAGTATACCTAAAGGTATTGACAAAACAATAGTAATAAAAAACAATTTTAAAGTTTCGATCGTTCCCAGCCACATCTGCGGCAGGATGGAAATAATATAATCCATTATGAGTCTCCGTATCTGCATTAAAAATAAGTAGAGTAAAAGGGCCGACAGCTCATGCCATCGGCCCGGAGCTTATTAATATTTAGTGATGTCAACACCCATCCATTGTTCAGAAATCTTTTTCATGGTGCCGTCTTTTTTCATTTCATCCAGTGCCTTGTTGATTTTCTCACTGTATTCTTTATCATCCTTACGGAAGGCAACCGCTACGACTTCGTCGCCCAGATTTTCTTCCAAAGCTACATATTTATCAGGATGTTTGACCATATAATAACGAGCCAGAACAGCGTCAACTACCATGGCATCAATACGGCCGGCGTCCATATCCATATAAACAGCAGCAAAGTCAGGATATTTTCTGTAATCTTTCAGGGAAGTCCTCAGTTCATTATTTCTGTCAAGAATATAAGAACCGGTACTGTCATCCTGTACTGCCAGAACTTTACCCTTCAAATCAGCAATTTTAGTAATCTCAGACCCTTTAGGAACAACTACCAGCTGAGCATTTACCATATAGGGCTTGGAGAGCGTATAAGCTTCCTGACGCTCCGGGTTGACTGTAAAGCAGTTCCAGATCGCATCGATACGCTTACCCTTGATCTCTGCTTCCTTGGAAGCCCAGTCGATCGGTTTAAATTCTACTTCCATACCAGCACGCTTGCAGGCTTCTTTAGCGAGGTCGATATCATAACCGACGATCTCGTTCTTTTCATTACGGAAGCCCATCGGCGCAAAATTGTCATCAAGACCTATCACCATTTTTTTAGGACTGTCACTGCCGCAGCCTGCAACCAAAGACAAAGCCATCAGCAGCGTCATAGCCAAAAGTAAAAATTTCTTCATCATCCATCCCCCTCTAAGGTGTTGTTTTCTTACTACGCTTTTGATTATACTTTAGTATGCTAAATTTGTAAAGAGGTAAATTGATTTTTTTTGAAATTTTTTGCAGGAATTTTCCTTACAGCTGCGAATCTTATTTCAACAGCAGTATTTTATAACGAAAGAGGGGCTTGTGATGATCGTCACTGAAAGAAAAACCGATATTTTTGAACGCCGGGCCGGCGGTAAAGGCAATACTATTATGGAGCACATCGTCGATGAAAAGGTTTACGGCGGCAAAATAGCCGCTTATGCGCGCGTAATTCTTAAACCCGGCTGTTCACTCGGTTACCACAAACATGAAGGCACCAGCGAAACTATTTATATCCTGCAGGGTACGGCCTTATATAATGACAACGGCACTGAAAACACGCTGACTGCAGGCGCAGTTGTTTTCTGCCCCGAAGGCGAAAGCCACAGCATCGAAAATATTGGTCAGGATGACCTGTTGGCTATGGCGCTGATCGTCAACGAAAAATAAATTCCAAACAATTACAAAACATATTAAAACACTGCTGTGAACTTTGGTTCACAGCAGTGTTTTAATATTTATTCGGATTTATTTTACTGCTCGCAGCAAAGCGACGCTCACTTAGAACGTGAACCTTAGCCCGGCGTTGACGCTCCACTTTTTGTTGATGT
>ENA-OPBE01000157-OPBE01000157.1-human-gut-metagenome-genome-assembly--contig:-NODE-157-length-64307-cov-4.448391_pt1 | contig 64307 bp, 49 predicted proteins | sample MGYA00241066_ERZ501448 | MGnify/ENA primary metagenome ERZ501448 (study PRJEB25962, sample SAMEA2042585) | human gut metagenome | biome: human gut; feature: human-associated habitat; material: faeces...
CATACCAAATGAAAGATATCCCGGGCGATACTTCATTCCTCGAAATGCTGGATATTCTGAACGAACAGCTCATTAGTGAAGGTAAAGAGCCGGTTGTATTCGACCATGATTGCCGCGAAGGTATCTGCGGTATGTGTTCTCTCTACATTAACGGACATCCACATGGCCCTGCAACAGGTGCCACTACTTGCCAAATCTATATGCGTCGTTTCAACGACGGTGACACGATCACCGTAGAACCTTGGCGCTCTGCCGGCTTCCCGGTAATCAAGGACTTGATGGTGGACCGTACGGCATACGACAAAATTATGCAAGCCGGTGGTTACGTAAGTGTACGCACCGGTGCTCCTCAGGACGCCAATGCCATCCTGATCCCGAAGCCCATCGCTGACGAAGCTATGGATGCCGCTTCTTGCATCGGCTGTGGCGCCTGTGTAGCTGCTTGCAAGAATGGTTCTGCCATGCTGTTCGTTTCTGCTAAGGTAAGCCAGCTGAATCTGTTGCCCCAAGGCAAACCGGAAGCATTACGTCGTGCCAAAGCCATGTTGAGCAAAATGGATGAACTCGGTTTCGGTAACTGTACAAATACTCGTGCTTGTGAAGCTGAATGTCCGAAGAACATTTCTATCAGCAACATCGCTCGTTTGAACCGCGATTTCATCCTCGCAAAACTGAAAGACTAAGCGTATAACTTAGCATTTGATTAATAACAGAAAATCCCTGCCGGGTCATCCGGCAGGGATTTTTATATATACCTATTGAATAAGAGAAATTGTGAACTATTCCACTATTACCTTGGACATCTCGATCACTCCGTCTTCAAACACCGTTCTTACGATATTCAATCCTTTTACCGGAGCTTCAAGCTTCACTCCACCAACAGTGAAATAAGAGCGGGATAAGATAACTTTAGAAACTGTTTCAGAAATAATGGAAGTAGCGATAGTAATATCCAGTTCGGCAATTTCCGAATCGGGGAAACCCTCTTTCACTGCGATAGCTTTCACTGTGCAAGATGATTTCGTCTCAAACGGTTCTGCATAAAGACTACTTTCTACTGTAGGTTCAGTGCCATCCAAAGTGTAGTAGACAGCCGCATCTTCTGTTTCACAAGCAATCGTGACCATTTTCCCATCGGCAGTATCTTCTGTCGTAATGACCGGAGTAGCCACCGGCAGTACCGGATCTTCACCTTCACCTAATAATTTAATATCGAATATCATCGCATTATTGTTCTTTCCGTTTTCCGAAGCAGAAGCAAACTTAACCAATACCGGTTCTGTTCCTTCATAAGAAATCACTTGTTTACGGATATTCTTATAAGCATCATTAGAAAGTGTTCCCAGTTCTGTCCATTCTTCAGCATCCACCGTTTTCACCGATACGGTCAACTTCTCCGTATTGGAAGCTGATTTTGCACCACACCACCAGATAGCAATATCAAACGGTCCGGCTACGGCAGAAGGAGTAATCATATAAGCGCTGGCCGTTCCTGTCAAGAATGACATAGCATAACCCGACGCACCGGCATCGGCTTCTGTCTCCGGACCATAATTTCCGCCTATTTCTTCAGAAACACCGGTAGCTTGGAGGTTTACACGCTGGCCTTCACTTCCGATTATAAATCCTGCAACCGTTTTCTCATCCGTCTTTCCGGAAGCGATTATATCCCCGGTTATTCCCCACTCTTCCGGTTGGTTCTTGAAATTGGCCCACAACAGGGTTTTATTCCGTGCGATATAATTTTCATTCTCAATATCTTCCGAAGCTATATCCGAATCTGCCATATCTTTCTTCACGGCAAATGCTTTTACTGTACAAGGCTTCAAGATGTCAAAAGGTTCTGTATATTGCGTGCTGGCAATCGTAGGATCTGTTCCATTAATCGTATAATAGATAATAGCATCTTTCGTATCCGTAGTGATGGTTACTGTCTTGGCATTTCCATTTGCTTCTGCCGAAATAACCGGAGTAGCTACCGGATCTGCCCCTTCACCCAACAGCTTAACATCGAATATCATCGCATTGTTGTTAGAGCCGTTTCCGGAAGCACAAGTTATCTTAACTTGTACAGGCTCTGTTCCATCATAAGATACAATTTGCTTACGAACACTCTTATAGCTTTTATTAGAGATCGTTTCAAGTTCTGTCCACTCCTCTGCATCCGCAGTTTTCACAGATATAGTCAATTTCTCAGTGTAAGATGCACTCTTTGCCGTACACCACCAAATAGCAACATCAAAAGGTCCGGCTACTACAGACGGAGTAATTATATAGCCACTGGCAGAGCCTGTAAGGAAAGACATTGCATAGCTTGTCGCTCCCATATCTTCTTCTGTAGCGGGACCGTAAGTATCACCGATCTTTTCGGACACACCTGTAGCCTGCAGATTAACACGCTGCCCCTTGCTTCCGATTATAAATCCTGCGATTGTCTTTTCATCCGTCTTTCCGGAACCGATTATATCCCCGGTTACTCCCCATTCTTCCGGCTGATCCTTGAAATTGGCCCATAACAACGTTTTGTTTCGTGCAATATAATTTTCGTTCTCAATATCCTTCGACACTACTTCTGAATCGAGCATTCCTTCTTTCACAGCAAAAGCCGTTACCGAACACGGCTTCAAAACATCAAATGGTTGCGTGTATAGGATACTTTCAATAGTAGGAACAGTACCGTCCAAAGTATAGTAAATTGCGGCATCTTCTGTTGCAGTAGTAATAGTCACTGTTTTAGCGTTTCCATTAACAACATCCGAAATAACCGGAGCAGCTACCGGATCCGACGGCTCAACATATACTTCCTTCGTGGCAATCAGATAATCGGCCGCATTCAGCAACAATCTAATTGCATTGGCATCAATCCCCCTGATCAGATTACTGGCAAACGGTATCAACATATACTTATTTGTCGTACCATGTTCATGAATGGTATTATAAGTGCCTGTTCCATCTTTTGCCATAACAATGTCATCAGCAATGATTGCACCCGGATCTTTATAAGCTTGCACTTGATTGTTGCTGGCATCGCTCTCGGTAAAAATAACACATGTACCGTCTTCTGCGATGGCCACTCCATTGAAAATAGCATGATTACGATAAGCTTCCAATATAATCATCGTATTAGTTCCTTTATCCGGATTCTGCCCCGTAGCCCATGCCCAACGGTCTGAAGAATAATAGAATGACTTCAGATTGAGCATAGGCACTTTATTTACAACGGTCTCCAACTTCAACCCATACGCATGTTTACCACCAACAGCCTCAGAAGAAAATACCAGATCATAACCAAGTAATTCATTTACCGTAGAACCATCTAAAGATTTCACATCGATATCCGTTACCTCATAGGCGTCAATCAATGCAGCATGTACAGGGTCTTCATCGAGTACATAACCGGCATAAGAAGAATCATAAATATAAGCTACTTTACGTGCAACCGTTTCTTCGGATACTGTAATACTTTTCAAGATAACACCTTCATTGTATTTGAACTTCACATCACCATCCGCAGCGACTACTAACTCATAAGTATTCTCACCATCATTGCCGGTCTTATAAGTGTCAGATCCCACCGTACCTGTCATGTTCGTTATGGCGCTGATACCGCGTCCACTTGTCGCATTCGCACTTTTCAGAATAATGGTAACATGCTGTCCAGCTTTCAGCTCTTTGATTGTCACTTCCAGATTCTTACTTCCTAACTGGATACCATCATCACCCATATTTATACGAAGACTCAAATTTCCTTTGGTCAGTGCAGGAAAGAGAATGCCATCGGTCTCTGCAATCACTACCCCATTAGCTTTCAGGACATTTTTGGCATCCACCGTCTCTAAATTCTTATAACGCTTAAGAACTTGCGTATCAGCGTCAATTTCTGCTTCCCAGCTGGTGGCATCTGCCCCCAGATTAGCTAAAGTTGTTTCACTCCACGATAAGAAATTCCAATTTTTAACGGTTTTCAGACTCTGCCCGTTGGTTGCCATCACGCAGCCGAATAGAACAAACAAAAATAGAAACAATCTACTTGTAAAATAATGTCTCATAATACTAAATTTAAAATTCAACATAGGATACTGTCTTTCAGGATTAACCATTCAGAGTTTGCAAATAAAGAGAGAAATCACGTAAAACTTGCTATTCGCATTGACGGTAATACTTTCTAAAATGATTTTAAAAGATTGCAAAATACATTTAAAGGAGTTCTTTCTTTAGGACCAGTCCTTTACTTCCGCATCAAATAGAACCGACCGAAAAAACTTTGAATATTCACTAATCCATAGAATAGCCGCTACGGATTCGTATAAGCTTTTCATCGTAAAATCAAGACACTTTCTTTCATGAAAATAAGCATATATTCCTGTTCTATTTCACCTATAAACTTGTCTCTATGATAGAAAAAGATGTTTTCTTAAAAACAAGGTTAACCATTTTTCTTAGGAATTAAGAAAATAAATAGATTATTATCGGTTGTAATATAATATTAATGCATTATATTTGCAAATGGAAAAGGAGATGCATAACGTATACAAGCACAGGTGACGTTAACTATCAGTAGTACATCTTCTGTTGCGAACTAATATTTGTGCCTAAACGAAATCGACCAATTTCATTTCTGGAACTCTGGCACAGAGAAAGTCCCGCAACCTTTATTGCATATATATGTTATATCTACACGCTTTTATACGTACAGATAAATTCCCCGTATATACCAATAAAGGGAGTGTGGGCTGACTCATTGATCCAGAGTTAGGCTTTTGGTCGAGCCTCGTTTAGGAGTAATGTTTCGGTCTCACGCTCTTATATTATCGGCACTCCGACTAAATATTACATATTATTGTTCGTTTTCACATGTAATAGGAATTATATTAATAAGTTACACACAAAGAAAAAAATGATTATGAATATAAATTATTTAAACAAGCTAACAATTCCGTCCAATCGTTAATAGAATTTTATCATCCCTTATGTAAGAGAGGATACCGGTAGTCAATAAACAAAAAGTACAAGTGTGTATCTTTATAGACTGCTGAGTGTCCATTTAGGCAGGGTGTCGCTGTGAAGCGATGCCCTTTTTTATACTCCCAAAACTTACTGCGATTCGCTTAAACGTATGCTGCGAGGAGAAGCTCCAAAGTTTTTCTTACAGAAATTTGAGAAATGAGGTAAAGATTCAAATCCGTATTTGTAACAAATCTCAGAAATGGTAGCTTTCGTATAGCGAAGTTCGTAAATGATCCCTTCTTTACGTTGTTTCATCATCCACTCATAGACAGGTTCATGAAATACAGAATTGAATATACGACGAAAAGTAGTAACCGTATATCCACCCAAGTGGGCAAATTCTTCCACTGTTTTTACTTTCGTATGATTGCCGAGGACAAAGTATTGAAAACTACTGGTATACTTGGCCAATGAATGTACTAAAGTGGATAACTCATAATCGGAATAACAGGAACTAAGAATAAAAGCAAGTTCTTTTTTCTTGAGTGACAATAGCTCGCGACATATCTTGTCTTTAGATAAATAGCTGGCAGAACCTTCAAGAAAATGTTTCAATTCCGGCACTATTTTCAATGGAGAAAAGATCAAGGGAGGAGTCACTTGAGTTTTTATATGATTATAACGCTCCTCACAAAAGAATTCAGGTTTATTAAAGCTATAGCATACACATTCAGCGTCTTCCATAACAAGCAACTCCAACTTCGAACCGATTGCCTGAAGAATAAATTCGCCGGCCCGCAATGTAGTACCGGCATATTCCTGACTATTGACAAGAACTTCACCTTTAAGCAAAAAAATAATAATGTTCTCTTCACACTTCTGAGCCGGCTTGTGAAACCCTCTCGGATGAGAAGCATGAACAATAGAATTTGTCACTGCCTTGGGACATTCCAAACAGTTCATCGTGACTCCACAAGTGGAGAGGCCGGACATAACGATATATTATTTATTTGTTTATGTTTTCCACAAAAGTACAATAATATTTTTACACACAAAGCATTATATAAAAAATTCCTCAAGAAAAGATATAAAAACTTTTCTTGAGGAATTCATTAGATGGTTATACTACATTTATAAAAACAATTATCCAATAGTAGCAGAACCTGTACCTTCACTCCAATCAGCAACAGAAGCACTGACCGAAATCTGTTCTTTAAATGTTAAAGTTACAGTGTATGCAACACCTGCGCCGTCTAAATGCTCTGCCACAGAATTTAAAGTTACAGTAACATTATCATAAGTTTTTGTACTTGTTGTCACACTAATAACAAATGTACCTGCGATAGGTTTTACCATGATGGCATGCCCTACCGGTGTTTCAGTTGCAGTTATTGAAGTACTTGCAGTAACACCTATAGACAAAGGCGTAGCAAGCGTTTCTCCAAAAACAACTTCATCAGTACCAAGATTTATTTTTTCAGGTACACACATATCTTTTACCTCAATAGAGGTAAGTGTTACATTATCAGCTAATCCATCACCGGCAACCACCTTAAATATCAATTTTGTCAACGGCCGCTTAAAAGCAAATGAAGCAGCAGGCGTATTTTTATCACCGTTAATGGCAGATGCCATTAAGATGTCTAATGTTCCATCTTTCTTTGTCAAGTTATAAATCCAACTATCAGTATCAGCAACAGGAGTTTCACCATTTACATAAAAAGCTTTCATAAAAGTATGGGTTCCATCTGATTTATAATATTGAGTATTCGTTAAAGTTATATTATTAGTTACTTCAGAAGACGCTTTTATATCACTGGATATTGCCGTCCATGTAGGTGCGACCTTATAATCAGCAACATTATCACCTTCCCATCCCAATACTGTAGCTTTAAACAGCTCATCTGTTCCAATAGCAGCTCTCGTCCCTACCACTACTGCTGTTTCTACTCCTGCATTCAGTGTAATCGCTACCGGTTCCCCACTATCAACCACATCCTCAATCTCTGTATTTGAGCAACCAGCCATCACTCCCAATGCCAATGCTGAAAAAATAAATGTCTTCATACTTCTTGTTTTTAAAGTTTATATTATTGTTTTATTTGTTTCTAAATTCCACCGGTACATACATCCTGTTTCATTCTCCAATTCATTGCCCTCCAATTCATTGCCGTAACAGTCGCGTTTATCTTTAATAAATGCCATATCTACCCAAAAAGAGATTCCTCCAATACAATACGAAAGACATTACTTTTTCATGAATAAATTTCTCTTGTTTTGCATCTACCGATTATCTCGATGCAACAAATATAGAAGATGAAAATGAACTTAAGCAACACTCCGGCAACTATTTTACGGTACTGAAAGGGTTCGTGAAACGATTGGAAGATATTTGCAACTTTACAACTTCAGCCCGTTAACTTTCTGCGTGAAAAAGCGTAGCATCTTTTTTAAAAAGCGTAGCATCTTTCAAAAAAAGATGTAGCAGGTTTCAAGAGAAAGATGTACAAGTTTCAAAAAAAGACGTAACATCTTTTTTCCGGCAAACGTTTTTTATTTTTCAGCATGCTTATTCTATATATTTCGCCCCCCTTCACAGGCTTCACCTTTTTTAATCAAACTCCCTATTCATCGGTGATACAGAGTGAAGGGCCGTTCCCGCCCTTCCGTCTCCATGCACTTACACGTATCTGAAATCACAACATTTCTCAAACAGACTTGTACGCAACCCTGCCATAGGACTATTGTTCGCAAATCAAACTGTATTTATCCTCCATAAACGATGTTCTTATGCACATTCACCTTTCCCGATTCTTCGGGATAAAGAGCTTAAATTACATTGAATATACCTATCCTGAGTGCATTCGTGTACGATAACAGTGAAAAACCGTGAAAGAAATTAAAAGAGAACCAATATCAAGAATAAAATTTGGTGGGAACAGGCAAAAACTTTACATTTGCAATGTGATTTTTTTCATAGTATTAGATTTAAGGTTAACAAAGGTTGGAGCAAGGCGTTGCTCCTTTTTTTTGCTCTTTACCGAAGCAGTTGATACATACCGCCTGCCAATACACGTATCACCCCTTTCATTTCTAACTCAAAAAGTATGGCATTCATCTTATGCACAGGAATATCCGCTTTTACCACTAACGTATTTATCTGCTGATCGCCCTGCTTGTCAAGAATAGAAACAACCTGTTGTTCTTCTTCCGACAATTCAAGAAACAAACTTCGTTGAATACTTTCCGTTTTTGAAAAGACAGGGGAAACTCCCCAGCCCATAGCCTTTACAAAATCTTCGGCCGATAGAAGAAGAGCCGCTTTATTATCCCGGATCAACTGGTTGCAGCCGATAGAAGAGGCATCCATCGTACGGCCGGGAAAAGCAAAACAGTCGCGATGATAGCTCTCGGCAATGTCGGCAGTAATCAGCGAGCCTCCTTTAGAAGCAGATTCCACCACAATTGTGGCATCGGACATACCTGCCACAATACGGTTACGACTTATAAAGTTATGCTTATCAGGATTGGTTCCGGTAAGGAACTCCGTTAAAAGACCGCCTTTTTGCAGCATATCAACAGCCGTCTTCCGATGGACAGAAGGATAAATACGGTCGAGACCGTGTGCCAATACTCCGACCGTAGAAAGATCATTGGCCAAAGCAGCGCGATGGGCATGAATGTCGATACCGTAAGCAAGGCCGCTTACCACAAGTACGTCCGGACAGAGGATCTTCAGATCACAAAGAAAAGAAGCACAAAGCTGTTTTCCATAATCGGTAGCATTACGAGTACCTACCATATTGATGACACGCAGAGAATTCAAATCGGCCGCACCTTTAAAAAAGAGTACGACAGGAGCATCATCACATTCACGGAGACGGGAGGGATATCGCTCGTCAGTGAAAGCAAGGCACGAAATATGATTCTTCTCTGCAAATTCAAACTCCTGTGTAGCACGCGACAAAGCCTGCGGACAATCTAAAGCCTCTACCACACGGCTATTGACACCGGGCAAACGATCGGGAAGTTCTTTTCGATAGCGAAACACATCAACAGCATTTCCAACCCCATCCAGCAACTTCTTGGCCCAAATATGCCCAATTCCCGGAATCTGCGTCAAGGCAATGCTGCAAATACACTCTTCAGGACTACTCATCAGAGGTAAGGTGCAAAAACGGTATCAAACAATGTGCTGTTACTCAAACGTCCGTTCACCACACAGACCGTCTCAACCGTTGATTTCACCACTACTTTCTGATCGTTTTTACGAAAGATATCCTGATAGAATACATATTTGATCCCTTCCTTCTTCATATAAAGTTTAGAGACAAACTCATCACCACTCTTTAAAGGAGTTTTAAAAGCCATATTGATACGGGCTACAACAGGATCGACACCCTGCTCGTGAAGTACGGCAAAACTAACTCCGACAGAAGAAAGAAACTCATGACGGGTGTGCTCCAAATAATGCTGATAATTGGCATTATTAACAATGCCCTGCAGGTCGCACTCATAGTCGCGCACCTTCATCTCCAGTTCATAAATATATTTATCCATAAAAAATAATTTGTCAATTAAATAATGTGCCAATATGCCAATGTGCCAATTGGCTACGCTGTCATAACATATGCCGCAGGGAAAATTGGCACATTGACATATTGGCACATTGACACATTATTATTCAATTCCTTTAAATTTCTTCAATTCTTCCGTTGAAACGAGTTTATAGAGCTTATCACTCGGCCGTACTTTATCCAGCTTCATGGAGAAACGCTCTCCTTTTTTTACGGTCTGCACGGGCTTCAAATCTACACGAGCCTCCTCAAGTGTGGCAAACAGCGCACCGGTAGTCGGACCGGTCACCAACAGCTTATCACCCACATTCAGCTCAGCCGCTTCCACCAAAAACTCCGCAACCCCGATGTTATTGAAATACCGGATTCCTTTCCCCACATAAATTTTGCGTTCCGTAGCGGCCGAACCATAATTTTTCGTCCATTCACCCAAGCGTTGCCCTAAGTAATAACCGTCCCAAAAGCCACGGTTGAACACTGTTTTCAGACGTTCGTCCCATTCAGCGATCTTCTCATCGGTAAACGTGCCTTCCAGATTGGCTTGAATGGCCTGCTTATAGCACTCCACCACCGTACGTACATACTCCGGCCCGCGAGCACGGCCTTCTATTTTGAATACACGCACACCGGCATCCATCATCTTATTCATGAAGTGGATGGTCTTCAAATCTTTAGGAGACATAATATACTGGTTATCAACCTCTAATTCCACACCGGTCTCCTTATCGCGCACCGCATAAGAACGGCGGCACACCTGCATGCAAGCACCCCGATTGGCCGAACTGTTCATCTCATGCAATGAAAGATAACATTTGCCCGAAACCGCCATGCACAATGCACCGTGACAGAACATCTCGATGCGTATCTGTGCCCCCGAAGGACCGCAAATATTCTCTTTCCGGATATGACGGTAGATATCGGCCACCTGTTCCAGATTCAATTCACGGGCAAGCACCACCACATCGGCAAATTGTGCGTAAAACCGCAACGCCTCCACATTCGATATGTTCAACTGAGTAGAAAGATGCACCTCCTGACCGATCCGACGGGCATAGCTCATCACCGCCACATCAGCAGCAATCACGGCAGAAATACCGGCCTCCTTTGCCGCATCCACAATGGTGCGCATCAGCTCCAGATCGTCATCATATATGATCGTATTTACCGTCAGATAACTCTTCATCCCATGTTCGTCACAGGTACGGGCAATCTCCCTCAAGTCGTCAATCGTAAAAGTATTGGCCGAACGGGCACGCATGTTCAGATTGGCAATACCAAAATAAATGGAATCGGCTCCCGCCTGAATAGCTGCCGCAAGCGACTCACGGGAACCCACCGGAGCCATTATCTCAAAGTCATTTATATTCATAATTTACGATTGAAAATAGATTTATCATGATGCAAAGGTACAATTTAATCCGTATTTTTGCAGCGATAAAGAAAGTTACTTCAATCGTAAACCGCATAATTAAGTAAACAACAAATGAAAATAAGCCATATAGATTTGGGTGAACACCCTATTTTCTTAGCCCCGATGGAGGATGTGACCGATCCCGCTTTCCGTCTGATGTGTAAAAAGTTTGGAGCAGATATGGTATACACCGAGTTCGTTTCGAGCGACGCACTGATACGTTCGGTCAATAAAACCACGCAGAAGCTCACGATTTGCGATGAAGAACGCCCCGTTGCCATACAGATATACGGTAAAGACACCGAAGCCATGGTAGGAGCCGCACGAATCGTAGAAGAAGCACGTCCCGACATACTGGACATCAACTTTGGATGCCCCGTAAAGAAAGTAGCCGGAAAAGGCGCCGGTGCCGGAATGTTGCAGAATATTCCGAAAATGCTTGAAATCACCCGTGCCGTAGTAGATGCCGTGAAAATACCGGTTACCGTAAAAACCCGGCTGGGCTGGGATGCCGACCATAAGATCATCGTCGATCTGGCCGAACAATTGCAAGACTGCGGCATTGCCGCATTGGCCATCCACGGACGTACCCGTGCACAGATGTACACGGGAGAAGCCGACTGGACGCTGATCGGCGAAGTGAAAAACAACCCGCGCATGCACATCCCGATCATTGGCAACGGTGACATCACCTCGGCCATACGGGCAAAGGAATGCCTTGACCGCTACGGAGTGGATGCCATCATGATCGGTCGCGGCAGCATCGGCCGGCCGTGGATTTTCCGCGAAGTAAAACACTTCTTAGAAACAGGTAACGAACTGCCGCCCGAAACTTTCGAATGGTATCTAAACGTACTCCGCGAAGAGGTACTCAACAGTGTAGCCCGCCTGGACGAACGCCGGGGCATCATACACATACGCCGCCATCTGGCTGCAACACCCTTGTTCAAAGGCATTCCAAATTTCCGGGAAACCCGCATTGCCATGCTAAGAACAGAATCGGTAGAAGAACTTTTCCAAATTTTCGACAAAATAAAGCCGGAAGGTGAATAAAAAAGAGATAGACTTTAATCGCATAATTATAAAAAAGTTATTACTTTTGCAAGAAAATGAACCTCTTATAACGTAACAAACAATATGAGAAAACTGCTATTTCTTGTTATGCTGACATTCAGTCTCCCACTGCTTCGTGCACAATCTGTAGAAGAAATACAGAACAGCAAAGAATATATTTGGGGAACAGGAAACGCTTCCACGCTCAAGAAAGCCGACAATGAAGCTCTGGCTGCATTAATCAGCCAGATTTCCACCAATGTATCCAGCCAATTCAGCCAGCTCACCGAAGGAGGGACAGACGGAGACAAGGCTACGGTGGACGAGACCTTCAAATCGGTCATCAACACCTATTCACGGGCTACCCTGAACAACACCCGTCGCATCGTCATACAAAACGAACCGGAAGCAGCTGTCATGCGCTACATCAAAGTGAGCGAGATACAACGTATTTTCGAAGGCCGCAAAACCAAACTGCTCGACTTTACCCAAGAAGCGATAAAAGCCGAGAAAAAGGCACAGGTAGCCGATGCCCTACGTTATTATTACTGGGCTCTTATCTTGCTGCAAAGTTATCCGGACGGCAATTTCCTCACCATGAAAGACGAAGAAGGCAAAGAGCAATTACTATGCAATTGGATTCCCAAACAAATGAATGAGATCTTTTCGCATCTGGAAGTCTCTATCAACGAGGTGCATATCGACGGGGATCTGAAAACCATCGATCTGAAAGTACTCTACAAAGGCAAACCCGCCCGCAATTACGACTACACTTATTTTGACGGGCGCGATTGGTCGAACATCTTTTCGGCAAAAGACGGACTGGGCATCATCGAAATGCCGGCCGTAGCCAATGCCAAAGGAATGCAGATCAAAACAGAATACATGTTCGAAGGCGAATCGAACATCGACAATGAACTGGCAGAAGTGATGCAATCGGTAAACCCGATCCCTATGCGCAATTGCTATTTAAAACTGGAAGGTGACGAACCCAAACCGGGAGAATCCGCCTCTGAAGAGCCCCTGCAAGCTGTCTCCGGTGATAGTGCCAAACAGACAGAATCCGCCATGCATTACCTCGCCGACGAAGCCACCACCATTTACCAAAACACCATAGACGAAGTAGAAAAGGCAATCCGCTCTAAGAACTATACGAACATACAATCCATATGCACGCCGGAAGGTTTTTCCATGTTCAATCAACTTATCAAATATGGCAATGCCAAAATAATAAAAGAGCCTGAACTCAAATACCTGGAATGCAATGGTGAAATCACCTGCCGCAGCCTTCCTATGAGTTTCAGTTTCAACGGCAACCGGCGCACATTCGTCGAGGACGTTGTATTCACCCTGACTAAAGAGGGGAAAATAGACGCGATCTCATTCGGACTCAACAAAGCGGCCGTTGACGACATCATGAATCAAACCTCTTGGGGAGACGACGTGCGTAAGGTACTGATAAACTTCCTCGAGAGCTACAAAACAGCCTATGCGTTGAAACGTTACGATTACATCAACAGCATCTTCTCGGATGATGCTCTGATTATCACCGGTTCCGTCTTGAAACACAAAGTGGCGAACGAAAACCAGCCAATGAGCAAAGATGCCGTCAAATATACCCGTCAGACGAAAAGCGAATTCATGAAAAGACTGAAACACATCTTCGCAGGCAACGAGTATATCAACATCCGTTTTGCTGATAATCAAGTGCGTAAATCCGGAGTAGGAGGAGAAATCTATGGCATCCAAATCAAACAGGACTACTTTTCATCCAGTTACGGCGACACAGGGTATCTTTTCCTGATGGTAGATCTCAATAATCCCAAAGAACCGATTATCCATGTACGTACATGGCAACCGGAAAAAGACCCGAACTTCGGACTGATCGATTTAAGTCATTTTTAAATAACAGGCGGCCCGCACGGAAATTCCATGCGGGCCGCACTCTTTATCATACCCTTTCACATCGTACCTCAACTTTTACATCTCCCTTAAAAAGTTTTGTCACTGAAAACCGTGACACGTATTGATTTTATAAGTTAAAATTTAATCATTTCCCATCATTTTATTTGCCAAATTAAACCGGAAATACAAACATTCATTATATTTGCGAAGAATAATCCAACGATCTTTGCCATTACATTATCCTCCGTACTCTTAACAATAAAACCCTATAATCTTCTCTACATAAGGCGAGACTCCTCCGGCATTCTAACGACAAATGCCGGGGGAGCTTTAAATAAAATAAAGCATCGATTACTATTTATTTTTTATGGACGGCATTCTCTTCCCTGTTCACCTTACTTGAACATCGGCACCGCAAACCATTTCTTGAACATCTTCGTCACAAGGACATACATCACGAATGCAGAAACAAACCCGACAACCGCATCAATCAGATAATGGGCCTGTATGTAGACAGTAGCACAACAAAGCAGCACATAAAACGGCATCAAAATAGCGAACAACCACTTGCTGCCACGCCATGCCATAATCATCAGGATAGTAGAAATCCCCACATGCGAACTGGGAAAAGCAGCCGTAGGCCGTTCGCCGACCTGCTGCGACCCCTCTACCAAATTATAAAAGAAGCCATGCTCATATCCCGGACCGGGAAGTAACTCCTGATGATAATTGAAATAATCACCGATGGCAAAAAATGTCCCGTGTTCTGCATTTTCCAACCCGATGGCCGGGAAATAATACTGAGGACCTGCAACCGGAATAAATATATAAATCAGATAATAGATAAAAAACGAAGTAACCAATACAAAAGAAAGCTTTTCGAACAACTCGAACCGGTAAATGAAATAAAACAGTGTAACTACCAGAATCATCGGATAATAAGAAAAATAGCCTAAATTAAAAGCCTCGCTCATCCATTTCTGCGGAAGAAGATAACAAAAATGAAGGGCAGGCTGAGTTCCAAACATCCATTGTTCGGCCGAAGCAAAAATATGATCTAAATTGGGAAAGAAACGGTTAAATTCATAAGTATCCGGATACCAATAAGAAAGCAGGCTCATCTGAATGGCAATACGCACAAATGCGGAAAACTTACAAGGTGCCAGCCGGTAGAGATACATCAGCAGAAACGTCATACCGGCAATCATAACCCTGTCGAGCAACATATGCCAGGGATGATCCATCCGCTGAAAAAGGAACAGAATCAATATGGAAGTTAACAAATTATATATCAGTGTCACCTTCTCGACAGCGAACAGTCCCTTGCGGGTCTCTACACGTTTAAATAAATCTAGAGCCATCCTTCATTCTTATACCAGGCAATGGCCTCTTTCACTCCTTTTTCAAGATCGTATTCCGGAACGTATCCCAGTTCTTTCATGACAGGAGTTATATCGCATTGCCAGTTTCGTTGTTTCATTATCTTATACTTATCCGAATTCAGTGTACTGCTCTTTCCCGAACGGGTAGCCACGAATTCAGCGAGCAAAGATACAACTTTAAGGACAATTAACGGACATCTCAATCGAATAACGTATGGATTCCCCAATTCTTTTCGTATCAGATCGGAAAATGCACTGCTTTTATAGACTTTTCCATCAGAAAGAAAATAAGCACGACGGGATATCTGTTTCTCTATCCCTAAGAAAATGGCCTGAACAATATCTTTCACATATACAAAAGTAAGATCCTGGCGCTTGAAGCCAACCGAAAAATCCATATGGTTGCGAATCGATTTCGCCATCAGGAAATAATCCATCTCACGCGGACCGTATACCCCCGTAGGACGATAAAAGACATAAGGGAAACCGGGAATACTCTGTATATACAATTCTGCTTTAAGTTTACTAAGCCCGTAAGCAGTATTCGGAGCACAAATATCGGTCTCCTTTATCGGAGCATAATCTTTCTCGTGCACCGGTCCGAAAACACTCAACGTACTGATATAAATAAACTGTTTGGGAACCATATTCAACTCCCGTAGCGTATCGACAAAATACTTCGTCTGCAAGTAATTGACAAGATCGAATTCTTTCTTATCCCTGCACTTGGTCAGCCCGGCGCAATGTACAATGTAATCAAACTTATTATAAGTACCTTTATGCCCTGACAACTGTGCCCTCAGCTCATTGGGATGGGCAAAATCCAATTCCAGAAAATGGATCTTACGCTCACGCAAATATTTCTTACTACTCGACGAACGAATACCTGCCCACACAGCAAATTTACGCTTCAATGCTTCTTCCACAATGAAACTGCCGATAAATCCGCTTGCTCCTGTTATTAAGATACTTGCCATAAGAGATAATTATTCAATGTGCCAATATGCCAATGTGCCAATTGGCTGCGCTGTTTATCCGAATGGTAATTGGCACATTGGCATATTGGCACATTGACATATTATTAAATTTCATTCCGAGTAGGATTTTCTGTCCCCAATTTGTTATAATATTAATCAACTCGCGGGCAAATGTACATGAAAATCTTGAATTATTAATATTTAATCATTTACTTTGTATCTATTAATAATTAGAAACCAGCGTATAAGATACGCACTTACCACCTGGCCTGCATACTAAACTTATAATTTAAAAAATATGGCGAAAAAGAAAGAAAAGAAAGCCGGTAAACGAATGAAGAAAAAAGAACTGGCAAACATATTAATGGATTTCTTCCATACCAAACAGGAAGAGGTTATCAGCCTTAAATATCTTTTCGCGGAATTACACCTTACCACACATCCCCTGAAAATGCTGTGCATGGATATTCTCGCGGATATGCTGGCAGACGACTACATAACGGAAGTCGATAAAAACAAATACAAACTCAACAATCACGGTATCGAGATGACAGGGACTTTCCAACGGAAAAGCAATGGAAAGAACTCATTTATCCCCGAAGGCGGAGGCGAACCCATATTCATAGCCGAACGCAATTCGGCCCATGCCATGAATAATGATAAAGTAAAGATAGCCTTTTTTGCCAAACGCAAGCACCATGATGCCGAAGGGGAAGTGATCGAAATTCTGGAACGCGCCAACGACACCTTTGTGGGTACGCTGGAAGTAGAGAAGTCTTATGCTTTTCTGGTAACCGAAAACCGGACACTGGCCAACGATATTTTCATTCCGAAAGACAAACTGAAAGGTGGAAAGACCGGAGACAAAGCAGTGGTAAAGGTGATCGAATGGCCGGACAAAGCCAAAAATCCGATCGGACAGGTGATCGATATTTTAGGAAAAGCAGGGGATAACACAACCGAGATGCATGCCATCCTGGCGGAATTCGGCCTGCCCTACGTTTATCCGCAGGCTGTAGAGAAAGCTGCCGATAAAATCCCGGCGGAGATCACGGCAGAAGAGATAGCCAGACGTGAAGATTTCCGTAAAGTAACGACTTTCACCATCGACCCGAAAGATGCCAAAGACTTTGACGATGCGCTTTCTATCCGTAAACTAAAAGATAATTTATGGGAAGTAGGCGTACATATAGCCGATGTGACCCATTATGTAAAAGAAGGAAGTATCATCGATAAGGAAGCCGAGAAACGCGCAACGTCCGTTTATCTGGTAGACCGTACCATACCGATGCTGCCCGAACGTCTCTGCAATTTCCTCTGCTCCCTGCGTCCACACGAAGAGAAACTCGCATTTTCCGTCATCTTCGACATCACGGAAAAAGGAGATGTGAAAAATTCCCGTGTCGTACATACAGTGATCTATTCTGACCGTCGTTTCACTTACGAAGAAGCACAACAGATCATCGAAACCAAAAACGGTGACTTTAAAGATGAAGTACTGATGCTGGATACGATTGCCAAAGCTTTACGAGAAAAGCGTTTTGCCGCCGGTGCCATCAATTTCGACCGTTACGAAGTAAAATTCGAGATAGATGAGAAAGGAAAACCGGTCAGCGTCTATTTCAAAGAATCAAAAGATGCCAACAAGTTAGTGGAAGAGTTTATGCTGCTTGCCAACCGGACGGTAGCCGAGCAGATAGGCCGTGTACCTAAAGGCAAAAAGGCCAAAGTCCTGCCTTACCGTATTCACGACCTGCCCGATCCGGAAAAGTTAGACAACCTGAATCAGTTCATTGCGCGTTTCGGATACAAACTGCGTACCAGTGGTACTAAAACGGATATTTCGAAATCCATCAATCACCTGTTGGATGATATACAGGGAAAAAAAGAAGAAAACCTGATCGAAACAGTTTCTATCCGTGCCATGCAGAAGGCCCGTTATTCAACGCACAACATCGGCCACTACGGCTTGGCATTCGATTATTATACTCACTTCACATCACCCATCCGCCGTTTCCCGGATATGATGGTTCATCGGTTAGTTACCAAATACCTCGATGGTGGAAGAAGTGTTTCGGAAAGTAAATACGAAGACCTGTGCGACCACAGCTCGAACATGGAACAAATTGCCGCCAATGCCGAACGTGCTTCCATTAAGTATAAACAAGTGGAATTTATGAGTGAACGGGTAGGTCAGACCTACGACGGAGTAATTTCCGGAGTTACGGAATGGGGGCTTTATGTAGAACTCAACGAAAATAAATGCGAGGGTATGATACCGATGCGCGATTTGGATGATGACTACTATGAGTTCGACGAAAAGAACTATTGCCTGCGGGGACGTCGTAAAAATCACACCTATAGCCTGGGAGATGCCATCACTGTTAAAGTGGCACGAGCCAATTTGGAAAAGAAACAACTCGACTTTGCATTAGTTTAATAATGTGAATAATGTGCCAATATGCTAATATGCCAATTAGCTGCGCTGTCCAGCCGAATGGCAATTGGCACATTGGCATATTGGCACATTGGCACATTATTTAATTGGCACATTATTGATTTGATATATTATTGAATTATTTAAAATGAAAACTGTTATCATAGAAGACAGACAACGAGTGGAAGAGATCATCTCCCGTTGCGATATCTGTTTTGTCGGCATCACCGATCTGGAAGGAAATCCATACGTAATACCCATGAATTTCGGTTATCAGGAGGGAGTTATCTATCTGCATTCCGGCCCTACCGGAAGCAGTATCGATATGCTGGCGCAAAACAACCATGTGTGTATCACTTTCAGCACAGATCACGAACTGGTATTCCAGCATCCCAAAGTAGCCTGCAGTTACCGTATGAAAGCCAAGAGCGTCATTTGCCGTGGAAAGGTAGGATTCATCGAAGATATGGACAGTAAACGGGAAGCACTGAATATCATCATGAAACATTATAGCAGCCGGGAATTCGTATACTCCGACCCGGCTGTAAGAAATGTGAAAATATGGGAAATACCTATTGATAGCGTGACAGCCAAAGAATATGCTGCCCCGCATAATAGTTGAAAGCCTTATTTAGTTGAAAGTTGAGAGTTGAAAGTTGAAAGTTGAGAGTTGAAAGTTAGCTGCGCTATACACACGCACTGCATAGTAACTTTCAACTCTCAACTTTCAACTCTTAAAGGGGGTATTCCTCAAAAGCATATAAAATCGTCGACAAGTAGCGTTCTCCTGTATCAGGCAGTAGTGCTACTATTGTTTTACCGGCATTCTCCGGAAGTTCGGCAAGTTTGGTAGCAGCGTATACGGCAGCTCCCGAAGAGATACCTACCAGTAATCCTTCTTTTGTAGCCAGTTCACGACTGGTCCGGATAGCATCGTCATTCTGTACCTGTACTATTTCATCTACTACCGAAGCATCATAAGTTTTCGGGATAAATCCTGCACCGATACCTTGTATCTTATGAGGACCAGGCTTACCGCCGGATAAAACCGGAGAATCCGCAGGTTCCACAGCCACTACCTTTACTAAAGGGTTATGAGCTTTCAACACCTTACCGACGCCGCTTACTGTCCCCCCTGTACCGACTCCAGCCACAAATATCTCAACCCTGCCATCCGTATCGGCCCAGATTTCCTGTCCGGTAGTCCGTACATGCACAGCCGGATTGGCAGGATTCTCAAACTGCTGCAATATCACTGCACCGGGAGTATTTGCTTTCAATTCTTCCGCTTTGGCGATAGCACCCTTCATTCCGTCGACACCGGGAGTCAATACCAACTCGGCCCCTAAAGCCTTCAGCAAATTCCGTCGTTCTACACTCATGGTATCCGGCATCGTCAGAATCAGTTTATATCCCTTAGAAGCAGAAACAAAAGCCAGTCCTACCCCCGTATTTCCACTGGTCGGCTCAATAATAGTGGCACCGGGCTTTAAAGCACCTTTCGCCTCCGCATCTTCCACCATTGCCAGCGCAATGCGGTCTTTTACACTTCCTGCCGGATTAAAATACTCCAACTTTACTACCACGCGGGCTTTCAATCCTTTACTTGCATTGTAATTACTCAACTCCAACAACGGAGTGTTGCCAACAAGGTCCGTCAGCTTTTTCGCTATCTTTGCCATACTTATATTGTATTTAAATATCCATTCTTTTATTATACGACAAAGATAGGGAGGTTTTAGTTCGCCGGAAATACCACACTTGTGGTAAATTCGTACTACAAATAAGGTATAAACACGAAAAACAGCCCCTAATATTCAGAATAGTATCAGCATTCAATAAAATTTCATCATTCGATAAAGGTAATTTTCCATACTTTTGCAAATAGAAGTCCACAACACATAGAACGAATATATTATGAAGGAACTGAAATCAACCGTGAAACGTACCGGCTTACTGGCCTCATCACTCCTATGCAGTGCTTTACTGATGGCCGTCCCGTTCCGGAAGGAACTGAATGAAGGCTGGAAATTCAAACAGGCAAGACTTACCAACTGGTATCCGGCCACCGTACCGGGTGTGATACATACCGATCTGCTGGCTAATAAAATCATTGAAGATCCGTTCTTCCGGCTCAACGAAAGAGGGCTGCAATGGATCGACAAAGAAGACTGGATCTATGAAACCACTTTTTCTCTCCCGGCAGAAATCATGCAGAAACAAACTATCAGACTCATATTCAAAGGACTGGATACCTATGCAGATGTCTACCTGAACGAAAAAAAGATACTGGCAGCCAATAATATGTTCCGTGAGTGGCAAGTCGATATAAAACCCTATCTGCTGCCGGATGATAATAAGCTGAAAGTTTACTTCCACTCACCCATCAAAATGGATATCCCTAAATGGGATGCGCTTCCCTATCATTACGAAGCATCCAATGACCAATCGGAGAATGGCGGAGTATTCGATAAGAAGGTCAGCGTCTTCGCCCGCAAGGCAGGCTATCATTACGGATGGGATTGGGGACCGCGTCTGGTCACATCGGGCATCTGGCGCCCCGTTTTTATAGAAGCATGGGACGATGCACATATTCACAATATCTTTATCCGGCAAAAAGAAGTAAACAAAAGCCGGGCAACCATCACCGGAGAAGTAGAAATAGAAGCAGACAGAGATTTCGACCAAGCCATTGTCTCCATTACGGATAATAAATCCGGTAGAGTGCTGGGACAACAAAGATTATCTCTCAAAAAAGGGCTCAGCAAAGCAACCGTTTCTTTCGTCCTCAAAAACCCGAAGCTTTGGTGGAGCAACGGACTGGGAGAGCCGTACCGTTATGACTTCCGGACAGACTTATCTATCAACGAACGATTTACAGACAGCCAAACAGAGAAAATAGGAATCCGCTCCTTAAAGATTATCAATAAACCCGACAAGGACGGAAAGACATTCTATGTAGAACTAAACGGGCAACCCGTTTTTGCAAAAGGCGCCAATTACATTCCTCAGGACAATTTTCTGCCACGCGTCACAGAAGAAAGATACCGGAAAACCATTCTCGACGCAGTCAATGCCAATATGAATATGCTGCGCATCTGGGGAGGAGGTATTTACGAAAACGACCTCTTCTATGATCTTTGCGACCAATATGGTATACTGGTTTGGCAGGATTTCATGTTCGCATGCAGCCTTTATCCTGCCGAAGGCGAATTTCTTGAAAATATCCGCCAGGAAGCGATCGACAACATAAAGCGCCTGCGCAATCATGCTTGTATCGCCCTTTGGTGCGGTAACAATGAGTGCAATGATGCCTGGTTCAACTGGGGATGGCAAAGGCGATATACCCAGCAGAATCCGGAGTACGAGCAACGGATATGGAAGCAATTTACCGATCAATATTACGTGACGCTTCCCGAAGTCGTTCAAGAATATGCTCCCGAAAGTTTTTATTGGCCCTCTTCTCCTTTTGCCCGTTATGACGGCGGCAGCGACGATCGCAACGGCGACCGTCATTATTGGAACGTATGGCATTCCAAAGAACCGATCAACAGCTACAACAAAGCACGCAGCCGCTTTTTCAGCGAATATGGTTTCCAGTCGTTTCCGGAATTTGAATCGGTAAAGCGCTATGCTCCCTACCCGGAAGACTGGGACATCTACTCGGAGGTAATGATGTCTCACCAACGCGGTGGCGCGCATGCCAACGGACTGATCGAAACATATCTGTTGAACGAATATCGTCAACCGAAAGATTTCGAAGCTTTCCTCTACATGAATCATGTATTACAGGGAGATGCCATCAAAACGGCTATTGAAGCCCACCGACGGGACATGCCTTATTGCATGGGAACACTTTTCTGGCAGCACAACGACTGCTGGCCGGTGGCCTCCTGGGCAAGCCGCGACTATTACGGACGCTGGAAAGCGCAACACTACTTTGCCCGTCAGGCCTATCGTGATCTGCTCGTCTCCCCCATTGCCGATGAGGAAGGTATGCTGAACATCTATGTGGTTTCCGACCGCCCGGCTTCTTGTAGCGGTACCCTCGATGTAAAAGTTATCAAACTGACAGGTGAAATCATCAGCGACTTCCGGCAAACCGTAAAGATAGCCGCCAATACGAGCCGCAAGCTCTTTTCCATTGAACTGGACAAAGCACTAAAAAATATCCCTAAAGAAGACGTTTTCATTTATGCCCAGCTTACAGATAAGAATAAAAACATTTATTCGAATCAATACTTTTTAGTCAAGCAAAAAGAGGTCAATTATCCCAAAGTATCGATTACACGGGACATTAAACCGGTAGAAGGAGGTTTCGAGGTAACCCTGAAAAGTGATTATTTTGCACGGGCTGTATTTTTAAGTACAGGTGATGCAGAAAGCTCTTTCAGCGACAATTACTTTGACATACTGCCGGGCACTCCCGTATCGGTTGTTATTTATACCGTTTTATCGCAGTCGATGTTGGAAAAGCAACTGAAAGTAATATTACTCAGTGACGAGTATTAATAGAAACCAAGATTGAAGCAAACCCGTTTGGTTGTCTTTCAAAAGTATTCCTTAATATTATTATAAATAAGCATAGTATACTCTTTTACTACTTAAAAGTATACTTCTGTCTCTCTTCCCTATAGGATCAAGAAGTAAAAACATGCCCATGTTTTATGTCAGAACATGGGCATGTTGTCTTATACAACATGGGCATGTTTTCATTAACAACATCCGGATGTTTTATAATGATAAACCTGTCAAATTATATACAATGGTTCTTGATAAAAGCTCAATATGATTTTGCCACATTCACTCTCCAAGCATACAACATAACTACCATAAAAGAGAGTAAAGGCACTATAAAAGAGAAAGACATCGTAGTTTGATCGGCTACATATCCCATCATTAACGGGCCTACCGCCCCACCGACAGGTGACATCATCAAAAATGAGGAAGCGCGCTTCGTATGTCTCCCCAATCCTCTCAAAGAAAGGGCAAAAATAGTAGGAAACATAATAGCTTCAAATGCATAACCCAAGAAAAGGGCAATCAGGGAAACCATCCCCAAGTTCAGCACAAGCAATAAAGAAGTGATCACCGTGCATATGGTGCAAAATAATAATACTTTCTCTGCACAAATGCGCTGCATAATCCAGCTACCGGCAAAACGTCCGCACATAAACAGGCCCAATCCTCCGAAAGAGAGCACGACAGAAGCATCCCGGGCATTCATCCAGCCATCGTCTACCACGTAATTGATAAAGAAACTGTTAATGGAAATCTCAGCTATCTCATAACAGAACAGGGCGGCAACACCCAAAATAAAAAGTTTATGCGACCATAATCCTCCCACCTTTTCCTGTTCCTTGTTTTCTTCTTCATGAACTATTTCCGGCAACCTGATCTTAGAGAAAACCATAGCGACTGACAATACCACAATACCCATCAACGTATAGGGCAAAGCGATGGCGGGTGATCCGTCTTCTGAGAACAATAATAATCCGCCTACCAACGGCCCACAGATACACCCCAAGCCATTGAATGACTGGGCCAGATTCAACCGGCTGGCAGCAGTCTCCCTGTCCCCCAACTCTGTCATATAGGGATTGGCAGCAGTCTCCAGAAAAACCAAACCACAGGCGATGACGAACAAAGAAAACAGAAAGAAATTGAACGACATCCAATATTCTCCGGGAATAAATAATAGAGAACCGAGCCCGTAAAGCAGTAATCCGAAGACAACACCACGGCGATAACCGTATTTATTAATAAACAGTCCGGCCGGAATCGCCATAACAAAATATCCCAAATAAAACATCACCTGCACCCATGCCGAATGGGCCCGGCTAATAACCATTACATCCTGAAAATGTTTATTCAACACATCAAGAATGGCATGGGCAAACCCCCATAAGAAAAATAAAGAAGTAACCAGGATAAAAGGAATCCTATATTCCTTTTTCACCAATGCATATCTCTGCTTTTGCATAATTTCAAACTAAATGGACGTGCAAAGATAGACAAAATATAAAAACCAATCTTATTCACTTGCCTCTGTCTTGGGGTAATTGGGACTATAAAGCAAAGTTTCTTTCCGAACCACCAATTTTCCATCTTTCACAAACCCTTCTCCCCGTTCACTCAAGTGTTTCACCATTGCCTCACGCAATTCTTCCAGTTTATGTTTATAGCGTTTCTCCGACACAAGATTTTTCTGTTCTCCCCTATCCTTTACCAGATCAAACAACTGTTCCTCACCTGTATGGAAATTCCATATATATTTCATCTTACCGTCCGTCAAACCACACCAATAGTTTTCCTTAGCATAACAGGTAGCATGCTCCAAATCAATGTACTGTCTCCAGCCGGGTTTTCTATTTTCATCCATCAAAGCCAATAAAGAAAGTCCGTCCATATCCTGCGGAACCTGTGCGCCGGAAACTTCTAAAAAAGTAGGCAGAAAATCCCGCAACTCTACCGGCTCATCTATTTGGGCTCCCTTTTTTACACCAAACGAATCGGGCCATTTCACAATATAGGGCACATGTGTAGAACCTTCATAAGGGTAGGTCTTCCGCCAATGATAATGATCACCTAACATATCCCCATGATCGGAGACATAACAGATTAAAGCATTGTCATACATCCCTTTGTCTTTCAAGACCTGTACTATTTTACCTATTTCCTCATCAATAAATGTCACATTTGCATAATAGTACTTGCGGGAATTCCGGGCATATTCCGTCCCAAAGTTGGCAAATGGAGCGTCTTTATCCGCTTTCGCCGGATCAAGCAGGGCAGCATACCTGTCACACCAATCCCCCATATAAGGTGCCGGAATTTCTTTATCCGAATATTCATCCAAGAGCCGTTGGGGAGGATCGTACGGACTATGCGGCCGTGCAAAAGAAACTTTCAGAAAAAGCGGTTTTTCGTTATCGTAATTCCGGATCAATTCACAGGCCATCTTACCTGTCCAGGCTGTGGGATGCAGTTCTTCAGGCAATTTGTAAATGCCTGCCCTGTGCTCGTTCCAACCGATACCTGTCAAATCCGGATCTCCACCCGGCATTTGAAGCTGTAGCCATAACCGGTAATCACTGATAAAGTCTTTTGACTCGGCACGCCCGCTCTCGTCTATCAATGTCCCCTGAAAACCATGCAAAGCCTTCTGCGGGAACCAATGCATCTTTCCAATGCCGAATGTATAATAGCCTTGTTCCGTCAACATGGCGGGCATTTCATATTTGTACTCTTCGGCCACCCTTCCATAACCCAGCATACCGTGATGCCAAGGAGACATACCGGTCAATAGCCCGGCGCGTGCCGGCGTACTACTCGGTGTCGAAGAATAGCCGTTACAAAACAAGGTCCCTTCCCGGGATAACTGATCTATATTGGGTGAGATGACGGATTCATTTCCCATACATCCCAAAGCATCGGCACGGTGCTGATCGGACATGATCAGAATAATATGAGGTTTTTGCTGAGCATTTGCCTGCTGAGCCGAAAGTCCGGCCCCGGAAGCCAGCACTAACATACTGTTTAATATCGGAAGTGTTTTCATTGTCACAAAGGTTAATTTATATAATCATAATTTTAGCACAAATCATAAAAGGCTGTTTTACAAAAAAGAAAGAGCCGGTCATCAAGTCACCGTCCAAAACGATATTTTCAACAAAGATAAACAAAAAGTAGTATATGGAGCATAAGAAACCTTTTTCTTCAGTCTACAAAATAAGCAATCGGCCGTTTTCAGACAGAACAAAAAGACCGAATAGACGAAATGTAAAAAATGACATAAATCAAGAAAAAAGGGGATAAGCTCAAAAACAAGAGAGCACTGATCGCTGTTTTTCATGATTGTTGTAATTTTGCCGCCGGTAAAAAGATTGGTATAGTTAATATGAAGAAAAGTCTTATCGCATTGGCGTTCGGTACCTTGGGATTGGGTATCGCAGAATTTGTCATGATGGGTATTCTGCCCGATGTGGCGCATGATTTCGGTATCAGTATCTCCCAGGCAGGACATTTTATTTCTGCCTATGCGCTGGGAGTATGCGTAGGGGCACCTATGCTGATACTTGCCCGCAAACATCCGTTGAAACGTATTCTTCTGATACTCGTCACGCTGATCATGGTAGGAAATATAAGTGCGGCTCTGGCACCTAACTATTGGATACTGTTGTTGGCCCGTTTCATCTCCGGACTTCCACATGGCGCCTATTTCGGAGTAGGCTCTATTGTTGCCGAAAAATTGGCAGATAAAGGAAAAGGTTCGGAAGCCGTCTCTATTATGGTAGCTGGGATGACGATAGCTAATCTTTTCGGTGTCCCATTGGGAACTTCATTGAGTGCCGCTATTTCATGGCGTGTAACTTTCTTGTTGGTAGGCTGTTGGGGAATGATTATACTCTACTACATCTGGCGCTGGGTGCCACAAATAGAAAGCCTGCCCGATACAGGATTAAAAGGACAGTTCCGCTTTCTTAAATCTCCCGCCCCCTGGCTGTTGATAGGAGCAACCCTGTTGGGAAACGGCGGCGTATTCTGCTGGTACAGTTATATCAATCCGCTACTGACCCATGTATCCGGATTCCATCCTCAGAGCATTACTTTTCTAATGGTACTTGCCGGTTTCGGTATGGTTGTAGGAAATCTTGCCAGTGGACGTTTGTCCGATAAATACAAACCGGGAAGAGTGGCAGCTACCGTACAGGCATGCATCTGCGTCACACTATTGCTAATTTTCTTTTTATCATCCGTTTCGTGGCTGTCCGTATTGCTGATGTGTCTTTGTACGGCAGGACTGTTTGCCCTCTCCAGTCCGCAACAAGTCTTGCTGATACGTTATTCAAAAGGAGGAGAGATGTTGGGAGCAGCCAGCGTACAGGTGGCATTCAATTTGGGAAACGCAATCGGTGCTTACTCCGGCGGATTGGCATTGCAAGCAGGACTTGGCTATCAATATCCTGCATTGATAGGTGTCCCTTTCGCTTTTGCAGGATTTATACTGCTGACTGTATTTCACAAGAAATATGAAAATTGAGAACATAATTGCTTGCCTGCAAAAGAATAGTTATCTTTGCGCCCATATTCTAAACAGTACGTACTGTTTAATGTGCATTGATAATAAATAAAATAACAAAATAGATAAATGGCATTGCAATGTGGTATTGTCGGACTGCCGAACGTGGGTAAGTCGACACTTTTCAACTGTTTGTCAAATGCGAAAGCACAAGCGGCAAACTTCCCTTTTTGTACAATAGAACCGAATGTAGGCGTAATTACCGTCCCGGACGAACGTCTGAATAAGTTGGCGGAACTGGTACATCCGCAACGAATCGTACCCACTACGGTAGAAATCGTGGATATCGCCGGATTGGTAAAAGGAGCCAGTAAAGGAGAAGGATTGGGCAATAAATTTCTTGCTAACATCCGCGAAACAGATGCTATCCTGCACGTACTCCGTTGCTTTGACGATGATAACGTGACACACGTAGACGGAAGTGTAAATCCGGTACGCGACAAAGAAATCATCGACTACGAATTACAACTGAAAGACCTCGATACCATCGACGCCCGCATACAGAAAGTGCAGAAACAGGCACAGACCGGTGGAGATAAAGCAGCCAAACAGGCCTACGACGTATTGGTGAAATACAAAGAGGCATTGGAGCAAGGGAAATCAGCCCGTACCGTACAATTCGAAACAAAAGACGAGCAAAAGATTGCCCGTGAACTTTTCCTGCTTACCAGCAAACCCGTGATGTATGTCTGCAACGTAGACGAAGCCAGCGCAGTAAGCGGAAACAAATACGTAGACATGGTACGTGAAGCTGTGAAGGACGAAAATGCAGAGATTCTGATTGTGGCCGCCAAAACAGAATCGGACATTGCCGAACTGGAGACTTATGAGGACCGTCAGATGTTTCTTGCCGAAGTAGGTCTGGAGGAATCGGGTGTAGCCCGTCTTATCAAATCAGCCTACAAGCTATTGAATCTGGAAACCTATTTCACGGCCGGTGTACAGGAAGTACGGGCCTGGACATACGAAAAGGGCTGGAAAGCTCCCCAATGCGCCGGAGTGATCCATACGGACTTTGAAAAAGGATTTATCCGTGCAGAAGTCATCAAATACGACGATTTCATCCAATACGGTTCGGAAGCTGCCGTGAAAGAGGCAGGCAAGTTGGGTGTAGAAGGAAAAGAATACATAGTACAAGACGGAGATATCATGCATTTCCGCTTTAACGTATAATTTATGAATTATCTCATAGCAGGAACCGGAGGTGTAGGAGGCAGTATTGCCGCTTTTCTTGCTCTGGCGGGAAAAGATGTTACCTGTATAGCTCGCGGGGCACACCTTGAAGCGATACAAACAAACGGTCTGAAACTAAAATCAGACTTGAAGGGGGATCATACCATCGCTGTGAAAGCCTGTACGGCAGAAGAATACGACGAAAAGGCAGACGTAATATTCGTTTGTGTAAAAGGTTATTCCGTCGATTCCATTACAGAACTGATAAAGCGTGCCGCCCACGAAAAAACAATTGTCATTCCCATATTAAATGTGTATGGCACAGGACCACGCATCCAACGCCTTGTGCCGGGAGTTACCGTTCTGGACGGTTGCATCTACATCGTAGGCTTTGTATCCGCACCGGGAGAAATCACTCAGATGGGAACCATTTTCCGCCTGGTATACGGAGCACATAAAGGCACAGACGTATCTCCCGAACTGCTTGAAGCCGTGCGCGACGAACTGGTGGAAAGCGGAATCAAAGTAGACCTATCGCCTGACATTCAGCGGGATACATTCATCAAATGGTCATTCATCTCGGCAATGGCCGTCACCGGTGCCTACTACGACGTCCCAATGGGTGAAGTACAGAAACCGGGCAAAATACGCGACACCTTCATCGGCCTTTCTACGGAGAGCGCTGCATTGGGCAAAAAACTCGGTATAGAATTTCCCGAAGATCCCGTTGGTTACAACCTTAAAGTAATCGATAAACTCGACCCTCAAAGCACTGCTTCCATGCAGAAAGACATGGCAAAAGGTCATGAATCCGAAGTGCAAGGGTTACTCTTCGACATGATAACAGCCGCCGAAGAGCAAGGAATAGATGTACCCACTTATCGGGAAGTCGCTAAAAAATTCAGATCATAAAATTAAACCTTATAAGTTATGAACACTTTCTTATTATCTATCAATTGGAACCCAAGTCCCGAACTGTTCAATCTTTTCGGACTCCCCGTCCGTTATTACGGATTGCTATGGGCGGTTGGCATCTTTTTGGCTTATATCATCGTTCATTATCAATACCGTGATAAAAAGATAGATGAGAAGAAGTTCGATCCCCTGTTTTTCTACTGTTTCTTCGGCATCCTTATCGGTGCCCGACTGGGTCATTGCCTGTTTTACGATCCGCAAACCTACCTGACCAGCTTCAAAGGATTTTGGGAAATGATACTTCCTGTCAGATTTCTGCCCGACGGAGGATGGAAATTCACCGGTTATGAAGGACTTGCCAGCCACGGTGGTACATTGGGGCTGATGATCGCCCTCTGGCTCTACTGCCGGAAGACCAAAATGCACTACATGGATGTAGTGGATATGATTGCCGTAGCCACTCCTATCACCGCCTGCTGCATCCGTCTGGCCAACCTGATGAATTCGGAAATCATCGGTAAGCCGACCGATGTGCCCTGGGCTTTCATCTTCGAACGGGTAGACATGCTTCCCCGCCATCCGGCACAACTGTACGAAGCAATTGCCTACTTCCTGCTTTTCCTCGTAATGATGTATCTCTATAAGAATTACAGCAAAAAGCTGTATCGCGGTTTCTTCTTCGGACTCTGCCTGACGGCTATTTTCACATTCCGTTTCTTTGTAGAATTCCTCAAAGAGAATCAGGTCAGCTTTGAAAACAATATGAGTCTCAACATGGGACAGTGGTTGAGTATCCCGTTCGTTATCATCGGCGTTTACTTCATGTTCTTTTACGATAGAAAAACGAAGAAAGAAAATAAAGAAGCAATCAAGAAATGAAACATATCATAGACATAAATACCTGGGAACGGAAAGAGAATTACGAATTCTTTCTTGGTTTTCAAAACCCTACAATCTCTATCACTTCTGAAGTAGAGTGTGCCGGAGCAAAAGCACGTGCCAAAGCTGCCGGCGAATCATTCTTCCTCCATTATCTTTATGCGGTACTACGTGCCGTTAATGAAATTCCGGAGTTTCGCTTTCGTATAGATGCAGAAGGCAGAGTGGTCTATTTTGATCATGTGGATATGCTGACTCCCATAAAGGTAAAAGAAAACGGACGCTTCTTCACCATCCGCTTGCCGTGGAACACCGATTTCCAGACTTTCTATACGACAGCAAAAGCAATTATCAATGATATCGATCCTAATGGGAATCCTTATGATATGGAGAAGGTAGGCGGTAAAGATCTGCTCGATGTCATATTGCTAAGCGCCACTCCCGATTTATACTTCACTTCACTGACCTGTACGCAAGAACATCGCCACGGCAGCAATTATCCGTTAATGAACGCCGGGAAGGCAATACTGAAAGAAGGAAAATTAGTGATGCCGATCGCCATGACCATTCATCACGGATTTATAGACGGACATCATCTTTCACTCTTTTATAAAAAGGTAGAAGAGTTCCTGAAATAAAGAGTACTCCTCAATAAACAGACTCGACCATGGCAGACAACTATATAGAAAAACAACGTGAGCAGTATGAAGCCAGAAAAGCCGCTTGGGAAAGGGCTAAAAAATATGGCCGGCCGGTAACAGGTACTACTCAGCAGAATAAACCGGCACCATCGGCCACAGAACAGAAAAAGCGGGTATTCGTTACCGGAGGAGCCGAAGGGATAGGTAGAGCCATTGTAGAAGCATTCTGCCGTGCGGGATATCGGGTAGCATTTTGCGACAGAAACGAAACGGCAGGCCAACAGACTGCAAAAGATACCGGAGCAGTATTCTATCGGGCCGATGTAAGCGACAAAGAGGCCCTTGAACACTGCATGCAACGTATCTTTCTGGTTTGGGGAGACATCGATATTCTTATCAATAACGCAGGTATCAGCGAATTCTCCCCTATCACCGAAACGAGCGTAGAAGATTTTGATAAGATTCTGTCAGTTAACTTACGTCCGGCATTTATCACCTCCCGGTTATTGGCCATTCACCGTAAGTCTCAATCCACTGCCAATCCATTCGGCAGGATCATCAATATCTGTTCAACCCGCTATCTGATGAGCGAGCCGGGAAGTGAAGGATATGCAGCATCCAAAGGCGGCATTTACTCACTGACACATGCGCTGGCACTCTCGCTCTCCGAATGGCATATCACGGTCAATTCCATTGCACCGGGCTGGATACAGAACAATCATTATGAACAACTCCGGCCGGAAGATCACACACAGCACCCTTCAGGAAGGGTAGGCAAGCCGGAAGATATCGCCCGGATGTGCCTGTTTCTCAGCCAGGAAGAAAATGACTTTATCAATGGTGAGAATATCACAATCGACGGGGGAATAACGAAGAAGATGATTTATACCGAATAAAAAAATTGTTTATTTCCCCCTCACTATTTTCTTTATATCATTCAGCTTATTCAGCGCCTCGATCGGAGTAAGGTTGTTCACGTCCAAATTCAGTATTTCATCCCGGATCTGACAAAGGATGGGATCATCCAGTTGGAAGAAGCTTAGCTGCATCCCTCCCCTGCTTTCACTCACTTCATTCAACGGTTTATTGGAGATGCCCTGCTGGCGGTTGTCCGATTCAAGCTGTTTCAGAATTTCGTTGGCACGCCTTACAATGCTTTTCGGCATACCCGCCATCTTGGCCACATGAATACCGAAAGAGTGCTCGCTACCCCCACGTTCGAGTTTGCGGAGAAAAATCACCTTATTATCGACCTCTTTCACCGATACATTGTAATTCTTGATCCGCTTGAAAGATTTCTCCATTTCATTCAGCTCATGATAATGCGTGGCAAAGAGTGTACGCGCTTTCGCCTTGGGATGTTCATGGATATACTCCACAATTGCCCACGCTATCGAAATACCGTCATACGTAGAAGTACCGCGCCCCAATTCATCGAACAGCACAAGACTTCTCGAAGAAACATTATTCAAAATATCTGCCGCTTCGTTCATCTCTACCATAAATGTAGACTCGCCCACCGAAATGTTATCACTGGCGCCCACGCGGGTAAATATCTTATCAACCAATCCGATACGGGCACTCTCGGCAGGAACAAACGAACCGATCTGAGCCAGCAAGGTGATCAATGCCGTCTGCCGCAACAACGCCGACTTACCCGCCATGTTGGGACCGGTAATGATGATAATCTGCTGCGTCGTACTGTCCAGCATTACATCGTTGGCAATGTATTTCTCACCGATGGGAAGCTGCTTCTCAATAACCGGGTGGCGTCCCTGACGAATGTCCAGCACATCATTATCTTCGATAACCGGGCGGATATAATTATTTTCACGGGCTATATTGGCAAATGACAACAAACAATCGATGCGGGCAATCTGATTGGCGTTGATCTGAATGGCAGGAATAAATTCGCTCAATGCCTGTACCAATTCCGTATAAAGCCGTGTTTCAAGTACCAGAATCTTATCCTCCGCTCCGAGGATTTTCTCCTCGTATTCTTTCAGTTCTTGGGTGATATAGCGTTCTGCATTCACAAGTGTCTGTTTGCGGATCCATTCTTGCGGTACCTTGTCTTTGTGTACATTACGTACTTCTATATAGTAGCCAAATACACTGTTATAAGCAATCTTCAAACTCGGTATTCCCGTCTGTTCGCTTTCACGCTGCTGTATCTTCAAAAGAAAATCCTTACCCGAATAGGCTATCTGACGCAGTTCGTCCAGTTCGGCATTTACCCCGTCCTTGATAACCCCACCTTTATTTATCAACAAAGGAGGATCGTTATTCACCTCTTTATCTATCCGGTCGCGGATGGAAATACAAAGATTCAACTGCTCTCCTATCCGGTTCAGGCTAGCATTATCCGCCTGCATGCAAGCCACTTTTATAGGCTCGATCGCTTGCAGGGCAACCTTCAACTGCACTACCTCGCGAGGAGATACACGCCCCACCGCCACCTTGGAAATGATGCGTTCAAGATCGCCTATCAGATGCAGTTGTTCTTCGATCAGTTCCTTAAATTCCGGCTCGCGGAAAAAGTATTCCACTACGTTCAGACGGTCATTAATAGGCTTCTCGTCTTTCAGAGGAAACACCATCCAACGTTTCAGCATACGGGCACCCATCGGACTGATGGTTTTATCGATGACATTGAGCAGACTACTTCCACCGTCGTTCATGCTACCGATAAGCTCCAGGCTGCGCACGGTAAATTTATCCAAACGCACATATTTGTCCTCTTCAATACGCGACAATGCCGTGATGTGTCCGATTTGCGTATGCTGCGTCATATCCAGGTATTGCAGAATAGCCCCGGAAGCAATGATACCATTTTTAAGATGCTCTACTCCGAAACCTTTCAAATTCTTTGTTTCAAAGTGCTTCAACAGTTTCTCGCGTGAACTGGTCTCCGTAAAAGCCCAATCGTCCAGTTCGAAAGTAAAGAATTTGTTTCCGAAATTCCCTTCGAACATACCCCGTTTGCCACGTTCGAAAAGCACCTCTTTCGGACCAAAATTATTCAGCAATTTATCTACATAATCAAAAGGGCCTTCCGCCGTCAAAAATTCACCGGTAGAGATATCGAGAAAGGCGATGCCACAACCCGTTTTTCCGAAATGTACAGCTGCTAAAAAATTGTTTTCTTTATAATTGAGGACATTATCGTTGATGGAAACACCCGGAGTAACCAATTCGGTAATGCCGCGCTTCACCAGTTTCTTTGTCATCTTCGGATCTTCCAACTGATCACAGATAGCTACACGCTTGCCCGCACGTATCAGTTTAGGCAAATACGTATCCAATGCGTGATGAGGAAATCCGGCCATTTCAATGGTTTTGCCTTTTCCATTGGCACGCTTAGTCAGCGTGATGCCCAATATCTCCGCCGCAATAATCGCATCTGTCGAATAAGTCTCATAAAAGTCTCCGCACCGGAACAGCATCACCGCATCGGGATGTTTTGCTTTCAGGTCGAGAAACTGTTTCATCATGGGGGTCAGTTCGATATCGTTGTTCACAGGTGTAGTCTCCTTTTTTCTTTTAATTCAATGATCCAGTGATTCAAAATTCAATGATTCAGTGCACAAAGATACTGATTTCCTGTAAATCTACCATCCCGGCGATGGCAAGATTTCTTCAAAGTATTCTATAGTAAAAAAGTCTTTAAAGACCTTTCCTAAGTATTAATAACCTACGTATTGTTCTTAAAACATGTTATTAAACACATGTTTTTATTTGGATTATTTGCAGATATCCGTAAAAGCAGTACCTTTGCAATGTGTTTTTCATAGTATTAGATTTAAGGTTAACAAAGGTTGGAGCAAGGCGTTGCTCCTTTTTTTATGCCCATACGTTACTTTTTCATTTCCACTAAATCCGCTTAGAGTCAGATTTCCTTTATTCCGCTTACCTTTCCAGTCTGTTTCTTTTTTATTACAAAGAGATAATAATCCCACTTTTCGGCCCACTACGATTGTTGCATATTATAAATATTCAATTTATTTCTCGTAGAGTTTCGTTCGGTTTCTCTACGAGTTTAGACCCGTTCCTCTACGAGTTTCGCTTCAATCCTCGTAGAGAAAACAGTCACCAATATAGCGCACTCATATTCAACGTTTTACAAAGGCTTACAATTGTTATTTATTTTCAATACAAGAAATACAATTTATTCATTTATCTGCAATTTGAAATCATCCGAAAAAATTACAAATAGTAATATTCTTCTTTATCCTGATTATCTCTGATTTGCAATCATATCGTACTCCCTAACGCAAAAGAAAAGAAGAGGAATCATTATTAACGTAAAGATAACATCACGATAACATACTATGATCCGGAGCCACCCTATCTTTGCAACATCGAAAGAAACAAGAATCGAATATAAACCATAAAAACAAGAGCCATATGAAAACTTTAGTAGTATCAGTAGTAATCGCAATGACATCCGTATTCAATGCATTCAGTAACGGAAATCTTACCCAGTTTGCTTATAACACCACTACAGACGGAGAAAAAGTAGAAAGTCAGACCGTATATACAGTGGAAAACGAAAAGTATCTCCAACAATATCTGAAGTACAACTATACCTATGACAATAAAGGAAATGTATCGCAGAAAGAGGTTCTGAAATGGAATGAGATCACAAAAGTTTTCGAAAAGCAATATTGCCTGAATATTACGTACAATGCGCAGGAAACAAGCATCGAATACACCGCATGGGATAACAAAACAGGGGCATACTCCGATTCCAGAGCCAAAGCCGTGTATCAGACTACGAATACCGGACAAGGCTTTAATTATCTGAGCTACGAGTGGAATAAGAAAGAAAATAACTGGAATTTAGCGAAAGAACACGCCATCCTTTATGGAAACAACGCCCTGATGGCCGACAAATAAATAAATTCTCTCTCTATAAAAACTCTAACAAAAAATACGGCTGCGAAAGGTTTGCCCCTCACAGCCGTATTACATATGTACCCGTTTCGTATTCTCTTATTTCGTACTTGCCAGAAGACGGGTCATACCATCGCTATTCAAATCATAAGTGCTCTTTTCCGTATTCTTATCGAAAGAATTGCTCTTTGTATTCCAGAGGGCATAATTCATTTCTACGGCATCGGAATGATAGGATACGTCAAGTTTGAAATAAGGAGTCCAGCATGCTTTTACACTGTCCCACTTGGCAGCTTCCTTACAGACCACCCGGTTCTCGGAATCATAAGTATACGTGTAGCGGAGGTGGCGGAACAGATGACCGTCTTCATTACGATAGATCGTTTTAGCTACCAACTGCTCACCGTTCATCTCATCATTCTTCACATAATTGGTGGGATTACCTGCATTTGCACTCATTACACTTGCCATTACCACTGCTACCATTACCACTGCTTTGAAAAATACATTTGTCTTCATAATCGTTATTTTTTTATTGTTATTATTTCCTCTGACTATCGGCGGAGGGTTTTATCAACCGCCTTCGCTTTTATATAGTCAAGAGCTGTGCCAAAATCATAAAACACTGATTATCAGAAAATATTTATTTTAAGGATACGTTCGTTTCCGAACAGGTGTCCGCACAGAAACGAACAATGGAGATGAAATATGCCACGTTAACGTAAAAATAACGTTGAAATAACATTCTTCTCTGCAAGCATCGTTCTGTGAAACTACATTCTGCCAAACTCACATTTACCATTATATACCAGCGAACACCCCTCTCCATGTTTAAGCCGGTACCCGCTACCACTCGGGATATAATGAAGACAGTTTTTTGCCAACTCCCAGCCTTCAGAACCATATCCGCTTTTGGGACGCCCCGTCCGTCCGTTGGCAATTCCTCCGAGAACCAGGCCGATAATAGCAAAAAAGACAAGAAACTTAAATACACTCAAAGCCGTAAGAAGAATAGCGAACGTACCCAAAGGAATGAATAGGATCACCATTAACGCAAATAGCGGATAACGCCTTAACTGCACTGCCGAGATTATTACTTGTAGCACTTGTGTTCCGAGTAAAGCGTAGATCAGCCACATATTTTCCTCATCACTCAACCCACCCGAAAATAACGCATAAACGAACATGACAAGAGCAATAACTGTGAAAAGTATAACTCCGATCGAAGTATTAAAATCACGGCTTTCGGTTTTCATTTCAGCCAATAAGCTGAAGAACAGATTAAATTCCACAAAAACCACCCCAAGCGTCACAAGGGTAAACAATATAGCTTTGAGCCATCCGACCTGCTCGGGTTCACAGAACCAAAAGTCATTTCCTAACAGGGCAATATAGACCACCTCAATCAGGAAAACAAACGTAAGTATCAGATATTTTACCGCTAATGCAAGCCTGGGAGTATTTGTCAACAGGAGAGAAAGTAAAAAATAAAGCACTATTCCGCCCAGCACCAACCACGGGAACCAAACCTCACTATCTATATGCCTGCCTATTGTTCTGGTAACCGTTTTGGTAATCTTCTCTTGTATTACACCAAATTTTTCTATCAGATCGGGCTCATAATCAGAAAGATCGACTTCATTAGCATAAGTACTGCTGCTAAAATCTTTTTGTGTCATATAATAAGTATAGTCGACCTTATCAACCCCCGTAATTTTTCCTCTGCGGTTATACTTATGCACATACTTTGTCACACCGACTTCCACCCATTGCCGGGAACGGGGCCCCATAACTTGAAAAACAGCATTGGACTTCAGCGTATCAGCCACTTTACTTTGTATATTCGGACGTTCTCGAAGCAGAATCTCCTTTCCTTCGGTCACTTTATACTCGCACGCTGTCGCTGCTTCAAAGCTTGCCCTCTCGGCATACCGTGGCACAAAAACGGCCTCATAATCTTGAATCCCCTTATATTCATCTACTACTATCGTTTTTATAATTTCAACTTTTACCCATTTAGGATCACTGTTATCAATCATATACAGGGTATTTACAGGCCCGGAACCGACCGTATCCGTTACAGGCTGATCCATACCGGGAGGCTCACGGAGATAGACATGATCCTTTGGTAATACATCATGTCGGACATAGGGATAAGTCTGGCAATAGGCCAATACGGAAAAGTGTAAAGTAAAAACAAGAAAGAGAGCCCGCTTTAAATTTCGGTGAAGTGTCCGTGTTGTAATTTGCGAATACAAAGAGAGTGCAGCAACAACGACTGCTCCAATTGAGAAAGTCCTTACTGTCTCCATCGTTTAACTTTTGGTTAGTATAATAAATTGATAGATAATAGTTTAATCACATTCAAATATAACAAAGATTGCGAAGAAAACAAAACATCCTGTATTTCTACGAGATTTTAAAGCATCGCATAAAACAACTCTGCACACAATCGCTCAAAGAGACTATGTACTCAAGAAAACAAAAAATTGAAAGTCCTATGGAGAAAGTACATCGTGCTGAAGACTATTTCAGAAAAGTTATTTATGACAAATTGCATTTTTATTATATTTGCAAAACTTGAACGTTTTCATGACACATGACATCCATAACCTTTAAGAAAATAAAAGTAAACGCAGAGCTATAAATGAAACCAGAAATCTATCATACACTCGACAAGTTAGGCATTGATTACACAAGCCTTGAACATTCTCCCATTATGACAATGGAGGAAGGCACGATGATAGCACAAAAGTTAAACGTTACACCATGCAAGAATCTGTTTTTGGTAAACAAACAAAAAGAATATTTTCTACTTCTACTTTCGGAGAACAAAAAATTATCAGCGAAAAGCATCGCTAAACAAATAGATAGTTCACATCTTTCTTTCGCTTCCGATGAAGACATGAAAAGACTTCTTTCCACAACACCCGGAGCTGTTAGTATTCTTGGGCTTATTTATGACAATACGAATAAAGTAAAGCTACTGATAGATAAAGAAATCATGAGAACTGACTATATAGGTTGCCACCCATGCGAAAACACTTACAGTCTAAAATTAAAAACAAAAGATATATTAGACATTTTCCTTCCTGCAATCGGTCACGCAGATTTTGAAGAAATAGATACGGATTAAGCATTCACTTTCGATGTTTTTTTACAGAGAATTTTGCTTGCACAATAAAGAAGGAAATAATGAATTACATAGAAACAGAACGATTAATCTTACAACCATTCACAGAAAAACGTAAATAGTTTTCACGGATCATCAAATAGTATACAGTGGGAATATCCCACGTCGGATTTTAACATTGTTAATTCCCGTTTTCAACATATCGTTCCTTTCTCCACAAAACATAGGTTCTTTGTTTGCAAAGGAGCCTATTCCTGCTGACAAGAACACGCGTTTAACACAGCATTAAACACGTATTCTTACAAGCTAAGAATATCGGTTTATTTGGTTACAAAACGAACAACTAAGTCGCTGATATACAACATTTAGTATCATCTACATCTGTATTTCTGTATGGAATGCCTCTCATCGGTTCCAAAAACAGTTCCTGCCTGTACTTATCAAATTAACAACTTCAGTTGTACGTTTCTTCTAACGTCCTAATGTATACTAAGTTATTTTTTATCATTACTAAATGACGCTCTCCAACAAACAAAATGAAAATTTTTTGCCATAATATTTTTGAAGCACTCAGAAGTTTCGTATTTTAACCTTGGGATGTATTTCACTTGTATGTATATGATGGTAGGTAATCAACAAACCATAGAAAATAAAACGAAAGACTCCCAAAATTAGAGTAAAATAAACTTTTAGACAGAGGATAAGTCTCTATTTGAATATTATTTAGGCAAACAAGAGTAGCCCGTTTTGAACAAGAACGGCAACAAGGAATATTACGAAAATAATAAGCTATAAGATAGATCCCATCCTACGGTAAACAACTTTCAAAAAAGTCGGGAAGTAATTGAAGACTAAAGGACTAAACGAACTGGGAAAGAGAATGTATTTCCTTCTGTCTGTCAGTTTTTTAATTTATTCTCTAATGTCAGATTATTTGTTAGTCCATAGAGTTACTTTCGTTATATAATATGGAATATTGTTTTTTCTTTTATAAATAACAATCCACATTATTGCCATTACTACCGTTAAAATACGAAAAACATTAGTCGTGATATCCCCAACAGCCTCATTATCAGCAATAGCAAAAGAACTCCACGCGAAATTCATAAACATATGCAAAAAGATGCTACACCACAGATTATACTTACACTCTATAAATATCCAGCCGAAGAGCAGACTTCCCAATCCGGTAACGAGTCCTGCCATTATAGAAGATACAATATCAGTCCCTTCGTATAAATGTCCACATCCAAAAATCACAGTAACAATTAAACCGGCAAGAATGAATCCCCATTTTGCATATCTAAAAAGCTGTCCTAACAGAAATCCTCGAAAAAAAAGCTCCTCAAAAAAAGCGCCTATAACCACTATATTGAATAACTTCATAAGAGAAATAGAATCATCCCAAGTTCCCCAAATGAGAGAATATAGGAGCATAGGCGAAACACTCAACAGAGCTAATTTCACTCCTGTAAAGAACCCTTTATCTAATCCTATTGTTTGGAAAAGTTTTTGGCACGATCCATTCAGACTCACTATCTGAATATTATCAATTTCTTTGAAAGGAGGGCAACCAATGCAGCGGCGGAATCGTTCAATGCTAAGATCAAAGCGTTTAGGGCACAGTTCAGAGGCGTAAAAGATAAGGCTTTCTTTTTATATAGACTGAAAATGTTGTATGCTTAAAAAAGAAAATCCCTCAGGTTTTTACGTTGATCCCATTTAATCTATCAGCAAACCAACAAGTTACGAGGGGTAGAAAAGAAAAACGGAGAGAGTTTTTCAACTTTCTCCGCTTCAGTACCCAGACCCGGTACAAGGCATAGAAATCATAGGAAAACAAAAGAATTTATCTTCCTTATTATCAATAATTTGCATATTTCCTATTTTCTCTATTTTTGCCATATTTGATGTAGTCTGAAGGTATTTAATTGACTACAAATAGATTAAAAGAAACTCGCATGAGAATAGGCAACGGATAAGAAATTGGTAAAGTGCTTTGATACACTATATTTCTCATGCTGTCAAACAACTCTTATTTGTTTGCAAATATAATATTATTGCAGGTAAAAATCAAAAATAACGAGGTTTATTTTCATTTTTGCCTGCTGATATTTGTTCCGGATTGTCGGATACGATATATTTGTAATTAGGATTCGTACCGTGTTCCAAGCGGTTCATAAGTAACGACTTGCGGAGCTTTGGCAACAAGGGGATGCGGCTCCGTTCTATAGAAATGACTTATGCAAACCGACTTATCCATTTACAACAGTCTTCGCCCTTCCTTTATAGAAGGCGTTCACGCCGTGAAGTTCAATGCTTTGTCGGCGGTCATATCGCGTTACCGGGATTATGCCCGCAGTTCCGAACAAATAAAAGCGTACTCGGGAGATTCTCTTCTGATGCGGGACATTGCCTCCTTGCTTGACGAAGCACCCCGTCCCATAACGGGGGAATACCAGGATTTCACCCCGTTCCTGCTTCTTCTGATGCTTTCGGAGGAGTTTCATGCCGTCCATTACGTCGAGCGTCTTGTAACGTGGTATTTCGGCTACTGTTGTGTCGATGAACTGCGGACGGTCTGCACCATTCTGTCCCAGTGTTCCTACCCGCATCACGACACGCTGCGGCTGCGGTTCAAGAATTACCTGCGTGAAGCCCGTAAGACATTGGGTATGCCCGTTGAATGTAACGCTGCTGTCATGCTGAAAATGCTCGACGCCTCTTATGAACATCTCACTCCCGCCGATGTCGGGGAGTTCGAGGAGCTGTTGCACCTGGGGGACGATTACGAGTTCATCTCCCGTGTCAAATCGAATTATCTTGCCTCGGATAACGTCACGGAACTCGCCGGGGTTTGCGGGTATTCCAGCACGATTACCTTCCGCCGGCGTTTCCAGCGGGTTTTCGGCTGCTCGGCCTCCTCGTGGTTACGTCAGCGCCGTATCGAACGTATCGGGGAGTTGCTGCGGACGACACACTACACGTTGCAGGAAATAGCCTACATGTGCGGTTTCTCCGCCCAATCCCACTTTACGGACTTTTGCAAGCGGAATATGGGGAGCAATCCCACTTCCATCCGCCAGGAAGGCCGGATCTGACATTAAAATCGGCTCCGTGATAAAAAAACGAAGAGAAAGATAAAAATCGTAATCCGCCGGTTTTTCGATTCGCTAACTTTATACGCGAAAGTAACAAGACGGATTATGATTGCATTTATAGAAAAATTAAACAGCGAAGTCCTGCGGAGTATCGAACGTATCGAATCGCGGGATACCGACGTGTTGAAAAAGTCGCTTGAAGCGTCACGTGTCCTGGGAGAAGCGTTCGACCGTTTGAAACAATATATCATCGGCTACCGTTTTCAAAACGATGACGAGGAAATAAAGTTCTTCAAAGAAATCAAACCTCGTCTTTTTTGCCGTCTGATCTATTACCGCAAGCTCTACAATATCGAGATGAACCGTCCGGTAGGAAGTATCGAGGCACAACGGGAGTACCTGGACGCCCATGTTCGGGCCATCAACGCGTACACGCAGAAACGCCTCGACTTTATCCGCTATTTCCGCAGCGGCGCTACACACCTGGACAGCCTCTATTTCCTGCGCGGGCAGACCGACACGGAGCAATACCTGGAAACCTTCTACTATGAACTCGACCCGCAGTTTTCGACAAACGCGGATTTCAAGGTGGCGAAAATCCTGGCCAACGATATGTTGTCGGTTTATCTTATGGGCGAATTGGAATCACTGGAGAGCACGAACCTCCGGAACATGGTTCTGCCATTGTCTGACGTGCGTCCGACATGGCAGGACTCGAAGACGGATCTGACGGAACTTATTTACCTGCTCGACAGTAAAGGCTGTTTCGGCAATGTGCCACTCACGCAACTTGCCAGCTACATTTCCAACGCTTTCAACGTACACCTCGACATGAACCTTTCGAGGACATTCTGCGATATGAAAATCCGAAACAACCCGACACCGTGGCTTGACAAGGCGAAAGAGGCCCTGCTTAAACGTATGCAGACATGGAAGCGAAACAAGAAAAACGGCAATTCCGAGTAGAATATGAACCGGTAAAGCACTCTATTCCTTATAGAAACACTGATAATCAGCGTTGTATATAACAAAAGAACCGAGGTCGGTTTTCCCCCGTAACTCTCGAAAGGAACTTTCCCGAACGCCCGTATTTGCACCCGTATAAGGAGCCGATACGGGTGTTCCGTTGTAGCCCCGTCCGGATTAGAACACCGTTAAGCGTTGAATCACAGTATTCTATCGCATTTCTGCCAATAAAAATACCGAGTACGGGCCGCGGATTTCGGTAAAAAACACTGCCTTCTTCACCGCATGAACCGTTGAGAATCAGTTCACTGCAAATTATCAAAAAAAAGTCGTACCGACCTCGTTTTAAGCTGTCCATATAAGCCCGACCTTTGTAACAGACTAAAAAACAAAGGAGTATGAAAATCATAGTGATCGGTTCGCGAGCCTATAACGAGCTTGTCGGGCGTATAGAGAAAATAGAGGCTGCAATCGCCTCTCTCCCTGAAAAGGGGCGTGCATGGAATAAGGAGTATATAAACGACGAATGGATGGACGGCGAGCAGGTCTGCCGTTACCTGGGTATCAGCGGGCGTACCCTTCAACGCCTCCGCTCGGATCACGTGATCACCTATTCGGCCATCAACCGGAAGCTGTATTATTCCCTCACGGAAATCCGCCGTGTGCTGAAGGAGCGTTCCGTGCGGCGCAAGAACCAACCAAAGGAGTAGGCCATGTTTCTGGACAAGGAATATTTCGACGGATGGATGCAGCGGCTCTCGGAACGGCTGGAACGTATCGAGAAGCTGTGCGCGGGGGACGTGGAGCAACCGCTTTCCATCCTGCCTGACGGGGAGCGTCTTCTGGACAATTACGACCTGTGCCGTATGCTCAATATCAGCAAGCGCACACTCCAGCGTTACCGCACCTCGGGAGAGCTGCCTTACGAGATGATCTATCACAAGACCTTCTACCGGGAATCGGACGTCCTGCGGTTCATCGAGCGTAACTTCAGTAATTTCCGCAAGCTGAAAAAGGATCGTCCTGCCGGTTCCGGTTAGGCCCTGTCCCGAGAGTCCGGCGTCATGGAAAAACGCGGAGATACATGGAATAAGGCACGACAAGGCGGTACAACCGCTCGATATTTGCCGTAAAATCAGTATGTTTGCACTTGGAAGCCTATATAATAATGAACAATGAAAGAAACAGATAAAATACATCCTGCCGACAAAGGGGAGGAAGAGCTGCTGCATAATGTGCGCCATATCTTGCAGGAAGCGCGTGCGAAGGTGATACATCATGTCAATTCGACCCTCGTGAGGGCTTACTGGCAGGTAGGGAAATACATAGTGGAGTACGAGCAGCAGGGAACCGGCCGTGCCGGATATGGCAAGGCTGTCATCAACACCCTTTCCAGGCGGCTCGTGGCGGAGTTCGGAAACGGGTTCACGGCCACCAACCTGCGGTACATGAGGCAGTTTTACCAGTGCTACCCGAAATATCACACGCTGTGTGATAAATTGAGCTGGTCGCATTGCCGCACGCTTCTCAAGGTGTCGGGCGATGCCGCCCGTGATTTTTACCTGCACGAGTGCGTCAAGGAAAACTGGAGTGTCCGGCAGCTCGACCGCCAAATCAACACGCTTTTCTATGACCGCCTGCTGGCCAGCCGAGACAAGAAAGCTGTGAAAGAGGAGATTTCCCGTACCGAATCCGGGCGTGTCGAACCCAAAGAGATCATCCGCGACCCGTATATCCTGGAGTTTCTCGGTATCCCGCAGGGAGAGCATTTTCTGGAAACCGATCTGGAGCAACTGCTCATCAGCCGCTTGCAGCGCTTCATGCTCGAACTCGGGAAAGGCTTCGCCTTCGTCGCGCGACAGAAGCGTATCTCCTTCGACGACAAGCATTTCTACATCGACCTGGTCTTTTACAATTACCTGGCCCGTTGTTTCGTTTTAATAGATTTGAAATCCGGGGAGCTGACCCATCAGGATTTGGGGCAGATGCAGATGTATGTCAATTACTACACCCGTGAGTTGATGAATCCCGGGGATAACCCTCCGGTGGGTATCGTCCTCTGCGCGGAGAAAAACGACGCGGTCGTCCGTTACACGCTGCCCGAAGATGAAAAGCAGGTCTTCGCCGCCCAGTACATGACCTATCTTCCCACGCAGGAGGAGCTGCAAACACTCTTGCAGGAAGTGTGACAATAACGCTCACAGGCATATGAAAAAAGCCGACGGAAATCTGTACTTCCGTCGGCTTTTCGTTTACATCTTGATCCCTTTCTTCGCAGGGCCGTTCTCCGGCGGGCTGCCCACGCCCGCGATGACGATGCGCCCCCCGGAGGCGTCGGCAATCTGCCGCAGCCGGGAAGGAATACGGGTCGCCGTGTTGTCTTTCCCCGGGAGTTCTTCCGCCGTGTCATGCCGTTCCCGGCACACGTCGTTATCCTCCTCCGCCTCCTTTCCCTCGCTCTCTTCTATCGGTTTGAGGCTTTGCTGTATCCTGCGGTCTATTTCCGTCAGGTCAGCTTTTAGGGCCGTCAGTTCGGGCTCCTTGCGCCAGGAACTTTCCACCACTTCCCGCAGGACGGGAATATCTTTCTCCAGTTCCTCATTCTTTTTCCGGAATTTCTCCAGTGTCGGCTCGATGGTCGCGAGCGCGTGGATGAAGTTCATCGCCGCCAGTCGCGGGTCGGAGGCGATATTCCCGTAGTTATACTGGTATAGATAATCCCCTTCACCCCGGACATAAAAACGGTTCTGCACCAGGTCGAGCCCGTCTTTCCCGGTCGTTTCGCTCTGGACGAGCAGTTCGAACCCGTAGAGGCTCCCGATGGGTTCGAGCCTGTCGAGCGTGCGTGCCGTTTCGGCGATACGGTTGAGCTGTTTCCCGATGAGCTTGGGGTCGGAGGTTTCCAGCCCGTTCAGTTTCACGGGATTGCGGTACGAGCCGTCCTCGTTGAACTCGACGCGGGCCTTGAAGTGTTCCAGATCCTTGCCGATACGCCGTATCAGGTCGTTGTTCTTCTCTATCTTCTCCGTGATCTGCTCCAGCTTGTAGCGGCTCGATGATTTGCCGCGCACGAATGCCTGGCGTTCGCTTTCGAGCGTGGCAATCTTCTTCTCCAGGCGGGCCTTGTCCAGCAGGTCTGTATTTCCCGAGAGGACGGCGACATACTCGGAAAAATTCATGCCGCTCTTCTCGTCGATGGCCCCCTCGTCGATGGTACGGCTTCCCATGTTGTTGGTCTTGAGCTGGCGGATAAACAGTTGCTTGTTGTGCAACAGCCCGAACTTGTAGGCGTCGAGCGACTTCTCGACGGCGTATAATATCACGTCCACCTTGTTGTCGGCATGGAGTTTGGCGATCTCGTTCCCGGTGCGTATTCCCCGCCCGTCGCGCTGCTCCAGGTCGCTGGGACGCCAGGGGCAGTCCAGGTGGTGTATCGCCACGCAGCGTTTCTGCGCGTTCACTCCCGTCCCGAGCATCTCGGTCGATCCGAAGAGTACGCGGATTTTTCCGGCGTTCATACCGGCGATCATCTCCTTGCGCGCTTTTTCCGAGGTCGCCTCCTGGATGAACCGCACCTCGTTTTGGGGTATGCCGTAATCCTCCGCGAGTTTACGCCGTATCTCGGAATAGACGTTCCACCCCGCTCCGGGTTTGTAGGTTCCCAGGTCGGAGAATACGAACTGCGTACCTTTGTACGCCTCGAAACGGCGGTAGTAACCGGCAATCATACGGGCGCAGTGGCTCGCCTTGTTGTCCACGTGGTCGCTGTATAGTTCGGGGTCTATCATACGCATATCGAGCGACATCTTGCGGGCGTAGTCTGTGGCAATGAGCATTTTCGCCTTTTCCTCCCGCTCCGAGAGCGGCAGGCGGCCCAGGAGCGTGGCATCGCCCGATTTGGCGAACTGCACCAGCCGTTCTATGAACTCCGTCTGCTGGGGTGTCGGCGGGATATTGTGCAATATCTCGTTCTTTTGCGGTCGGTCGATCCCTATATCCTCCGCCGAGCGGTAATCTGTAATCTCGGAGTAGAACATGGCCAGTTCGGGAACCTTGATGAAATATCGGAACCGTTCTTTCTGCACGACCTCGTTGGTCACGGAAAACTCGTAGTCGATGGTTTTCTTGGCAAAAATGGCCGCCCAGGCATCGAAGGTGCGGATATTCTGACGCTCCAGTTCCTTCGGGCGCAGGTACTTGAAAAGCAGGTACAGTTCCGTGAGCGAGTTGGAGATGGTCGTTCCCGAGAGGAACGTCGCCCCCAGGTCGCGGCCCGTGCGCTGCTGTATGGTACGCAGCGCGAAAAGCATGTTGAGCGCCCGCTGCGACCCCTCGGGATTTCCGAGGCCCGCCACCCGGTCATGCCGGGTCGTGAAAGTCAGGTTCTTGAATTTGTGGCTCTCGTCCACGTAGAGGTGGTCGATACCCATGAGGCGGAAGTCCACGGCGTCGTCCTTGCGTGTTTCCAGCGCGTGCGCCACCTTCTGCAACTTGGCTTCCAGGTTGGCCTTGCGTTTCTGACACCCTTTCATCATGGCGCGGGAAACGTCCCTGCCTTGTGCTTTGAGCACTTCGAGGTTCTCCTCCACACAGTCCAGCTCGGCCTGCAATATCTCCTGCTGTATCTCCGGGGACTGGGGTATCATGCCGAACTGTTCGTGCGAGAGGATCACGGCGTCCCAGTCGTTGTTGCGTATCTCCCGGAAGATGCGCTCACGCTTCCGGGGCGTGAAATCCTCCTTGCCCGGGTAGAGGACTTTGGCCATCGGGTAAGCGGTGCAGAACGTCCGGGCTATTTCATGGATGTTGGCTTTCAGCCCGATAATCATGGGTTTGTTGGCCAGTCCGAGGCGTTTCTTCTCGTAGGCCCCGCAGCACATGATGAGGGTTTTTCCGCCGCCCACCTCGTGGTCGATTATCCCTCCGCCGAGCAATTTGTCCATCCATATCGCGTCCTTCTGGCTGTCATACAGATTGTCTATTCCCAGCCCCTTGAGGTCGAGGTCGGGGAATTCCTGGTGCGTCCCGTCGTACTTCGGGCGCACGTAACAGTTGAAAGTACGGTTATAGAGGTCTGTCAGGCGGTCTTTGAAGTCGGACGACTGCTCGCGCAGCCATTCGGGGAAAGCACCCCGGATCTCGTCTATCTTGCTGTTGGCGAGCTGTATGGCCTCCCCGTCACGCACTTTGACCTCCCGCCGTTCGCCGTCCACCCATTTGAGGACGGTCTTGGTGATGTCGGGCGAAGTGTTTTGCAGGGCGTGTTTCAAAAGGTGCAGGCCGTTGTACTTACGGGTCTGCGCGCTGACGGCATACTGCTCCGTGATCTTCACGTTCGTCGCTTCCGCCTTCACGCCGTACTCGTCCAGGTTGGAGGCGAAGGTGATCTTCACCTCCGTATCGAAGAGCGAGGAGGCGAAACGCTCGTAAACACCTTTTGGAATCCACCGTTCGCCCAGGTTGAAGTCCAGGTCGTCGAAAGCGATGGGTTTGGGCGTCGCCTCGCACAGAGCCTCCAGCGATTCCCGGGCCGGGGCGTGGTCGGGATTCTCCCGCAGGAACGCCTCGATCCGTTCGGCTTTCCCGATGACATTGCCGGCGATGAACTTGTCGGCAACCTCGTAGCCGTCCGTTTCCGGGTTGTAATAGATACGTCCTTTCAGTTCCCCGAGTATTCCCTCCACGGTAGTTCCCGTGAGCGATGCCATGTAGCGAGGTTCCACCCGGCCGTACTTGTTCAGGCTGGCCACAAGGGCCTCCGAAGCGTCGTCGGCGTGCGTGATCTCATCGGGATTGAAGGCCACGGGACGCTCGAAGATGTCGGCTTTGCGTGCCTTGCCGTCGATGTAACGCTCCAGCGATAGAATCTCCGTTCCCCGCGCGTCCATCTTGATCAGGTCGAGGTTGCGTTTGTCATTGAGCCGTCCGAAGCGTTCGGTGAAATTGTCGTAAAGCCGGTTGAGCATCTCCCGCAGGGCGGGGTTCGCCGTCAGCGTTTCCGCCTCGTTGTTATAAAGGTGGTAATAGGCATCGCGTATCTCGATATACATGGAGGCTTTCGTCCGTTGTGCAGGCGTGAGTTCCAGCGGGTGGAACATGGGTTGCAGGGATTCAATCCCCCGCAGGTAGCCGACCCGGTTTTGTCCGTCCGTGACGAGTGTCCCCTCGCGGAAATAGGGGGCGACCTCACCCTCGAACGGGCGGGGTTTCATATCCGCCTCCCGTATCTGCGGCATTTCTTTACCGGGTTCTTCCTCCTCCGGATTGTCCGGCGTGTCGAACAAGCTGCCCGTTCTCGGCGTACCGGCGGCTTGTTTCCGTCTGTCTTTCGGGGCTTCCGTCGGGGGGCGTACCGCCTGCCGTTCCCGCTGTTCCGGGGTTTCCTGCTGCCGGGCGCTTTGTCGGCGCAATTCCGCCCTCCGTTCCGGGGTAAGCGACATCATCATCTCGTAAAAGCCGTTGATCGGCGGGTTGTCCTCCCAGTTCAGGGAGGCATACAAGTCTTCGGGATCACGCTCCGGTGGCGTTGCTTTCGGCATTTCGCTCTTCTGTTCCTCCGGAGAGGAGGCCGGGGCGAATAACGAGGGTTGCCGGGGCGTCTTCCGCTTTGCTCCCCGGCGGCTGTTCCTTTTCTTGGATATACCGAGTTCTGCCTGCCGCCGCTCCTCGGCGCTGAAGCCGAACAGATCGTAGAGCGTCAGCAACGGTTCCTGCTGCACGTTTACCGGTTCGGCAGCTTGGGTGGCAGGTACGGGAGCCGCCGTTTCCACCGTGTCGAAAAGCGACCCGGCGAAGCCCTCCCGCGGTTTCGGTTCCGTTATTCCGCCCACGTGCTGCACGGGAGTATCCGCCATGCCGAAATCTTCGGGTTTCGGCGGGTGCTGCTCCCACAAGCGATTCTCCCGCTCTTTCGACCAGGCCCCGAAGTCGGCCAGATCCTCCCCGGTCGGTTCTCCGGCGGGTGTGGCGGCAGAATCCGGTAACGCTTGTCCGGGTTTGTTTTCGATTCGGGTAATCTCCCCGGTTTCGGTATCGACATGGTAGCCCTGTGCCGCCATTTCGGCGACGACGCGGCGTTTTTCCTCCTCTTCCCGCTGCTGCTGAAGGTTACGGGCATCGGCGATAATCTCCTTGACGATTTCTCCGGCAAGGCGGGGCTCGTGTCTTTCGGCACGCTGGCGTTCCGCCTGACGGGGACGGGACAATTCCCGCTCCGGTGTACCGGGTGTCTGTTCCGGAGCATGTTCCAGGCAATAACTCTCGTTGAAATGCCGGTTGAAATCCTCCGAGAGCATACGCCGCATCTCCCGGTCGATGCCGTCCACGCCCTCCGCGTGGGTGAACTCCATCGCCGGTTTGCCGTAGGGGTCTTTGCCTACTTTGGCCTCGGTATGGATCACCCTGTCGAACGACTGGAAAAGGTTGTTTATCCGGATGCCGTTCGACAGCTTGCGGGATTCGATGAAATCCCGCTGCCGTTCGGACAGTTCCCCCGTGGCGGCTTTCTTTTGCAGGATAACCAGGTCGCTGCCGACCTCCGTCCCCGCGTGTTCTGTAAAGAGGTTGTTCGGCAGCCGGATGGCCGATACGGGCTCGCAGCGGTTCATCAGCCACTCGCGCACGGGGCGTCCCTGCTCGGCGTTCAATACTCCCTGCGAGGTGATGAATGCCACCAGGCCGCCCTCGCGTACCATATCGACGGACTTCATGAAAAAATAGTTGTGCAGCGCCCGTGTGCCTTGCCGCCGCACGGGGTCGGTATGGGTGGAGAAGAACGGGTCGAAGAGCGCCACGTCCCCGAAAGGGATGTTGCTCACGGCCACGTCGTAGTAACCGGCGTATTTGGGTTCGATGCGCTCGAATCCCTGTACCCGCACCCGTTTTTCGGGGTGCAGGTGCTTCAGGATCAACCCCGTGGCGGGGTCTTTCTCGAAGCAGGTGATCTCCGCATAGGGATCGTGGAAATCCACGGCATTGACGAAAACCCCCGTTCCCGCGCTGGGGTCAAGAATACGTTTGGGGGCGATCCGCGTATCCCATATCGCCTCCACGATGGCGTCTGCCACTTTCGGGGGCGTGTAAAAAGCCGTCAGGACGGAGTTCTTGATCCCGTCCATGTAGCGCTTGTATTCCCGTTCGTCGGGGGTGTTCGCCCTGATGACCTCGTGCAACTCGGCCACGAGCGTTGCCATGCCGTCCTTGTCCGGTTTCCCGGTGGGGTTTTCCAGCACTTCCTTGATGGCGCCGAAGCCGCTGTACGCGCCGAGTGTCCTTTCTTCTTCGGGAGTCGGCGCCCGCCGTTCCCTGTCGAGCGTGAAGGCCGTCTTCAGCGCGTCGATATTCTGGCGGAGGTGGATTTTCTTATTGAATGCCATCTTCGAGAAGTATTTGGACGGTTCCCGTCAGTTCGGTATAGAACAGTTCGTAGTCGGGCGTGTCGGCGAAGTCGTCCGTGAGGTCGTACTTCTCCAGCACCCCGCGGCAGAGGGGCAGCAGGCGTAGAGCCGCCTGCCGGGCGGTATCCTCGGGAATCTCCGCCTCGAATTCCCTCCAGAGGATGTTTACCAGCGTGTTGTAGGGTGAAAAGTGCAGTCCGCGGCAGAGTTCCTCGCGGGCAATTTCTTCGGCCTCGATGTGGTTGCAGCCCGAACGGATCGCCTCGCTGTACGCTTGGGCGGCGCTGTCGGCCCGCTCGGCGATGAACTCACCTTCGGCGATGAGTTCCGGGTGGCTGTCCTTGAGGTAGGATAGTAACGAAAGTCCGTAATAGGACAATTCCCCCGTGGGGGTATGGTGTTGCTTGTCTGGCATGATAAGAATTTTTAGTGGTCGTTGATAATCGGGGAAGAGAAAGGCGCCCCGGGTTCCCACCCGAAGCGCCGACCACTGAAAAAATCCTTATCAAACAAGCGTATCTCGTTATGACAGGTCTTTTCCAGTGGCAAAGGTAACGATTATTTCCGTTTGTTCCTCTTTCCCTGCCTGGGAGTATCGCGCGGCTCGAAAACGAACGAGGTCTTGAACTGGTCATCGAGCGTGAGGGCCGCGTCGAACGTCCCGCCGCCGTTTTTGACGAATCCCCGGATCGTGCCGGTTTTGCCTTTGGTCAGCAGTTCCGCGAGCTGCTTGTCGGTCAGCTCCTTGCGGGCCACGGTTCTCCATACGGTCAGGCCGCAATCGGGATTCTGGCACTTGGCGAGTTTGGGATAGAACACCACGGGCCTGCCGCAACGCGGGCAGGCTGTGTCACTCTCCGCGCCGTCGATTCTTGCTTCCAGCAGTTCTTTGGCGATTTGCGAGGCGAAGACCTCGATACCGCGATGGAACGTCGGGGCGTCCATCTCCCCGGTGGCGATCTTCGAGAGGGCCAGTTCCCAGCCGCCCGTCATGGCGACATCGGCGATCTTCTTGTCCCTGACCACGGCATACACGGCCAGTCCCTTGTCCGTGGGTACAAGCGACTTTTTCTCTCGCCTGACATACTCGCGGGCAAAGAGCGTTTCGATGATGGCGGCACGGGTGGCGGGCGTGCCGATGCCGGCATCCTTCATCGCCTCGCGTTCGGCCTCGTCGGACAGTTCGCGTCCGGCGGTTTCCATCGCCGCCAGCAGGCTCGATTCCGTGTGAAGGGGGCGCGGCCGGGTCTGTTTCTGTTCCGTGACGCATCCTTTGACGGGCAGCTCGTCGCCTTGCACGATGTCGGGAAGGAGGGTCATGTCCTCCTCTTTCTCCTCGACAGGTTCATTCAGGACGGCCCGCCAGCCCGTCTCGACCATGATACTGCCGCGGGCCGTGAAATCATGTCCCGCGCTTTGCAGGGTAAGGAAAGTGTTTTCTTTCACGCAGGCCCCGGAAAAGGTTTCGAGCATCCGCCCCGCGACCATCTCATAGACGATGCGGTGGTCGGCATCCAGTTCGGAAGGGAGGTTCTCGGTGGGAAGCAGCGCGTGGTGGTCGGCGATCTTTTCGTTGTCCACGCTTCGGCGGGAGAGAGATGCGGTATCCATCCTGCCCGCGTATTCCGCGAAACGGAGATAGCGTGTCATGTTCCCGATGAGTGCCGGAATCTCCTCGGCCACATCTTCCGATATATAGCGTGAGCCGGTACGGGGATAAGTGATGAACTTCTTCTCGTAAAGCGACTGGGCGATGTCGAGCGTTTTTTCTGCCGAAAAACCATACCGGCTGTTGGCCTCTTTCTGGAGTGTCGTCAGGTCGTACAAGAGAGGCGGCTGTTCCCTGGCCTCCTTGCGCTCCACGTTCACGACGCGTACCGTTCGGGCGCCGATAACCTCGGCGCGGGCTGCTTCCGCCTTCTCCCTGCCGTCGAATTTCTCCGTGGAGAGGACGGTGAACTCCGTGCCCTCCTTTGCCGTGGAGAGCTTCAGCCGGAAATAGGTGGCGGGCTTGAACGCCTTGTTCTCCAGGTAACGGGAGCAGATGATCGCCAGCGTGGGGGTCTGCACCCGTCCGAGCGACCAGACGCCCCGCCCGGCAGCCACGGCAAGCGCTTGCGAGGCGTTGATACCGACGATCCAGTCGGCTTCGCTGCGGGCTTTGGCCGAGAGGTAAAGGTTGTCGTATTCGTTGCCGGGGCGGAGGTGTTGTAACCCCTCGCGGATGGCCCGGTCGGTCAGGCTGCTGATCCATAACCGCACGAAAGGGGTGCGGCATTCCAGGTAAGAGTAGATGTAGCGGAAGATCAGCTCCCCTTCACGCCCCGCGTCGGTCGCGACGATGATGCGTTCGGCCATGCCGAACAATTCCCGGAGAATACCGAGCTGCTTCACGACACCCGGGTCGGCCTTATACTCTTTACCCTCCCGAACCTGCCGGGGCAGGAGGATGAACGATGATGGCAGGATAGGCAGGTTTTCCCGGCGGAAACCCGCGATGCCGTACTGTTGGGGCATTGCCAGCCCGACCAGGTGGCCGAAGGCCCAGGTTACGGCATAGCCGTTTCCCTCGATAAAACCGTCTTTACGGTTCGTGGCTCCCACGATGGCGGCGATCTCACGCGCCACCGAGGGCTTTTCTGCGATAATAACTTGCATGATGATTCGGATTTTTCAGTGGTTGTTTTCTTGTTATTGTTCTTCTTTCTCTTTTTCCGGACGGGCGATCAGCCGGCGGTCGTAATAGACATGGTTGCCGTTCCCGTCGTAATACTGCCGTCCGTCGTCTGCCTCCTCCGGGGGGGGCTGCGTTTACCCGGCCGGAGGTACAAGGCAGCCAGCGCCGCGTTCAGGAGCGGCATGGCTCCGGCCTGCATGTAGAACCATTTCATACGTTATACCTTGACACCTTTGGAGTTACTCTTTTTGCTGCTGCGGTAATTTTTCTTCTGCGCCGGGGTGGCCTCCTGCTGTCCCTGCTTGAGCGGCTCTTTCACACCTTTGACCGCTTCGACGGTCTTGCCCTCGGAATTGACGGCGACCTGGGTACGGCTTTCAACGGCGGGTTTGACCTCCGCTCCCTGCCGTTTCGCACGGTCGGGATTCCAGCGGAAGAAGTCCATCTTGTTACGCTCGAAGTTGGGCTTGACCCAGGCGTTGAACGGCTCACCCTGCCCGTCCTTGACCATGCCCTTGATGTAGAAAGCCTTGACATCCGCCCGCTTGGAGGGGTCGTTCACCGCTTCCGTCCACTGGTCATAAGCCTCTTTGGGCACGGAGGCTTTGAGGATTGTCCGGTGAATCGTGAGCGTGGGCTGTCGTTCGGAGGCCGTAGTTTCCTGCCGTCCGTTTTTCTCGGCGGCCTTCTGGCGGTAAATCTCCTTGTTCTCCTGGGCGTAGCGGTTGCGATCCAAACCGTCGTAGGTAAAGGAATAGTTACGTTCGGCCGCGTCGATTTGGATATAGGCATCCCGCTTATAACCCGCGCGGGTGGTATATCCTTCGAGCAACACCTTGCCGCCGCCGTAGAAATCCATCTGCTTGCCTTCCGAGAGGTCGGCCTCCTTGATGCGGGCACGTTTTTCGAGTAGCGAAACGGGCATGGGTTCCAGCGTGTTCGTCCATTTGTCTATCGACACGTAGCAGGGCGTGAGCTTGCCCGGCTCCAGCTCCAGGTCGATCACTTTCCCGGCATGACGGGTGTTCATCAGGTTCGTTTTCGCCTCCTCATCGAGCAGCACCCCGTGGAAGGGGGCGTCGAGGTCGGGTCGTTCCTGCCAGTAATGCGGCACGACGCGCAGCGAGCCGTCCGCCTGCTCTTCGAGCGACACGCGCCCTTTGGTGGAAACACGCATCCCGTTCTCCAGTTCGGGGTTCATCTCCACCAGCCCGTTGGATTTATGTCCGTAAGACATGGCTTTCAGGTGCGGCTCGATGTCCTCCATGCGGATACCTTTCTTCTCCATATCCGCCAGGTCTATCTTCGTGACGTCCAGCGGCTCGAACTGCCGCTGCTCCTGCGTCTGAAGCCGTTCGGAGGGGTCGATACGGTAATTTTCCAGAATCTCCGGGTCGAAGTCGATGCGGATAAGTTTGTTCAGGGCATTCTCCGTCATGACGAAGATACCCGTGTGGACGGGGTTCTGGGCCTGTTCCATGAACTTTTTGAAGAAGGCTTCGAGGGCTGAATCCTGCGTGTTCACGTTCAGCAGGCTCGCCACGTTCTGATCCGTGGGGTCGGCGGTCTGGATATTGCCGTCCCGATCCACGCCGGTAACGGCTTGCAGTCGTCCGTCGTCGGCATTCTGAACGAGCATGACTTGTTTAGCGTCGTTCTTTACGTTTTCGTCCATAATTACGAGTGTTTTTAGTTAGCACCAATAGCGATGCGGGAACGAAAGTAAGGGGAACCGGCTGAACGTAAAAGAGTTGGAAAGGCTATGGAAGCATCGGGCGCAGAAGTGGAAGCTTGTGGCGCTTTCTCCGTAGAAGAGGGAGAAACGGGACGTCGCCACGGGTGGAATTTTTAGCGGGCGTTTCATGCACCCGCACCCCGGTTATCCGGCTGTCGAGGGCTATTGTTAAATGTCAATTAACAAAAAGATTCTGCCGATTTTTTTATTGGCAGATAGAAATATTTTTGTAGTTTTGTATTTGAACAGGATTAATTCTCTATTAAATCTATATGCACGATAATGAAGATACAGCAAAATACCGCTCGAATATAGCAAATGAGATTTGTGTCGGCGGTGCTTCGTCTTTGGCGGAGGTTGTTTTTGTGTATATTGATTCCCTGAAAATATTTTTTGAGAAAGTGTATCGAGAATTTGGAGGTTACAAAAAAATGTGTAATCTCTCTCTCTCTCTCTCTCTCTCTCTCTCTCATTGTTACGCGCAAAATATATAAAATACTATTTAATTTTCAATGGATTACAAATAATATTTTCCCCGAAAAATCATTGGATTCGGTCTGTACCACCTCCTCGTTCAAGAATATCGAGGTTAGAATACGTTTATGGCGGTATGCGGCACATGGGTATATCATGTCCGCATATCGCTTTTTTTACGGATATACCACGGGAAAACCGACCGGGGCTGAACTAATAAGGAAATGAGATTATGGACGGATTGCTCGGAAATAAACAGAATGTCCCCCAAGCGGATGTCGAAAAACTTTTTGATGCCGGTATAGTCTATCTGCAAGCAGGCGAATACGTCTTTGCCTATTTCTGCTTCAGCAAGGGAAAGAAAGATGTCCATACACTATATAATATGGCATTATGCTGCTACCGCATCGCATGGTTTCAGGAGTGTCATGATCTGTTGCGTGAAGCGGAAAAACAAATTCCGGCCGGAACGGATTGCCGCTTGCGCGATTTGCCGGAAATGCTTCTTTGCCGGAAGCGCGAACACATCTCTGTTTTTAGCCCCATGCCCCCAAATGCTCCCACGCCCCTCGCGGCCATTCAAGTATTGATGTTGAAAGCGGAAGCCGCATATAAGTTGAAACTATACGGAGAAGTACGGAGTATTGCCTCCCGTTTAGGCGGACAATATAAAAGAATCAATGAACTGATAAAAGAGATAAACAATGGCAACGTGTAACGGAATATATGATATGTATCAGCATCGGAAGCCCGAATCCGAGATACATCAGACTTTTCGGGAAGTTGCGCCAGACGATAAGGACGGTATGTATGACAATCGTACCCCTCTTCACCTTGCCTGCCATTTTGCAGACGAGGAAGCCGTGCGCATCCTTTTGGAGCGAGGAGCGGAAGTAAACGAGAAAGACGGACGCGAACATACGCCACTGGCCACGTTGGCCGTAACATCCTTTGCAAGACCGGACGATGAAGAGCGCAGAGCTTCCATCGCGGCATTATTGCTTGAAAACGGCGCACGGGTATCGAGATCTGCTCCCGACACCACGGCTCTGCTCATGGCAGTCGAGAACAGGCACTTCAAAATGGCATCGGTTATCGTCGATTCCGGCTGCCGGATAGACCAGACGAACAGCTATGACGAGAATGTGCTGCATATCATTTGCCGTATATCGAATGTAAATCGGGAATTGAGGCAGGCGGAAGATAATCTGAAAAAGATTCAAGAGGATACCTTTTTTTCGGATGAAGTACGAGCGCGGAAAGCGGCAGAGTGCGAAACGAGTGTCGTCTATTACCGAGATGTCGAGAAAGATTCATTGGATTTGGTGTGCAGGTTGCTTGCAAGCGGACAAATAGATTCGGACGACAAGACCGGCAACGGGGAAACGGCATGGGACATAGCCATCGAGAACAAGGCGATGAAGATAGCGGCATTGCTCTCGGGTAGCGATCCCGAAACGGACGAGTTGGCTGCGCGACACGGTAACATGGATCTCTTTCAAGCCATGTGGAAAAGAAATACGGATGCTTTGAACGCCCTGCTGGATTCCGGCGTAGAGTTGCAGACCGTTTGCGAACATAAGGAGATGTACGACTTCTACGGGAAATCGCCGTTGGCTTGCGCCCTGACATGGTTCTACGATTTTCCTGAGTTTGCAGAACTGCTGTTGAAAGCCGGAGCCGATCCCAATTTCCGTTTTGCGGACGAAAGCACCGCCTTTGAAATCGGAACCAAAGTAAATCTGTGTTCGTCGAAAACGGAACGGTATACCGCTTTGCTCAAACAGATGACCGAATGTGGCTGGGACATCGAAATGTCTGCCGATAAAGAGGGTAATAGTGCATTGGCCGTTGCCTGCCGGTATTCAGGTTATAATTGGGGAAACGCCGCCATTCCGTACCTGCTGAAAAGCGGAGCTTCGGTAAATGCGGTAAATCGCTTCGGCCAGACACCGCTCATGCTGCTTTATGGCGGCCGCGCTTGGGACGGCCGCAGTCCGTACAAACCCTACGACGGCCGGGTAGATGGAAACGAAGAGGCGAAATTTCTTGAAATGCTGCTGGAAGCGGGAGCCGATACCGGGAAAAAGGATATTTGGGGAAACACCCTGCTGCATTATATCGCCGCAAGCTGTTGTGATACGGGAGCAAAAAATGCGATGGAATTATTGGCAGACTTTGGCGTTCCGAATGTGAATGAGGTAAACAATGAAGGGCTGACGGCATTGGATATAGCCACCGAAAAGGACAATGAGGCGATGGTGAAATTTTTATTGAAATACGCTTAATAACTGACGATATGGACAATAACATGATATTTCTCAATGCGTGTCGCAACGGGCAGAAAAATATTGTGCAGATATTCCTGAAAAAAGGAGGTATCGACCTCAACAAACGGGATGCGGAAGGTAATACTCCGCTCTATTATGCCTGTTTGAAAGGTTATCGGGATATAGTTATCCTACTGTTGGATAACGGTGCGGATGCGGCGGTTGCCAATAACCGTTCGGAAAGTCCGCTTCATGCCGCGGCAAGGAGCGGCAACAAGGAAATCATCTCCCGGCTTGTCGAGAAGGAGATCGACCTGAACACTACGGATAATGAAGGCCGCACTCCGCTACTTTGTCTACTCGACAACAAACGCACGGATGCCGCTTTGTTCCTGGTCGACAAGGGAGCTGACACGGATATTGCCGATAGCACAGGCCACAAGGCGATAGATTACGCTACGGCTCATGGTTTGAGAGAGGTGGTTTCCCGTCTCTCTATCGAAAAAAGCAGCGACGTCTTCGGCAATACACCGCTCCATCAAGCCGTGTATAACGGGCAGAGCGAAATTGTGCGCACATTGCTCGCTGCTTCAGGAGAAATGCTTAACGCCCCGAATGACAATGGGGAAACGCCCTTAATGATTGCCTGCATGAAAGCAAACCTGATGACGGCGACCTTGTTGATAGAAGCCGGTGCGGATGTGGACAAAGCTCTGCTGAACGGAACGGCTCCCCTGCACTTCGCAGCACAATCGGGAAACAAGTTCATCGGACGGGCACTGTTGGAGGCCAAAGCGAGTATCAACGTACAAAACGAGAATGGGGAAACCCCGCTTATCATGGCTGCACAAACCGGTAATAATGAGTTCGTATCCCTGTTGTGCGAATACCACGCCGATGTCAATTTGGCAGACAACCTACAACACACGGCCTTGCATTATGCCAGCGAACGGGGCTACAACGAGATTGTGGAGATGCTTTTGGTGGAAGGGGCGGAAGGATAGGGATTCGCTTACGGACAATTCTAAACAACGATTATAACGAATTAAGGATTTAATAAGATTATGTCAAATGAAAAGAAAAAACAGCCTCAAACTCCGGAGGAAATGATGGCAGCCACTCAAGATGCCATGAAAGAGGCTATGGAACAGGCGCAAGCGCTATATGGCAACATTCCAGGATTCAACCTTGCAAAGATGCAGGAGAAACTGATGGCAGACGCGGTGGGGTACATTCCTGGTATGGATGCAAGCCGAGTACAGTACCCCGAAGTGCCGGACATGACTGGAATGGCTCCTGAAGAAGTATTGAAAATGTATTCGCAAAATTTGGATTTTGCCGGACAAATGGCTGCACAGTGCGCCCCTTCTCTGATGAGTGATGAGATGAAGGATATGTTTGGCTCTTTTTGGGAAATCAACAAAAAGAGGGATGATAGGCTGACTGCGGAACAAAGTCGTCTTCTTGCCTTTGGCGCACCGTTACTTGTACTCAATGAAGATTATTTGGACTCAATGGAAAGTACGGATGAGACCTATACCGTACATGAGAAACTGGAAAGCGGCTGGGATGTAACAGACCGTAAAACAGCCATCGAAACCATAAACTGGTTGCTGGGCGAAGGCCACCATGCGGACATGGACAAAGCACGGGCAGAACTTACCGCACACGGTATTGACAATATTACAGAAGCAGATGTGCAGGATGAAAACAGTAAGTTGGGCGACGTGTGTGTGGCCGTGCGGAAAATGCTTGAGGATGATTATTGCTCCGCTGACAACCTGCCGATAACCGCACGTGCATGGGATTTAGTACGTGCCGTTGTGGTAGCTCGCTGGGCTTACCTTTGCGAATATATCAATGAGGAAGAGGCCTGGCAGGTTATGCAGGCGGCGGCAAAGATTGCAGGGCAGCTTTTCTCGTCATGGGAAGAGTATGGGCTAAGTTTTATACTTGGTCGTGGCGCATGGCAGGGTGACGAGGATTTGTGCGAAGGCGCATACGAGATTATATCTCTACTATTGGAAGACGAAGATTCTCCGTGGAAAGAATTTGAATGGTAAAATCCGAAATGAACAAACATTATTATTAACCATAATGCTGAATAAAAATGAGTGAACTAAGTATCTTAAAAGAAGCGTTCAGTACAGGGAACGCACCTGCGGGATTTGAAACAAAGAGGTTTCAGAAGTGTATGAAGAAATACTCCCACATCATTACTCCCAAGTTCGTATGCCTTTATCCCATACGCGACTGCCGCTACGAAGACGGTACATACCGTGTGTTTGCCATGCCCTTGAATGCGGAAAGCATAGATGAAGAAACTCTTGAAGCCATCAAGGAAGAAATCAATACGCTTCCCGTTGGATCTATAAGATTTAATGCTGCCGATACTGGTGCGAGAGATATCGAGTTGGATGATGTGACTGCAAATTATATCAAGAGTGAGGAGGATATGGATGATATCATGGCCATAAGCAACCATTTTGACGGAATAGTCATATTTACGATGGCAGAATTGGATGGAAATTTTGCGAAACTTGATTGCAACTATGCCATAGTGGGCAAGTGGGACGGTTCGGGATTTTTCAAATGGACGGGCCACACGATATTACCGATAGAGAACAGGATGCTCGGAACGGGCGTTGACAAATCCTATTTTTCAGCCATACCCGATACAGCCGCGACCGGAGACCCACAAGCTCCCGAATCCACAGTTGAGAAAGCAGCCAACAAATACATGCAGATAATGCAGTACGTATTCTATGTGCTTGCCGCCATCGGGGCCATCTGGTATTTCTTCTTTAGATAAGCTATCGGATATACTCTATGACATCAGTGTATGTTATCATCGGCATCATCGTATTGTGCATCGGGATAGGAATCCAAAGGCTTGTCGTGTTCCTTTACAACAAGCAGAGGAAGGATATAAAAAAACTATATGGACAATATTTTGATTTTGATATTTCTTCCTCGGAACATTCCGTCGCTTCATTTGTAGAACATCTTTATCCGGCATTTGATATGTCGGATAAAAATGTTTTATGGGCGTTGTCAGATGACTATTACCCTTGTGTAGTAGTATATGACAAGACACAAATGCTTGTATGTGATGTTGAGTTGAGAAACGGAGAAATCCATCAGAGGAACAACCGTACAGAAACGATTGACTTCACTCCATCATGCATAAATATAGCATGGCTGTTTAGGCAGTCTGAAATAAAGCCGGTGTATGAAGTCGATGTCTTATATACGAAAAACGGCATCAAAAAGGAATTGAAACTCATACGATTTGGTTGGGATATTGATGGAGGTATGAATTATCATAAGTTCAGAAATTTCGTCAATACCATAAAGACGCTATGCCAAGAAAACAACCTACCTGTCCATAATGTTATCAGACCCAGTTGATGTAATTGTGTGTAAATTTAAAAGTCTACTCATTAGTGAGTATTCAGAAGATAAGGATAGGGAAAACCTACTTATAAAAATAGGAGGTACTCCTATCCTTATTCAAGATGAAGAAAGCTATTATAAAGAATTAGAGAAACATGGTGCTTTGTATTTGTATAAGCATTGCACAACCAATGAAATAATCGCAGTTTTTTGGCAATGTTCGTAAAAATATATCGGTAACATTCACCTGTACCGCTCTTAACGGCGGCAAGCTGCAAACCATTATCTGCATAGAAAAAATGAAAAGAATTGAAGAAATAAAAAAACAATTGGTTAAAAGGGCAACTGGTTTTATAACTGGGGGATTTAGACCTACAAACTCCAACACTGAAAATTGGATTGGTCAAGTGTATCTATATAGAGAAAACGAAGATATACCGATAGATGACAATGGTAAAGCAATGTTGCCATTATTACAAATATGTCTTGAAGGGTTGCCCTATATTCCTGATGCACTTAAAGGGTCGAAAGTATTGACTATTTTTGTGTCTGAAAATATGCCCGGCAGACTGGCATATAACGGAGATGCTTGGGTTATTCGTGAATACAAAGAAGAAGATGTGTTGGTTGTTAAGGATATATACATGCAATCATCATCACGTATAAAGCCCTATCCGCTGAAAAGCCAACTAATTACTGAAGATTATCCTGTATGGGATAGTGGCGACATTCCAATGGATATAGAAGATGAGTTGGTGGAAATGGAAGATTCTGGGGAAATCACCGACTATTATGACTATACGGATTGTTTTGCCGGGCATAAAATAGGCGGTTATCCTAATTATATACAGTCAGGTATAGATTTCGGTGATGGATATGAATTTATGATTCAGATAGCTTCAGATGAAAAAGCGAACCTTAATATCATAGATAGCGGAAATTTCTATTTGGCAAAAAACAGTCAAACTGGAGATTGGAGGCTTTATTGTGATTTTTATTAGTAAATGCAGATAACAAGCGTATCAATCTCCTTAAAGGTCGATTATTCACCGAACATTATACCGAATCAAGTAAAAAAATAAGAATGTGTTGGTCTGTCAAACAAACGAAAATAACGGTTCTGCTTCTGCTGTTTTGCAGTGTGCTTTGCACCCATGCGCAAGTGAGTAGCTTGAGTAAGTCTGACAGCGGTTTCATTTCTTACAGACTGGAAGGAGAACCGGCGCACCGCCTGTTTCTGCATAAAGACACGCTGCGAGTGGAAGTCAAGGGAATAGGGCTGTTCCCGCATTACACGCTTTCGTATGTGATTGCACAAGATGGCTGTTTACAACGTGTAGGCACACCAAATGCCAGACAGACAGTAAAAAAAGGCATAGACATGGACTTGTCAATATCTGCTTCGCTGGATGGAAAATGCCTGAGGCATATTTCAGACAATGAGATACGCATATCGGGGAACAATCGCCCGTATTTCAGAGAACAAGCAGTGAAAAATGTATTACACGGAATGGATTTGTTGTGGATTTATGACGGTGCGTTTGTACGGGACACCATAGAACTTGGGAGGTTGTATAAAACAATCAAGGACAACTTGCAAAATGTACGGATAAAAAAACTGGATGGCAAACAGGCATACTGCCGATATGGCATGGCTGGAATCAACGGAGCTATCATTATTGAAGCCAAGGCTGTCAAAAGAAAGACAAAGCATTGAAGATTAAAATAGGAAAATGAAGAAATCTATCATAACACTGTTTTTAGCGGCTGTATCCGCTGTGAGTTGCGAGCCGCCCATGCCACCGAGCGACGAGGAAATGATACGCCACTTCACCACGCACGAGGTGGCGTTCCGTAAGGTGTACGAAATCATGGCAGAGAGTT
>ENA-OPBE01000183-OPBE01000183.1-human-gut-metagenome-genome-assembly--contig:-NODE-183-length-60832-cov-3.133274_pt1 | contig 60832 bp, 99 predicted proteins | sample MGYA00241066_ERZ501448 | MGnify/ENA primary metagenome ERZ501448 (study PRJEB25962, sample SAMEA2042585) | human gut metagenome | biome: human gut; feature: human-associated habitat; material: faeces...
AAGTTTGTATAGTTACTCTTTACTTTCCCTTATTCTCCACCATTATGAAATTAACCGTTGATTTTCAACGGTTTTTATTTTTTTACATCTAATCTACATCTAGTTTTTTGATGTTTTTATAAAAAACTATAAATTATCTAGTAAATCCACAATTTCATCTTGTACTGTAGGAAACAAATGCATATATGTATTTTGCATTACTTGTACTGAATGCCCCATCCTTTGGCTCATCATTAAAAAGAATTTGGCAGTATCTATTTTCATATTTTTTTTCTTTGATTCCTTTACGTATTGGTTTATTAATAAAGAAACACAACTATGTCTGAATTGATGAATAGTAATTTCATTTATACCAGATAATTCAAAATATTTATGTTTATATCTATCTATGTTTGTTTGTGATAAATATCTTGTATTTCCAAAAACAAACCAATCATTTGAAAAATCTTCAAATTCACTTGCTTCTTTTTTATATTCTAATAACACTTCATATAATGTTTTATTCATTTTTATTTTACGATTAATATTATTTTTAGTAGAAGTTATTTTAAATTGTTTTTCAGTTTTAACTGATAATGTCTTATTTATAGTAATTAATTTAGAATTAAAATCTATATCATTCCAAGTCAATGCTTGTATTTCAGATTTTCTACAGCCAGTATAATATAAGAAAATAAAAAATGTTTTATATAATGAACTATCTATCACTTCGATAAATTTGCAAAATTGTTCATAAGTTATGTATTTTAATTTTTCTTCATCTTTTACAACTTTGTCTTGTTTAATTTCGAAAGTTCCAAATAATCTTGATGGATTAGAAGAAAGTTCATAATTTTTAATAGCAAAGTCAAATATATTATTTAGAACATTATGTATTTTATTCATATAAGGAACAGACAACCCTGTTTTTTCTAATTTAGAAGCCCATTCTCGAATGTTATTTACTGTTAATTCATTTATATATTTGTTTTCGAAAAAAGGTTTGATATGTTTGTTATAATCTTTTTTATATGTATATACAGTTGATTCTTTCTTTTTTTTAGATAACTCATCGATGTAATCTAACCAAACTAATTTAAACAATTTATTATATGGTTGTTCTTTTTTTAATCTATAAACAGATTCTTCATCTTGAGCTTCTTTTTTTGTCATATAATGTTTTGAGTTATATTGTTTACCATTTTTATATACTCTGAAATACCACGATCTACCATCTTTAGTTTTTCTTGTATCTTGAAATACAGCCATAAAATACCTCCTTTTAATTGAAATTATCTATTGTATTTGTTATAATATTAATGTACACAAAAAAGGATTGTCTTGCTGGACTTTTTCTATTGTGTATTTGACTTCTACCTGGCGGGGTAGAGGTCTTTTTTTATTTTGTTGTTATATTTTCTAATGAGAAACTAATATTATCTTTATATTGGGCAGTTCCAGTTGCGTTAAACTCTAATTCTTCATTTTCATTAATATATTGTATTGTAGTGCTTGCAGTGCCTATTTTATTTCTGTTTTTATCATATAAACTATAAGTTATGACTATATTAGTATATATTTTATTTTTATTATTTTTAATTTTTCCAGAAATTGTCGCTAAACCATTTTTAGAAACAGAACCATTTTCATTATAAATAGTAAATGTATCATTTAATAAATCAGAAAATAAATCATCATTAGTATTATTGTTTTGTGGATATACTAAAGACATAATTCCTCCTAAGTTTACCAGAACAATAAGAAGAATTAATAGTATTTTTCCATTAATCTTTTTATTTTGCTTTTTTCTACAATTTGGACATATTTTAGCTTTTTCATCAATGTCACTCATACAATAATTACATTTTTTCATAAATCCTCCTACTATCTCCTGTACTAGCGAGAATTAACATATATTATTATTTTATCTTTTAAAATTACTTTTAAATAATTCCAGTCTTTATTTTTAAAACTTACATATTTTACTTCATACATCTTACCACCTCAAACAAATACTAACATAAATATTTTGAATTGTGTTATAGATATGTTTAAGATGATGTTTTATATGTTTAAGATGTTTTATTCATCTAAATTACCTTTAATTTTTTCCTCCATTAAAAACTGATTCATTTCTAAAATATCTTTATCTGTTATTTTACTATTTTTTGATAAAGTAACAGTCATGTCGCCAAATTTTATAGTTTGAATTTCTTCATCGGTATTTTTAATCCTTAAATCTTTAGCAAGCATATCTGGCAGAGAAATATTAAGAGCTTTTGATACATCTTCAACATTGTCAATACTAGGAATAATTTCTTGTGATTCCCATCTTGCTATAGTTGTTTGATTAACACCAACTATATTTGCTAATTTATTTTGAGACAATCCTTTTTGTTCTCTTATAAATTTTAAATTAGTATTAAAATAATTCCCCATAACTTCTCCTTTCCAATTTTATTATATAGCACTGAAAATAAAAATTCAAGATAAATTATGCTTTTTTGCAGAAAAAGTATTGACATCTGCGAATAAGCATGATATTATTGGCTTAGATAGGAGGTAAAAAATGGAAAAAAGAGCAAGAGAACTTATAGCTAATAAATTAAGAAGCATAAGAGCCGAGCTTAATTATACAATCGAATATGTTGCCAATAATTCCAATGTAAATAAAGATACAATAAGCAGATATGAAAATAATCAAGTATCTATGCAAATTGATATTCTAGAAAAACTTATACAATTCTATGGTTACAATTTTGACATTTTTTTTAAAGAAATATATGCGAAAAAGCAGAAAAGAGAATTGATATAAAAAGAAAGAAGGGATTAAATGAAAACACAAGAAGAAATATTAAGTCAACAATATATAACAGCAAGAGATATACAAGTGATCATACCAAATCTAGGTTATATTAAGGCATTAAGTTATATTGAAGATTTAAGAGAAGAAATGAAAAATAAAAACTACTTTGTACCTGATGGGAAAACAAAAGTAGCATTAACAAAATTATTTAAAAAGAAATTTGGAATATAAAGGGTGATTATATGAAAGATATGTTTAAAAGTAAAGTAATGTGGTTATTTATAATATTTGTTTTAGGTGTTGTATATTTTGATACTAATGCACAAAAAAATGTCAGCGCTGGTAACACTGACAAAATGTTAAATAACTACGAAATTAATCAACATCATTAATATAACAGATTGATGTGGAAAAGTCAAGTTTAACATTGAAAATTAAGAAACTTAGTAGCTCAGAAAATAAGCTATTAAATTATTTAGTAGCTCAGAAACTGACCTATAAAACGTGTTAGTAGCTCAGTTTTGTGAATTTAGTAGCTCAGTTTCGATGATTTAGTAGCTCAGAAACTGCGCTACCTATATATAGATTAAACTATACTATTAACTATACTATTAACTATAAAAATAAAAATACTACGTATTTTTACAAAAAGAAGATTAGAAAGGATGGATTAAGTGGATGAGAAATTTACTCAAATAAGAAACAAATTGATTATTTCAGATATTCACGAAAAAGCTTTTAGAATAGCATGTTATTTAATTTCTTGTTCAAAAAACAGAATATGTTATCCATCTGAATACAAGATCGCAGAAGATTTACATATATCAAGAAATAAAGTACATGAATACTTAAAAGAACTGGAAGAAAAGAAAATCATATCAAAAGAAACTAGAATTATTGGAAAAGGAAAGAAAGCATCTAGCAAATATATTATTTCAAAAGATTATGTAGTTCCAAAAAGAAAAAAACAAAAAAAGTTAGAACAGCTTATTGATGAATTGTATGGAGAACAACATGAAAAACGAGAAGTAAAAGAATTATTTGATTATGATTGGTTAAATGAGGAGGTTTAAATGAAATTATTCGAAGTAAAAAATGATATTGTAACAATTAACATAGATGCAAACATTATAAGAAAGTTTAATGTTAATAAAACTAAATCTAAAATTGATTACGGAGATTGTAATGAAGTATTAATTGATAAATTAAAAAATGGTAATCAAGATGCAATTATAAAAGCTATAGGAATTATTAAAAAGACATTAGTTAAAAGTGGTTGTTCTACATATGAACAATTATACAAAAGAGGTGTTAAGTAATGCACTATGAATATGAAACAGGTAATTGTGATTGTGTAACTTATAAAAAATATTGTGAAGATATTGAAGAAAAAAATGAGGAAATTAAACAAAAAGATATTGAAATAGAAAATCTAAAAGTAGAACTTGAAGAACATAAACAAGTAATAAATGAATTTAAAAAACTATGTGAGGAGATTTTTAAAGATGAAAGAAATGATAAGTTGGATAAAAAACAAAGATAAAATTCAACAAGAAAGAGAACAGGAGGATAAACAATACAACGATGTATTAACAGAAAATAGTAAATTGAAAAAGAAAATAGAATCTTTAGACAAAGAATTAAATAGACAAATTAATTTAAAAGAAACCTATTTAAAAAATTGTAAAAGGTTAAAAAGAAAATTAAAAGAGGTGAGTAAATGAAAGAAGAATTAGTATACAACTATTTATGTACTCATCATGTAGGAAAAGACAATTTGATAAAAAACAAAGCCTTAAGAAATTTATTTGGAATAAATAGCGATAAAGCTATGAGAAAAGTAATACAAAACATAAGAGAAAGTAAAGACTTTACAAAAATGGTAGGCAGTATTTCAGGAGTTAAAGGTGGATTTTATATTTGTATTACAGAAGAAGAAAAAGAAGAAACGATAAATAATATAAAGCATAGAGCTTCAAAGATGTATCAAATGTGTCACATATTAGAATGGAAGAAGAATTTACCAAATGACTAATAATTATAAATTATATAAATTAACATTGCCAAACAGAAAAATTTATATAGGAATTACTAAACAAAAGTTATCAAATAGATGGTGTAATGGAAAAGGATATCAAAAGAATAAAAAATTATACAAAGATATTCAAAAATATAAATGGGAAAATGTTAAACATGAATTAATATTAGATAATTTATCAAAAGAAGAAGCATATAAGTTGGAAATGTATTTGATAAAAAATTTAAAATCTAATGATGAAAAAATAGGATATAACATCGACCCTGGAGGAACTGGAACAGGTAGAATAAGCCCTATGAAAGGAAAAAAGGATACAGAAGAGACAAAGAAGAAAAAGAGTATATCACATAAAGGCAAGAAAGCATATTGGTATGGTAAGAAAATGCCAAAAGAAGCGACAGACAAAATGAGATTATCTAAATTAGGAAAATACAATGGAAAAGATAATCCGTTTTCTAAGATAGTTTATCAATATGATTTAAATAACAATTTTATAAAAAAATGGGATTGCATAGAAGATGCAGGTAAACATATAAAAAGATGTAGTTCAAATATCACAGCTTGTTGTAAAGGAAGACAAAAAACATGTGGTGGTTATAAATGGAGCTATAAAGAATTGGAGGGATAACATGGAAGAAATTAAAAATATATATAGTAAATTATCAAATATTCAACAAGAATTAAAAGCACCAAAAGGTCAACGTAATGATTTTGGAAAATACAATTATAGAAGTTGTGAAGACATTTTAGAAGCAGTAAAACCGATATGTGCTAAAAATAAAACAACATTGGTATTAAGTGATGAATTAATAGTTTTAGGAGATAGTACACCTATTGAATATAAAGAAACTTATTATGATAAAGATTTAAAAAGAGAGAATGTTAGAACAATAGTTACAGGCAATCAAAGATATTACATAAAAGCAACAGCGACAATTTATGATATTGAAAGTGGTGAAGAAATATCTAATACAGCATATGCAAGAGAAGAAGAAAATAAAAAAGGTATGGATGGAAGTCAAATAACAGGCACAGCAAGTTCATATGCTCGTAAGTATGCTTTAAATGGATTATTTAACATCGATGATACAAAAGACGTAGATACAAATGAATATCATAAACAAACAAATAAACCAAATGTATCGGTTAAAAATAAACAAGTTATGATAACAGAACAACAAAAAGAAAAAATAAAAGAATTATATACACCAGAAGAAATAAAAGAATATTTACAGGATGTAGTAGAAAAGAAAAAATTAAGTGATTTAACATTAACAGAAGCAAGTGATTTTATAAAAGATAAATTAGAAGGAGTAGATAGATAATGAATGAATTAGTAAAAGTAGAAAATGGAGAAATAACAGTAGCAGAAGAAATGGTAAATAAAATAATTGAATTTAATAAAGCAAAGAAAGAAATGGAATACCAAGAAAAATTATTAAAAGAAGGTCTTATGGAAGCTATGAATGAAGTAGGAATGACAAATTTTTCAATAAACGGATTATCAGCAACAATTAGAAAAGGGAGTACAAGAAAAACTTTAGATAGCACAAGATTAAAAACTGAATGTCCTGATATTTATGATGCATATTCAAAAACATCAGAAACCAAACCAAGTTTAATATTAACAGTAAATGATTGAATTTTTAGAAGAACCTCATTTGTATTTGAAAAATGGAATATTAGTTAAAAGTGTAACTCAAATATTACAACTAATATTTCCTGATAAATATAAAGGAATAAATAAAGCAGTATTAAATAGAAAAGCTAAATTTGGTACTGAAGGACATGCAATAATTGAAAATTTAGATGTAAGTGATTTAGAAAAAACAAAAGACAAAGTATTAAAAATTGAGAATAAAGATTTACAAATATGTATTAGAGAATATTTAAGACTTGTTGAAGAAAAAGAGATTGTACCTTTAGAACAGGAACAAATAGTAAGTTATAAATACTTGTTTTGTGGAACTTTAGATATGACAGGAATAGTTAAAGGTGAAAATTGCTTGTTAGATATTAAATTTACATCTGAACTTGATAAAGAATATTTGAGTTGGCAATTAGGTATGTATCAATTAGCAAAAGGTATTGAATATGATAAATGTTATTGTATTTGGTTACCAAAAAAAGAATTAGGACAATTGGTTGAAATAATACCAAAAACAAAAGAAGAAATTTTAAAGAAATTGGAGGAATTAAATTATGAATAGTGTTTGTTTATGTGGGAGATTAACAACAACTCCTGAATTAAGATATACACAATCAAATATAGCATATAGTAGATTTACAATAGCAGTAAATAGAATAGCAAAAGAAAAAGCTACAGATTTTATTAATTGTGTAGCATGGAATAATCAAGCAGAGAATTTATGTAAGTTTACAGAAAAAGGTAGTCTAATATCAATAGTTGGAAGACTACAATCAGGAAGTTATGACAAACCTGATGGAACAAAAAATTATTATATGGAAGTAGTTGCAAATACAATTAATTTCTTAAATACAAAAAAAGAAGAAAATAAACAGGTTGAACAAAGTGATGAAAGTTTAAATGATGAAATCGATCCTTTTTCAGATTTTGGAGATAGTGTTTCGATAGAGGATAACTTCTTAGAATGATGAAAACTACAGTAAAGATTAATTCAATATTTAAGAATGACAATCATCAAATGTTACTTTTAGAAAATACGCAATATTATAACATAGAACTTGATTGTGAAAAGGAATATGTGCTCGAATTGAAAGAAATTAAGTCTAAAAGGTCAATTCAGCAGAATAAATACATGTGGGCTATTATTCATGAGATAGCAAGAGTCCAGCAAGACGATGAAATGAATATCTATTGCAATGCTTTACAAGAAGCAAATGCAAAATGCACATGGTTAAAAGGTTTTCCTGAAACAAAAGAAGAATTATTAAAAGTATATAGAGCTGTAAAAATAACAAGATATGAAGATGATGAAAAAGGACGTAAAATAGCTATATTTAAATGCTATCCTGGAAGTTCTAAATTTACAGTCGAGGAAATGACTAATTTGATTGAAATTGTCTTAAAATGGGCAAATGAATTAGGAATAAATACAGATTTAATTACTTATTAGGGGGTAAGTATGAAAACAAAAAGAGGTAAAGCTACTGATATACCTATGTCAGTAAAAAAGAAAGTTTGGGAACGAGATAATGGGTGTTGTGTTGTATGTGGTAATAATTACAATGTAATGCCCAATGCTCATTATATAAGACGTTCTAAAGGTGGATTAGGAATAGAACAAAATGTATTTACAGCATGTACTGATTTAACACCTTTAAAATGTCATAGCAACTTTGATAACCATGGAATAGGTAGAGAAAAGATAGTAGCTAATTTTAAAAGACATTATGAAAATTGGAATGAAGATGATTTAGTTTATAAGAAATGGGGTAATTAGATGACAAGATTTGAAGAAATGGATGCAATTGGTATGTTTGATGAATTAGGATGGAAAAGATTAAAAACAACTAATCCAGATTATAAAGATTTAATAATGTATCAAAGAGAAACACCACAACATATTCAAAGAATTACATTTGATGGAAAAAATAAAAAAGTATCATGCGCTTGTTTAGATGATACATACGTAAAAAAAGGATTTAGAATGAAAAATACACCAATGCATGTAGATATGAAACATTTCCAAGCAATACATAGACAATTAGAAGAATTGGGCTGGTATGCGAGTAAGTAAACAAATATATGAACAACTAATTAATCATTCAATAGATTCTAAACTGCAAAAACAAAATAAATATAAAAATAAACACGTGGAATATCACGGAATTAAATTTGATAGTAAAAAAGAAGGTGCTTACTATTTAAAACTAAAAACTATGGAAGAATTAGGCATAATAAAAAATTTAAAATTACAAGTTAAATTTGAATTACAACCAAAGTTCCGATTTGGAAATAAGATTGTAAGAGACATAAATTATGTCGCAGATTTTGAGTATTTTTCTATGATTGATAATAAAATTCATGTTGTGGATGTAAAAAGTAAAGCTACAAAAAATGATAAGGTATATAAATTGAAAATTAAGATGTTGTTATATAAGTATCCTAATATCAATTTTGATGAAATAATTTGAGAAAGGCAAAAATATGAGCGCAAGAAAAAATATAAATGGAATGAAATTTGGCAAGTTGAAAGTTTTGTATGAAACAAGTAGAAGAAATACAACAGGTACAATTTATTGTATGTGTATTTGTGATTGTGGCAATAAAAAAGAAGTTGTAAAAACTTCTTTAATAAGTGGCAATACGCGAAGTTGTGGTTGCTTAATTAAGGAAAAATTAAAGAGAGAAAAAATCCATTATAAGCATGGTGGAACACATACAAAATTATATAACATTTGGTGGAAAATGAAAGGAAGATGCTGTAATTGTAATGATAAAGCATATAAAAATTATGGTGGTCGAGGAATAACAATTTGTGACGAATGGTTAAATGATTATAATTCATTTAAAAATTGGTCAGAATCAAATGGTTATGTCGAAGGTTTATCTATAGATAGGATTGATAATAATGCTGGATATTGTCCTAAAAATTGTAGATGGGCAACTCAAAAAGAACAGGCAAATAATAGAAGAAGCAATATAAAAGTGAAATATAATGATAAAATTTATACACTTAAAGAGTTATCGGCAATATTGAATATAAAATATACAACTTTGAGGATACAATATTTAAATAAAACACTTATGCAAAAATATGAAATAGAGGAGGTATAGCATGTTAGAAACAATAATAATATTCGTATTTGCAATTTTATTACTTGTAATGTGTGTATTAAAAGATTTAAAAATAGATAGTTTAGAAACTAAGTTAATGATAAAAGAAACTGAAAATAAATCACTAAAAAGGGTGCTGTTTGAAAATGATTTAATACCTGAAAGGTTTGTAAAATGAGTTATTACGAACATTTTAAAACATTTATACCAAATTACAAAAAGCAATATTTTAAAGCTAAATTAAAAAATGATATAAATGCAATATTAGATATAAAAGAGAATATATGGAAAAATTGGAACTTAACAATGAAACAAAAGAAAGAAATTTTAAAAGAAATAGGATTAGTAGAATAGAGGGATTAGATGAAAATAGATTTAAGAAAAGGTGATTGTCTAGAATTAATGAAAACTATTCCTGATAAAAGTATTGATATGATTTTATGTGATCTTCCTTATGGTACAACTGCTTGTAAATGGGATGTAATTATTCCATTTGAACCTTTATGGGAACAATACAATAGAATTATAAAAGATAATGGTGCAATAGTTTTATTTGGTAGTGAACCATTTACAGCAGAATTAATACATAGTAATATTAAAAATTTTAAATATGAATGGATATGGGAAAAACAAAAAGCGAGTAATTTTATGGGTGCAAAATATCAACCGTTAAAATATCACGAAAATATATGTGTGTTTAGTAAATCAACACATAATTATTATCCACAAAGATATAAAGTATTAGAATTTGAAGAAATAAAACAAATGAGTGATAAAGAATTAAAACAAGTTTTTGAAACAAGGGATTATGACAGATTTGGTAAAGTTGATAGAAGAAAAACAATCAATAACCCTAAAACAAATAAAGAACATATTGGTAATAAAATAACAAGAACAAGAAGTGCTGATGATGGTTATAGATTTCCAAAGAGTGTATTAAAAATTAATAAAGCAATAAATACTAATTTGCACCCAACACAAAAACCAGTTGCATTATTGGAATATTTAATAAGAACTTATACAAACGAAAATAAAACAGTATTAGATAATTGTATGGGAAGCGGATCAACAGGAATTGCTTGTATCAATACAAATAGAAACTTTATAGGGATTGAACTAGATGATGGATATTTTAAAATTGCAAAACAACGAATAGAAGATGTTTCTAATAGTAAATAAAGGAGGATTAAATGAAAGAGGACTTATTAAAAATTATAGATACATATGGGGTAATGTCACAACTTAAATATTTTCAATCAGAAGTGTTTGAATTGAACGAAAGTATTATCTTTATGAAAATACAAAAAGATTATTACAACTAGATGTAGTACAAGAAAAATTTGAAATATATGATATTAAAAGACACATAGCAGAAGAAATAGCAGATGTAACAGTAATGTTAAAACAATTTCAATATTATTATGGAATATCTGATGAAGAAATAGAAGAAGTAATGAAACAAAAGATAGAAAGACAGTTAAAACGTATAGATAGGGGTGATTAGATATGACAGCTAAAGAGATGTTTGAAGAATTAGGGTACGAATTTAATGATTATTCTAATAAAAATAATAAAAATGATGATTTATATGCAATTTATGTTTATGAAATAAGACAATTTTTAAATCATTCTCCACAAGTCCTTTATAAAGAAATTGCATTTTTCCCTAATTTAAAGAAAGTAGAAGTATATGCAAATGATGATTTTAATGGAACAGAAAGTTGTTTGTGGACTATTGAAGAAATACAAGCAATAAATAAACAAATAGAAGAATTAGGATGGTTAGATGGACAAAAATAAATGGGATGCAATAATAAGCAAAATAATATCAGATATAAGTAATATAGATACAAATAATGATGCAGAATTAGAAATGGTAAAAGCAATGATGTTATATATAAACAGTATATTCTTTGAAGATGAAGAAATAGCAAATGAAAATTGTATGTTATTGAATGAGAGAGGAAAAAGGAAGATGAAGAAGTGATGGTAAATGAGCCTTTAGATTATAGTATGTATGGTACTTGGAATGGTAAACCAATGTTACCAATTTATAATAGAGCAGAACGAAGAAATTATATAAAAGAGCATAAACACGATAAAGATGCAACTAATTGTATGCATTGTAATGCTAAAACAATGACTATAACTGATGATAATGGTAAATATGTATGTGAATTGTGTGGAAGATTTAAACAAAGAAAAGTAGATATTAGGTTAGGTGATTAGATATGTTAAAGATAAAAGAGTTATTTAAAAGTAGTAAACAAAAGAAATTTGACAGATTTAAAAAAGCATTAATTGATAAGAAAGATATTGAATTTGAAATTCATGATGTATCTTGTATTGAAATTCTAAAATTTATGAAAGATAATTCTAATTTGTTTGAAAATATAACTACTTTTGAAAGTGAGTATGATAGAATTCCTATTTATGTAAAATTAAATGCCGAAATAAGTGCCGACATATCATACTTTGAAAAAAAATATTGTATTGTGAATTTTAGTAAATTAACAAAAAGTAATTATAAAAAATTAGTAGAAAAGGTAGAACAATAGAAAGGAAGAATTTATGAATAAAAAACAAAGATTTATATGTATTCTATTTTACATATTAGGAGTAATAACAAATTTAGTTTTAGGAGTGATGTTAAGTGACAGATAGAGAAGTATTAAAGTTATATTTAGGAAAATTAAAATATCAAAAAAATAAAATGATAAATACAATTAACATTATAGACAATTATATAAATCGTATAGAAGTAAATACAAGTGAAATAAAATGTGAAAAAACATATAGAGATGAAGAATATAAGAATAAAGATTTAAAAAATGAAGTTATAGAACTTTTGAGAGATTTAAAGGATAGTGATGTTAATGAATAAAGAAGAATATAAAACATTAGAAAAAACAAAAAGATTAGTTGATGAAAAAATGAACACTATTAGAAGAAAAGAATGTGAAATTAAAATCTTAAGTAGAGAAATAGAACAACTATATGAATTTATCAATGATCTTCAACAAATAGGAGAAATAGAAAATATGCGAATTGATAAATTAAAGGATAGTGATATTAGTGAATAACTACGATAAATATAAATTTCTAAAAGAAGAATTAAAAGCACCTAGATTTATAGATGAAAATGAAGAAATACAATGGTTTACAACTCAATTATATGGTTTATATAAACAAAGTTATAGATTAAGACAAGAAAACCAGTTATTAAAAATACAAGTAAGTTCAAGAGAAGAGCAAATAAATATAAAGAGGTTATTGAGGAAGTAAGGGAATATATAAAAGAGTGGCAAAACTTTTCTCATACAAATGGTACTATACATAACGAATTAAAAAATTTATTACAAATATTAGATAAAGGAGAAAGTAATGAGTGAAGAAACTATAAAAATGTTAAATATAATAAATGACAAAATTAAAAAATGTATGAAAGCTAATGATGTTAATACATTATTCGCTATTCCTTTAGGAGCTTATGGTGAGTTTGGTTATTTAACTGACAAAATGTTAAATGAAATAATTCAATTACAACAAGAAAAAGCTAAATTGCAAAAAATAATAAACAAAACTTATAAATGTGTAGAAGAATTAGAAGATGATATAAAAAATTTTCATTATTATGATTTAACAAGACAAGCAAAAAGAAAAATATTAACATCATTAAGAGGAAGTGATATTAATGAATGAAAATAAAATAATGGAATTTAAGGCATTTGATGAAGAAGAATGGAAAAGGGATACAGATACTATTGATTTAACTAATTCAGAACTTGTTGATGAAGCTATAGCAACTTTACAAGAAAGTTATTTTAGAAACAACAAAGGATTTAGAAGAGTAGAAAAAGTATCATTATTAGCTATTCATTTATTACAACAAGAAAACAAAAAACAAGCAGAAGAATACCAAAAAGCAATAGATGAGACTATGTCTGAAAAAATGAATTTAGAACATATCATAGATGAATTAGAGAAATGGTTAGAAGAAACATTAAACGAGTTAAAACAAAATGATATCTATGATAGAAGCTCTTATGAAATGGGACAAGTTATAGCAACTGAATGTATTATTGCTAAAATTGAAGAACTAAAAGGAAATAATAATGGCGAAAACTGATTTAACAAAACAAATAGAAAAATTCTTAATGGGACATAACTATAAAATGAATTGTTTTAATTGTTTGGAAGTAGGAATAGTTTTTAAAGTTAAAAGACCTCATGAAAGATTCCCAGAACATATAGTAACTAGATATGAAACTGAAATTTGTGATTTTATGTCTTATGAACAAGATAAAGATATATTTAGATGTTATGAAATAAAAGTCAGTAAACAAGATTTTTATAGTAAATGTAAAAAGACCTTTGTAGGAAATTATAATTATTATGCAATGCCAAAAGAGCTTTATGAAGAAGTAAAACAAGATATACCTGACTATGTTGGTGTAGTAGATAAATTAGGATTTTGTTTAAAGAAACCTAAAAAAGTAGAATTGAAAGTTGACAAAGAAAAATTGTTAATAAGTATGATTAAATCTTTAAATAGAGAAAATTATAAACATTTTTATAAATCATTAAGAGAAAATAACTAATTTAACAGGGGGTTAGGTTAAATTAGGAGGTAGGTTATGAACTTATTTGAATTAAAAGAAGAAATAGAAGATACAAATTCAGATATAGAATATTACAATAATGAAATAGTACGTTTAGAGGCTAAAACAGGAGTTAAGGCAACTGATTTAAGTAAAATAGTGGTAAGTGGTGGTAAATTAAATTCAAGAGAAGAAGCATTATTAGAACTAACACAAATGAGTATAGATTTAGACGATGCTATAAAAAAATTAGATAATTTAAATAAACTAAAAAACAAGAAATATAGTATTTTTAAAAATTCAAATAATTATGATAAACAAATTTATATGGAGAAAAAATTATTTAAGTGGAGTAATGCTAAAATATCAGCTAAACACAATGGTATTAGTAGATGGTCAATAAATAGAATAGTAGAAAAAATAGAAGAAAAATAGTTTGCACCAACTTGCACCACTAAACATTGTAAAATGATATTAGTAGAATTGTAATTGATTCTACAATCCCTTTTTATTCTTAACACTATCTCTAGTAGGTAGTGTACTGATGATATTGACGATAGTATAAGATAAATACGCTAGAGTTACTTTAAGTAGGCTCTAGAAATTCCAGTGAAAATCTGGATATATATCATTAGTACAGTATCTATTAAAGGTACTAAAGTGTATTTTTCATGTAAACACAATCTTTAGTAGGTTGTGTACTGAATAATATATAAGACCTCTGTTACAGTTTTGCTATTAACCTAGTAACAAGTCAAAATAGCAGTTTATATTATTTAGTACAGTATCAATTAAAGATACAAGGAAAAAGAAATATCTTTTGTGAAAGGATTGTTGAAGTCATTAGTTCCACTAATAGTAGTATAACAATGCTTTAGTTTTCTAATTAGTAATAGATTGATGTAAAACCTTTTATAATTCATATAAACCTCTATTAACTAATAAAACATCTATTACTAATACAAGAGCTAGAAATAGTTCTTTTTTTATTAGGTGATAATTATGTATAGAATATATGGCTATGGAACTAAAGGATATAGGAACATAGATAGAGTAGAAAAAGAAACAAAGATGTTTAGTATATTAGATAATTTAATATACAGTAATGCTTATATGTATTACATGATAATAAAAGAAGAAAACAATACAGATAACATTTTAGCAGTAATATACAATCAAGAAGAATATGAGCAATTAAAAGGAGAGTTAATAAATGTAAAAACAAAAACATTAAAGGGGCGATAACAATGAGCAACGAAGGGATATTAGTATTCGTAATACTATATGGTATTTATTTATGGAAAAGAAGAAAGAAAACGTAAAACTATGTTTCAAATATCACAGTTGTAAATTATGCCCTAGAAATGCCAAATGTGAGAAAGAGTTAAAACAAGACACTAAAAAATAGTGCTTTTTTATATGGCAGGGTAGAGTAATGGTAACTTGTCAATTTCGTTAGTTGATGATGGTAGTTCGATTCTACCCCCTGCAACCAAAGAATAATAAGAATTTATAAAGGAGAAAATAAAAATGGTTGAGATTAAGATAATAAAAGAATTTAATGATGTTGAAAACAATAGAAGAAAAGTAAAACCAAATAAAAAATATCAATGCAGTAAAGAAAGAGCAGAATATCTTATACAAAAAGGTTTTGCTAAAGAAATTAAATCAATCAAAGATTCAAAGGAACAAGATAAATGATAAGATCAATATTTTTTTTAATTATAGGATATTTCATAGGAATGATTAGTTGCTTATTACAAGTAATTAAAATGGAAAATAATGAAGATAAAAAAATTTTAGAAATTATGGAAGATAAAAAATAAGAGGTGAAATATGGCTCAAAAAGATTTAGTGCCTATCACTGAAAGAACCAAAGAAGAAGCAAAAGAAATTTCAAGAAAAGGTGGCATTAAATCAGGAGAGGCACGAAGAAGAAAAAAAACAATGCGAGAAGCTATGGAACTTATGTTATCAGCAAAAATACCTGTAGCAGAAATTCCTGAGCAATTAAAGGAAATAGGCATAACTGATGAAGATATGAATGTTCAAACCGCAATCGCTTATTCACAAGTAGTTAAGGCTATTAAGTATGGGGATACAAGAAGTGCTGAATTTTGCAGAGATACTGTAGGTGAATTTATAGGAGCAGAAGAAAAGAAAAACGAATCTGAAAAAACTCATATTTTTATGCCTGCTAAAGATATAGGGAGAGCTTTTGTTGATGTTAATAGATGGATAGATGAGAGAAAATATCTAGAATACTGGTTAAGAGGTGGAAGAGCTAGTATTAAATCGTCTTTTGGAAGTGAAAAAGGAATAGAAATTTTGGAAAATAATCCAGATATGTGTGCGATATGTATTCGTAAAGTTGGTAATACATTAAAAGATAGTATTTATAGTCAAATGTTGTGGGCAATAGATAAATTAGATGAATCTTACCCAGGGTTAAAAGAGCATTGGTCTATAACTAAAAGTCCTTTAGAAATAAAAAATAAAGACACAGGACAAATAATTTATTTTAGAGGAGCAGATGATCCAGGAAAAATTAAATCTATTAAACCACCTAAAGGAAAACATATTGGTTTAATAATATATGAGGAATTCGACCAAATGAATGGAATGAATGAAGTTCGTAAAATAGATCAATCTGTTGTTCGAGGTGGTAATGATTTTATCATATTTAGAATATACAATACACCAAAATCTACTAATCATTTTGTTAACAAAGAAAGTAGAATTCCTAAAGAGAATCGCTTGATTCATACGAGTACATATTTAGATGTTCCTGTTGATTGGTTAGGACAACCTTTTGTGGATGAAGCTAAATATACAGAAGAAATAAATCCTAAAGTATATAAAAATGAATATTTGGGGGAAGAAACTGGCGATGGTGGTAACGTATTTGAGAATATTGAATTAAGAGAAATAACAGCCGAAGAAATAGAAAATTTTGATTATATTTATATGGGGTTAGACTTTGGATGGTATCCCGACCCTTTAGCATGGACTAAAATGTGTTATCAACCTAATAAAAAAACACTTTATATTTTTGATGAGTTTGTTGTTAATAAAATGAGTAATTCAGATGTTTGGAAATATTTACAAGAAGAAAAAAATGTTAAAGAAGATGATTTGATTACTGGTGATAGTGCTGAACCAAAGAGTATTGCAGACTTTCAAAGTTATGGTTCATTAATGAGAGGTGCTAAAAAAGGACCAGATAGTGTTGAATATTCAATGAAATGGTTGTCTGGTTTAGCAAAAATAGTAATAGATCCTAAAAGATGTCCGAAAAGTGCAGAGGAATTTACTACATATGAATATCAGCAAGATAAAGATGGTGAATATATAAGTGGTTATATTGATAAAGATAATCACTGTATAGATAGTGTTAGATATGCATTGAACCCAATTTGGAGAAGGAAAGGAGAATAACATGTTTAGATATATATGGCAAAGAATTTTAGAATTGTTTGATAAAAAACAAAATGTAGATGATAGAAGATTAAATCAAAATAATAGATTTACTTTAGAATATGAAGATACAAGAGATATTAACTTTAATTCTATATTTGCTAATAAATTAGCTAACTTAACAATAAGCGATAGTAATATAGATATTATTGGAGACGATAATAGAACCAAATTATTAAAAGATACATTAAAACGATTGAAAAGAAAATTAAAAAGAATAGTAGCGAGAGGATTAGGTACAGGTGGAGTTCTTGTAATCCCATATGTTGCAAATAATAAAATTTATTTCAATATAGTTTCACAAAATAGATTAATTATTAATAAAACATTAGGAGAAGATATAATTGATTGTACAATAATGGCAGATCATATTGTTAAAGATAAGGAACATTATTATAGATTTGCAGATTATACATTGTTAAATGGTAATTTAATTATAAAATACAGAGCAACAAAAGATAATATGCCAATAGATATGAAATCAATAGAACAATGGTCATTAATAAAAGATGTTGCAATATCTAACGTTTCAAAAATGCCTTTTATGTTCATAAAATCACCGATTGATAATCGTAGAGAAAATGATGATTATGGTGTTCCTATTACATATGGTTGTGAAAAACAAATAAATGAAATAAAGGAAACTTTAGAGCAAATATTAAGAGAATATAAACTAAAAGAAGCTTTCGTAGGTGCAGACCAAACAATGTTTAAAGGTGATGGAGCATTACCAAGTAATGGTTTGTATAGAAAAATAAATGCTGGTGATGATAGTTTTTGGGAAGTTTTTGACCCATCTATAAGAGATAGCTCTTTATATAATAAATTAATGCAACAATGTGCATTACTTGAAAAGCAAATTGGAACTAGCAAAGGTATACTTACCGATAGACAAAGTGGTAATGCAACAGCTACAGAAATTAAAGCTAGTATGAAAGACACTTTTGATTTAGTTGATGATATTCGAGATAGTTTAACAGAAGGGCTAAATGATTTCTTAAATGCTTGTAATGTGTTAGCTAATTATTATAATTTGTCAGCACAAGGGAATTTCGAATTATCATGTGATTGGTCTTATTCAATGATAGAGGACAATCAAACAATATTCAGTCAAATGATTCAAGGAGTAAATCAAGGTGTAATCCAAAAAGCTGAATTAAGGCAATATATTAAACCTGAAGAAACTTTAGAACAAGCACAAGAAGTTATTGATGAAATAAAAAAACAAAATCCAACTACAAAAGATTTGTTAGGAGAATAGTTTAACAAAAAGGTGATTTTTTAAATGTTAAGTGAGGAAGCATTAGAAAGACTATCGGAGAAGCTTGTTAATCGAATAGAAGAATTAAATCAATTTATGATTGAAAAGATAGGAGAGCAAATAGTTGATATAGGAACATTAACTCCTAGTCAATTAAGACAAGTATTTCAATCTATCAAATATGGAAATAATTTCGATGAAGTCCTTAATAAAATTGCAGAAATAACAGATAAAAATGTTAAAGATATTTACGAAATATTTGAAGAAGTTGCGAAACAAAATCAAGATTATGCTAAGAAGTTTTATGAATATAAAAATATCAACTATATTCCATATGAAGAAAATCAAGTTTTACAAAATCAAGTTAGAGTAATAGCGCAAGCAACAGCTAATGATTATATAAACATGAGTCAAACTATAGCATATACATTCTACAACGAATTAGGTGTTAAAGAATTTAGTTCGTTATCTGAAACATATCAAAAAATAACAGATAGAGCTATATTAAGTATGTCACAAGGTCGTGAATCCTTTGATACAGTTATGAAACGAACCATGAAAGAGTTGACTTCTAATGGATTAAGAACAGTTAATTATGCTAGTGGTTATTCGAGGAGATTAGATAGTTCTGTACGCATGAATATTATGGATGGAATTAGAAGATTGAATAGAGAACTTCAATTACAATTTGGTCAAGAATTTGGTGCAGATGGCATTGAAGTATCTCATCACAAGAATTCAGCACCTGATCATATAGATACAATCGATGGCAAACAGTTTTCAAAAGAGGAATTTGAACAAGTTAATAATTCTTTAAATAGACATGTGGGGGAACTTAACTGTTACCATTTTATTTATTCTATAGTTTTAGGTGTTTCTAAACCTATGTATTCAAAGGATGAATTAGAAGCTGATAGGAAAAACAATATGCAAGGTTTTGAATTTGAAGGTAAGCATTATACCAACTATGAAGGAACACAATTACAAAGACAACTAGAAACAAAAATAAGACAATATAAAGAGAGACAAATAGGTGCAAAAGCAATTAAAGATACTGATGAAGTATATAAATGTCAAGAAAAGATAGATAAATTAACACAAAAATATAAAGAATTAGCTGATGTTAGTGGTTTATCTACAAAGGTCGACCGATTACGAATAGAAGGATATAAAAGACTTTCAGGTAATACAAGAGATTATTATGAAAAAAACTTAATTGGGACAAAGGTCAATAATATAACTATAAATGGTGTGAGTGACCACTTGTTAGAAAGAAAAACCTCAAGAAATGTAAAGTTAGAACACATTCGAGATTCATTTACAAAACCATTAAAAGTTGGTAAAATTAAAGAAGATGAACAAGGAAGAAAGTCTATACAATATATAGGTGAACATGCAACTTCAATTATTAATCCAGATGATGGAACAATTGTTAGTGTTTGGAGAACGAGTTCAAGAAGAGTACAGAAATTAAAAGGTGATAAGAAATGAAAGAGTTAAAATCAAAATTAACTGAAGAAGAATTATTTTTAATTAAAAAATTGAAATTAGATAAAATAGAAGATATTTTTGAATTGGAAGATGAAATATCTGATTATTTACAATTACATTGTATAACTGATAAAAACAATTTAACAAACGAAGGAATTCTTTGTGAAAGTATATTAAATAAAATAGGAAATTTATAGCACTCAAAATAGAGTGCTTTTAATATGCCTTAATAGTTTTAGTGGGTGCAATTCCTACAAAGGCACTATAGTCGACACAGTCGGCTTTTTTCGTGTGTTAAGCAACGGTAGGCTGACAAATATCTAAAAATCTAGGAGGACTAAACCTCTAGAAAAAAGTGGAAGGAGAAAGAGATATGAAAGACTTTTTAGAAAATTTAGAAATTGGAGAAAGCAAAGTGAAGTTAAGTAAGGATGAAATAAAATCAATACTTGCTGAAAATGGCAAAGTAGTCACTAATGAAACTAATAAATTAAAAGATTCATTAAATGATGAAATTAATACTTACAAAACAACTATTTCTAATTTAGAAAAACAATTAGAAGAAATGCCAACCTCTGATGAAGTAAATAATCTAAAAAAAGAAATAGCTGATATGAAAACAGCTGAAGAAGAAAGAATTGCTAAAGAAAAAGCAAAAACAGAAGATGAAATTCTTACTAAAAATATTATTTCAGTTTTTGGAGATAAGAAATTTACAAATGATTATGTAAAAAAAGGTCTTATTGCAGATATAAAAACTGAATTATCAAAAACTGAAAATAAAGGAAAAGGAATAAACGAAATCTTCGAAAGTCTTACAAAAGACCAAACTGGATTATTTGAAAATCCAAATCAACCGAGTGAAATACCACCAATGGGAGATGATAATTCAACCGGTACTAAGGCAGAAATGCCAATTATGTTTTAGAAGGAAGGAATGATTTAAATGAGACAAGATGCATTAAGTATTGAATTAAGAAGTTCTGAAAGTGCAGACAAATTAAAAGAAGAATATGGTAAGGTAATTGAAAATATTCAAGCAATTACATTATCATCACAATTAAAAAATAAAGATTTAAGTGGAGACCCAAAAAGTGGTTCAGTAGAAGCAAAAAGATTTGTAAATGCTGAAGGAAAAGCTTATGGGACAGCTCGTGCAAATGGAAAAGGAGAAAAAATAAAAGTAGCCCCTGTAACAGTTCAAATCAATGATGATACTGAATACATTGAAGAAGTAGAAGAAAAAGATATTACTATGTATGGTGTTAAAGGTTTAATTGAAAGAAGAACTAAAAACCATCAAGATTCATTAGCTGTAGAATTAGATACTAAATTCTTTGCAGAAGCTAAAAATGGAGGAAGCACATTTGTGCCAACTACAGGTTTATCTGTTGAAGATGAAATTGAAAGTGCAATTGTGAATGTTGAAACAATAAAAAATGATTTTGTTCAAGGTGTGCCTCGTAATATGATTAATGTTATTATGACACCAGCTTATTATGGGAAACTAAGAAATAAAATTAATTCTATTCCAAATTCAAATGGATTAGGACAATTAACTAATTATGAACAAGGTACATTCAACAATACAAAAGTTTATTCAAGTGTATTTTTACCAACAGGAATTGACTATTTAGTTATGGTTGATGGTTCAGTTGCACAACCAGTTAGAACTTCAGTGTGCGCACCTGAAAAAATTGGTTTATCTGATGCTACAGGATTTGGTTTATTTGCTTATAAAGGAACTAAAACTGTTACTCCTGATTTAATTTTCTATAAAGAAACAGCATAATTGAATTATGAAATTTAAAAACATTTATACAAACTCAATTATAAAAACAACAAATGAATTTGTTATTAAACAAATGAAGAAAAGTTCGACTTATCAGGAAGTCAAAGAAACAAAAATAATTGATAAACCAAAAGCTTCAAAAGCAAAGGAAAAATAAAATTGAAAGGGTGATTCTATGAAATTTGAAAACCAATATTTAACTCATAAAGAGTATTTAGAATTAGGGGGGAAGATTATAGAAAAACCCTTTAATTTATTAGAATATAAAGCAGAGAAAAAAATTGATGAAATGACATTTAATCGATTTAAAAAATTAACAGAATATCCACAGGAATTAAAATTATGTGTTTATGAATTAATTGATATTTTCAATAGTGAAGGAAGTTCTAGTATTGTAAGTGAAAGTGTTGGGAATTATAGTAAGACAAGACAATCAAAGGAAAATATAGATAAAATAAAAACAGATGTTATCAATCAATATTTATCAGAAATAAAAATTGATGGTATTTATGTTTTATATAGAGGAACTGATTGTAATGAAAACTAATTCAAGTATAACTCTATACCATAAGAGATTAAATGAAGAAACTAGAATTGATGAGTGGGATAGATATCAAATTGATAATGTTATGTGGCAAGGTGGAAAAGGAGCTAGTATTAATAAAGGTTATGAAAAAGCTAATGATATTAGCATCTGGATACCTTATAATCAAAATCAAGATTTGGATTCTATTCCTTTTGCTATTGGGGATATTATTGTTAAAGGTATTATTGAAGATAAAATTACTAAACAAAGTGATTTAATGATGGATAATTATAACATTACAACATATATCGATAATGATTATGGTAGTTATGATATGCAGCATATATATTTAGGTGCAAAATAATGAAGATTGATATTAAAATGAAACCAACTAGCACCATACATACTAGGCTAGGTATTAATCCAGGAGGAAAGGCGTGTAAATTTTTAGCAAATACATGTTATAAATATATGTCACCATTTGTTCCAGGAGGAACAAAAAGTCATCTCAATCAAAATGTAAATATACAAACAGATGGCATTATATATCAAAGTCCAGATGCTCATTATCAATATGTTGGGAAAAAATATGTTGATCCAAAATATAAAAAAGGTGCTTTTTATAGTCCAGACTATGGTTATTGGTCAAGACCTGGAATTACTAAAATAGCTACTTCAGAAAATCTTAATTACCATACACCTGGAACAGGTAGTTATTGGGATAAAAAAATGTGGACTTCTAAAGGAGAAAAAGTTGTTGAAGAATTACAGCAATATGTAGATAGAGGGTGTAGATAGTGATTGAAAAAATTAGACAATATTTTATCGATAATAATATAATTGATGAAAATTGTAGAATTAATGTTGATTTTTTAGGCGAAGCGCCAACAGAATTTTCTATAGAAAAAATACCAGTTGATCCAATATTAAAAAAACATGTTGATGGTTCTTCTTTAAGACAATTTCAATTTCAATTAGTTAGTTGTAACCATTATGGAGCAGATGTTTTACAAAATATAGCTAATAGTGATTTTTATGAAAATTTATATATGTTAATTGATGAAAATAATCAAAATAATATTTTCCCTGATATAGCTGGTATTGAAACGATTGAATGTTTAAATAATGGTGGCGTTGATACTACTGATGTGAATACTGCTAGATATTCTATTCAAATGAGAATTACTTATAATAAAGATTAAATAAAGGAGGAGTTATAATGGCAAAATATAAAAGAGAACAATATGCTATATTTGTTGATCCTGCAAAAACAGGAGATGAAACTTCTACATGGGAGATTTTAGGAAAAGATAATGACGAATTATCAAAAGAACTTAACAATGAAGTTAATGAAACTAAAAATGTTTTAGGTGAAACCGAAGTAGATATAACTGCAGGTAATAGAACTATGACAGTTGACCCATATAAAATGAGAGATGATTACAAATTTGCAGAACAATTATATGATATTGTAAAATACGATAAAGATGGGTCGGATGTAGAGTATCCTTTTATGGAAGTAAATACCTTCAAAGAAATTGGTGAAAATACAAATGAATTTGATGCTTGGATTCAAAATGGAGCAGTAGATTTGAAATCTTATGGTGGAGATACTACAGCAATTGGTTCTCCATTTGATATTCATTTTGTTGGTAAAAAAACTTATGGTACTTTTAATCCTACTACTAAAAAATTCACACCAAATGCTTAATATAGGTTAAAAGTTTGAGGGATTTTTCCCTCATTTTTTTTGTAAGGAGAAAAGAATATGGAAGAATATATTACATTAAAAAAGAAAAATGTTTTGAAATTTGGTATAAGAGATGAAAATAATGATCCAATAAAAGATGAAAAAGGTGATTATATTTATTTAGAATTTGATACTGAAGATATAGAATTGCCTCTAAGATTAAACCAATGTGAAGCAGAACACAGAAAAAATTTAGAGTATTTAAAAATGCAATCAATAATTATAGATAAAAAAAATGACAAAACAGGTAAATACCTTTTAACGTCTAATCAAGAACAAAAAATAAAATTAATTAAAGAATTTTATACAAGAGAGATGAAAGCTCTTGATTTATTTTTGGGTCAAGGTGGATGTAAAAAACTATTAAATGGTAGAAAACCTTATTGGAATATGTTTGATGATTTTGTAGGTGAAGATGGAATATTAAATCCTATATTACCGAAGCTAAAGTGTTCTCTTGATGGGATAGCTAACCAAGTAAAAAACAAATATTCATCTAGCAATCAAGAAAAAGTGTTAAAGTAATGAAACCAGAATATGTGGAAGTAAAAAATAAAAAATACAAAATTAATAGTGATTATAGAATTGCTTTAGAATGTGAGTTAATAGCTAAAGATGAATCAATAAATGATTATGAAAGAGCTTTAGCTATTATTTATAAATTGTTTGGAGATATAGGATTGAATGATAAAGATAATTGGAATGAATTATTAGAACTAGCTGTTAGATATTTAAAATGTGATAAAGAAGTTGAAGAGGATGACGAAGATGAACCTAATATGGATTTTTATCAAGACAAATCATTTATAGAAGCTAGTTTTAGATCTGATTATAAAATAGATTTAGAAAAAGAAAATATGCATTGGTGGACTTTTTGTGATCTGTTAAATGGTCTTACCGAAAACTGTGTGTTAAATAGAGTAAGGTATATAAGAGATTATGATATAAGTAAAATAAAAGATGAAAAAGAGAAAAAGAAATGGATAAAACAAAAAGAAGCTGTTGCGCTGAATAGACAAAAAAGAAATTTAGATGAAAGACAAATAGAACAATCAGATAAATTTTATAAATCATTAAATGGAGGTGAATAGATAACGGATGGATGGATAAAAATAGGAACTGAAATAGATGATAAGAGTTTCGATGCTCAAATAAAACAAATAGAAAACGAATTGCAATCTTTAAAAAAGGTTGCAGACTCTGATATGGATTTACCTGAAAATTTAAGAATGAGTAAAAATGAAAGTATGAAATTAAATTCTGAAATTGAAAAATTAACTAATAAGTTAATATCTTTAAAACAAAAAGGAAATGTAACTAATATAAAAGATGATATGCTTGATGTTGATATAAATACAAAAAAAGTTGGAAATTCTGTAGATACTATAGTAAAGAAAGTCGCTAAATGGTCTTTAGCTGTATTTGGATTAAGAACTGCATATTCAGCGATAAGAAATATAGCTAGTAATTTATCACAATATAATGAACAAATTCAGAGTGATATGGAATATATTGGATTTGCTATTGCTAAAATATTTGAACCGATAATTCAATGGATTATAAATGCTGTATATAAATTATTAAGCTTGATAAATTCGATATCAAAAGAGTTATTTGGGGTCAATTTATTTGCTAACGCAAGTGCAGATTCGTTTACTAAAATGAAAAATAGTAGTTCTAAAACAACTAAAGAACTTCAAAAACAAAGACAATTGATTTCTGGAATTGATGAAATAACTAATTTGGATAGTAATAAACAAAATTCCAACGATAATACACCTGGATTTACTCCACCTAGTTATGATTTAAGCGTAGATGATAAAAAAATGGATAAATCTATTCAAGATACAACAAAAAAATTTGAAAAAGCAGTGAAACAAATTACTGGTTTTTGGGAAGATGGATGGAAAGAGTATTATGAAAATGCGAGTGGTAATTGGGGGAGTTTTATAAAAGGATTATTATTAACAGGAGAAGGATTTTATTTATCTTTTAAAGGAATTATCGAAATTCTAGTTGGGTTGTTCAACATTATTGTTGCAATATTTACTGGTGATACAGAAAAACTTTCTCAAGCATGGAATACTTTTATACAAGGTTTTGTTAATTTGTTATCAGGATTGATTGGTATTGTTACAGGTGTATTTTTAACTATTGCTGGCGCTGTTAAAGGCATATTACTTGATCTATGGAATGGAATTGTTAGTGTTGCAATAGGCATTGGTTCGTGGTTCTACAATACAATAATAGTGCCAATAATAAATGCTATGAATAGCCTAGTTAAATTACTTATTAATGGTGCTATAGCTGGTGTTAATGGTATAAAATCAGCCTTTAATAATATTGTAAGTTTTTTTCAAAATCTATTTAATAATATAAAAAATGTATTTAGAAATATAGGTCAAACAATCGGTAATGCTGTTAGCAGTGCATTTAGACATGTTATCAATGCAGTATTATCAACAGTTCAAAATGTTATTAATACCCCAATTAAAGCTATAAATAGTCTATTAAAGAAAATCAATAAAGTCCCAGGAATAAATATAAGCAGACTAAATACAATAACTTTACCTAGGCTTGCAAAAGGTGGTATTGTAAATAATCCTGGTGCAGGAGTTAATATGGGGAATTATATAGCAGGAGAAAGAGGTGCAGAAGCAGTTTTACCTCTTGAAAATTCAAGTTTTATCGATAACTTTGCGTCTCTTGTAGCTAATAAAATAAGCAATTCTAATTTAACAGATGACTTATTAATAGAACTTATAAATTCGGTGAATGATTTAGCTAATAAACAAACTGTATTAAAAATAAATGGAAGAGAATTTGCAAAAGCAACATATAATGACATACAAAATGAAGGGAAGAGACTTAATGTTTCTAATTCAATAAGCATTAAGTAATATTATGTCAAGTAGTTTTTTACAAGCTAATACAGGTGGAGGCTGGTTTAATCTACCAACTCCTAGCGAAGATAATTATTCACCAACTTATACTCATTTAGAAGAAAGTTTTAGAGATGCTAATGGTTATTTACATAGAGATATTAAAAGATATAATTTGGCAAAAGTAGTTTGTGGTTGGAATAAACTAAATTCAAATGAAATGGCTTTATTGCAAAGATTGTACGATTATGATCAATTTCAATTAAGATTTACTGATAATAAAGGGAATAGAGTAGTGAAAACAGTTTATGCCGGTCCTTTAGATGGTAAGACAAAACTTGCTGATAAAGAAACATTTTTATTAATAAAAAGAACAGATGTTCAAATGAATTTTATTGAGGTGTAAAAATGATAACAGTAAGTGATGATTTTAAAAAATCAATAAAAAATAGAAATAGACAAATAAAAGGATATGTTGAAATATTATATGATTATTCTAATATAATAGGAGAATTAGGAGGTAGCGGAATGCAATTATCCCCTGCCCCTATAGTGAATGATAATGATGTTTTAGAAGGAAATAGAATTGTCGACAACTATGCAAGTTTAGAAAATGATTATTTTCTATTAGATGGTAGTTTTGTTTTGCCAAATGATCCTAACATATATCAAAATAACAATACAGGATACATAAGCAATTATGTTTGGAATGATGAATATTTTAAGGATATAAAATGGTTTAGAATAAAAGGAATTTCTAACGAAGATGTTAATTCGATGACTATTTATTTTAAAGATAATATTCCTAGAAGTGTAACAATAGAAATAAATTATGGTATAGATCCAGATTATAAAGTTTTAAAAATGAAACAAGAAAATAATACAAAGGATTTTCTACATTTTGAATTCGAAAATATTTCTAATATTAATTTCATAAATGTTTATGTTGATAATTTTTATTATGAAGATAGAAGGATTAGAATTCCTAAAATAGATTTTGGAATGACAGGAATTTATCAAAACAAAGATTTAATAAATTTTAAAATAGATGAAAGTATAAGTGAATTTAACACTGAAACACCAATAAATGAATGTGAAGTAGTTTTAAATAACTATGAAAAAGAATTTGATTATATAAATCCAAAAGGATTAGTTAGATATATGAATAATAATGTTAAAATAAACCCTTATATAGGAGTTGTAACAGAAGAAAATGGAATAGAATACGTTTCAATGGGGAAATATTATTTATCTGATTGGAATAACAATAGTGACATGACTACAACTATAAATGGCAAAAATTTATTTTATAGCTTGTCTAATAAAAATGGTTATTTTAGAGGTATTCAAGGATTGTGGGACAGTGAAAGTTATTTTAATAGCGTTTGTTCTGAAAATGGAATAAAAAATTATTTATATAATTTGAGTACATCAAATGAATACATTGTTGACTGGAATTTACCTATATGTAGTATTCTATCTCAATTAAATAATTATGCTATATTTGTCAATGGGATAATTCAATGTAAAAGAGATGAAACTGTAGTTATAGAAAATATAAAGAAAGACTTTATAGACAAATTGACATTGTCTGAAATGTTAAATTATCCTGAATATCAAGTTAAAGATAAATTAAAAAATATTATATTTAAAGTATCTAATCCAAGTATATCTTCATCTGAAGCTAGTGTTATATTTGATGGTAATGTTACAACTGATAAAGAAAATAATTTTGTGATAGAATTTTCACAAGGTACAAGTGTTATGGTTGAATTTAGCCCTGATACATATGTTAAGGACTATATATTAACAGATTATTTTTTTAATAGTGCTGATAGAGAAGGTAGCTATAATTTAAAATTAACAAGTGCTGGTACAGTTAGTAATAATATTAGAAATATTGAATTATTAAATGAAAACTATGGCTCTGAAATAACTATTGATGATTGTTATTTTACAGATGACTTACCAGAAGACTTTTTAACAGTTAATAGTGCTGTTCAAAATACATTTGATTATATAAAAAACAACTATACTAATTATAATGTCACTATTTCATATAATGGTAATCCAGCTTATGAGACTAATGATGTTTTAAATATTGAAACTCCTTTTGGAAATAAAAATGTAAGAATTATTAGGCAAACTTTTACTTTTGATGGAAGTTTAAAAGGAACAATAGAAGGAGTTGGTAATTAATGTATAGTAATGGTGATTATCTTAATTATTATGATTTAAATAATATAGAAGATAAAATAGAACAATTAACATCATATTTAAAAACAAAAACTTCAATATCTGATTTTTCTAAAAAAATATGGATTTTGAATGAATTTCCATATATACAAGAAATAGATAGAATTGAAAAATCTATTGATAATTTAGGATATTATTTTTATAAACCAGAAGATTGGACAACAACTAAAATATGGATACCTGATAATACAAATAAAGCGATAAAGAAATCTTTCAGTTATCAAGATATAAATAGATGGATATATAATTTAGATTTAATAGATAAAATAAAAGAGGACGATTGCACAATTTGGAATGGGCAATCTTTTTTACAATGGGAACAAATTAATAATTTAGATTGGGAGGAATAATAAATGCCAAAAGTAAATTTTAAGAGAAAATCAACTTTAGAAATTGAAGACTTAGATATAGAAGATGGGTCATTAATTTATGATTATGAAACTGGTAATACGTTCATGGACTATCAAAATAAAAGAATTCAAACAGGTGGTAAACCTAATCAGGATATCTACATAGGACCAGAAGAAGAAGCACCAGAAGAAGCAAAGATAATTATAGATAGTAATCAAATGGCAACACCAGTAAACTTTATAGCTGAAAGTCTTGATGGTAATGAAACAGATAAAGCACCAAGTGTACAAGCTATTAATAATGCTTTATTAGATATCTATTCAATAGAAGAAGTTAAAACAAACAAAGTATGGATAGATGGCAAACCTATTTATAGAAAAACTTTTGTAAGAGGAAATTCGTTTAGTAGTTTTGAACATGGAATTGAAAATGTAGAACATATTTGGATAGATGATGAATTTACATTTAGACAACATGATAGTGGAAATCATATATCATTAAATGCTAGTGGTGCTCAAACATATGTGTATGCAAATCCAACAACTGTTGAAATAAAAAATACTGGAGCTATATCTGCACCATATGTATATATTACTTTGGAGTATACAAAAACAACAGATGAAGGAGTGAATGTTTAATGAAATATAGAGATAGTGAAGGAAACTTACAAGAAATATATTTACCACCAACAGGAGATACATTACCAATAGGAAGTGTAATTGATTATGATGGTGATACTGTACCAGCTAATTGGGAATTAGTAGAAGATGAAGTTGTTTTATATGAAAGTGAAACAGGAACGACAGGAGATGTAACTTTATCTGAAACAAGTGCAAATTTTAGATATTTAGAGATATATTTTCATAGTGATGCTAGTAATTATGCAAGTGTGAAAGTGGACGAGCCAAATGGCAAAACAGTGTCATTAGTAGCTTATAATGCTAGTGGAACAACACTTGTATTATATGACAAAAAAGTAACGATTAATGAGAATACAATAACTGTTAATAATGGTTTAGTATCCGTTATAACTTCATCTATTTCAAATGAAGCTGGATTAACATATATATTGATTGACAAAGTAGTAGGACATAAGTAAGGAGGTTAAACTATGAAGATTAAAAAGATAGCAAATAGTGTTGGTTTAGTAGGTAATGTAACAAATACATATAGCGAAAGTGTTCAAGATAGTTATGCATGTGATTTTATTAATGGAACTGTTTTATATGATAACGAAGAAGGAACAACAGGTAATATAACATTATCTGAAACAAGTGCGAATTTTAGATATTTAGAGATATTCTATGGTAAAGCTAGTACTAATACTTCTGTTAAAATATTCAATCCTGATGGTAAATTAGCTTCTTTAAACTTACTTTATAAAGCTGGAACTAATACAATTCAAAACACTTATAAAGAAATTACTATTAATGGTACAAATATTTCTGTAACTAATTCAGGTTTTATAAATGTTACAACTGGTACTAATGCAGTTAACAGTAGTATGGATGATCCTTCAATAATTATTTATAGAATTATAGGATATAAGTAAGGAGGTTGGAAAATGGGAAATATAACAATAGGACAAACAGTAGATTTTACTATTTTAGTTGGTTCTTTAATTGGTGCAGTTTCAGTTATTTTAGTAGCAGTAAATAAAGTTGTAGATAACCAATTTAAAAAAAGAATTGAACCTATCAAAAAAGATTTGAAAACAATGGATATTGGACAATGTAAAAATTTCCTTGTTAGATTTTTAAAAGATATAGAACAAGGTAATGAAGTTGATGAAGTAGAGATAGAAAGAGCTGGCGAAGTTTATGACCATTATAAAGATGATTTAGGACAAAATTCTTATATCCATGATAAATGGGAAAGATTGATGAAATAAAGAAAGAAGGAAGTAAGATGAAAAAAATAATAAATAAAGAATGGCTATATAGAGCTATTAGAACGTTTATACAAGCATTTATAGGTTCAGTTGTAGCAATAGCACCTACAATTGATTATTCAAGTTCAGATGATGTTTTAAAGAGTGCATTAATTACTTTAATAATATCATCAGTATCAGCTGGAATAAGTGCTGTTATGAATATGAAGAAAGAAGGTAATTAATTATGGAAATAAAAGAAAGATTAACTAATGTAAATTACTGGAAAGGTAATGGTAGTGGAGGGACTAAACAAAATAAATATATAGTAATCCATTATGTTGGTTCAGTAAGCACAGCTTTAAATAATGCTAAATATTTTGAAAATTCTAATAGAGGTTCATCATCAAATTATTTTGTAGATGAAAATGATATTTATAGAGTAGTTAAAGATAGCGATACAGCTTGGCATTGTGGAACTACTGGCGCATACAAACATGCAGATTGCAGAAATACTAACTCAATTGGTATTGAAATGTGTTGTTATAATAATAATGGGACAATTGATGTTAGTGATAAAGTAGTAGAAAGAACAGTACAATTAACAAAAGAATTAATGGCTAAATATGGAATAAGTGCTGATAGAGTAATAAGACATTATGATGTTACAGGTAAAAATTGTCCTGCTCCTTTTGTTAAAGAACCAGCTAGATGGAATGATTTTAAAGCTAGAATAGGTGATACATCAAAACCAACTGTTCCTTCGTCTAGTGGATGTGACCAAATATTAAGAGTTGGTAGTGTGGTTAGAATAGATAAAATATTAACTGTAACTGGTGTGGATGCTAGAAATAATTTAATAGCAATTCAAGAATTAACAGGAAAACCAACAGCAAGTTATCACTGGTTTGACCCAACTAATTTTGAAGTTGTAGAAGGACCTAAAAAAGCTCAACAAGTAAATACAGTAGGTTGTAAAGTTAAACTACATGGGAATTATAAAGTTTTAGGTTTAGTTAAAACTGAAGATTGGGCTTGTAAAATAAAAATTGGAAATAGAACCAATTGGGTATGGACTAACCCTTGTTATGAAGTTCAAGATTAGTAAAAAAATGTAAAAAAATACTAAAAAACGAAAAAAAGTATTGAAAATGAAAAAAAGTATGTTAAAATATAGGTGTCATCGAGAAATGACATCAAACGACATTTTATATACATTTGTGTATATATAATATGTAGAGGTAAATAAAGGGTGTAAATTTTCTTCTTGCACTAACGCTTAATTTATTAAGTTAGAGTAGACTTTGTCGAAAGAATACATGTAGGACTGGGAGACTACTTATTTACCAATAGCCCACACTCTATTGAGTGTGGGTTTATTTTTATTTATGAGGAAGATAATATGGCAAAGAAAAAAATTATAAAAATAGTTGGGTATATAAGTCATGATGTGGCTGAACAATACAATCTTTATGAATATGAAAATAAAGAAATAGTTCAAGCTTTAGATTTTTATAAACATTCACATAAACATATTGATGAATTTGAAAGTATAGATAATTATAATAATTCAGTTTTAAATATTGAAAAAATTTTAAGCGAACCATCATTTGTTTATTATGATAATGATAAAAACTCTTTGCGATATTTTAAAGAAATAGATGAAAATGTTTGTGTTATTGTAAAATTAAATTTAAGAAAAAACAAAGACACTTATGTAGCTACAATTTATCCTGTAAGTAAATATAAAATGCAAAAATTTAAAGATAAGGCTTTGTTAGAGAAATATAGATATAAGGAAAACGTATGTTAGAACTAGAAAATATTCTAGTTTTTTTATTTTGCAGGATTTTTAAAAAAACACCTCGTATATAGAAAGTAAGGAGGTGTTATAGTGTTAATATCAGATGAAGAATTAATGTTCTATATGTTGATGATTTAAACAATTAATAATAATTTTTAAATATTTAGAAGATACAATATTAGTAGAGTAACCATTATCGAAATAGATTACTCTATTTTTTGTGTCTATATGTTCAATACGTTCTATATTTATGAAACAACTTTTGTGTGAATACATAAATCTATTATCTACCATATCGTATATTTCTTGTAATTTTTTACTTGATTCAAATTCAGTATAACTTAATATAACTTTGACCTTCCTGTCTATTGTTTTGACGCAAATAAGTTCTTTTGCTTCAAATCTGTATAAGATATTTAGAGTTTTTATTACTAATATATTTTTACGATATTTATTTAATATTTGTTCTTTAAATAGTTCGTGAAGTGTGTTTTCATAATCGGAACTTTTTGAAATGAATTTTAGAAACATTATTTTACTTTCTAACATCTGTTGAGCATATTTATCAAAGTAGTCTGTTATAAATATAATTAAACTGTTGTTATCATACTTTCTAATCATATTTGCTATGTGTATACCATTAATACCTTTTTCGTTTGATAGTTCTATATCTAATATATATATTTTAAAAGAAGAATTATCCAATATTATTTTTTCTAATTCTTTATTATAGTCATAAAACACTTTTGTTTTAGCTTCTACTTTATTTTGAATTATGAAAGAATCAACTATATTAACAATCTTATCGTTAAATACTTTCATATCTTCAACAATTATAAATTCCAACATACAACCAACTACTTCTTATTCTTAATAAAAAAATATCACAATATTTTTACTTTTTCAATAAGCAGATAGTTAATGGTAAAATATGGTAATTTTATAAGTGATTATTTCACATCTAATCTGAAACTTATTTTTTAAAAAATGCTTAAAAATGAATAAAAATGATTATAGAAAAAGTATTGGAAAATAAAGCTAAAATAAGTTTGTATAGTTACTCTTTACTTTCCCTTATTCTCCACCATTAGAAAATCAGTTCAAAATATTTGAACTTTAGATAAGAAATCAATCAAAACTGATTGATTTTTTTTGTTTTTAAAATTAAACAATCATTTTGCCTAATAGAAGAAGAAAAATCAAGTGTTATTGGTGGTACATTAGGATTAATGATAAGTCAATTATTATATGATTTAAATCCGATAAATTATATATTAGGTTTTATAATATTTGGAGTTTTAATATTTGGAATAAATACAAATATTCCAAATATTGAATCAAAAAATGATTGTATGGAACCTATAAACAAGGAAAATAAAATATCTAAAATAGAAAAGAAAAATATTTTTGTTATAACAATATCTTATGCTTTATTAACAGGTTTTTGGTGTATGGGAACATCAGCAATGAGTGAATTAATTCCATTAATAACAACTAAAGTTGAATTTTTATAGTTCAAGTTTTAATTTGTCTTTTTTTTGAAAGTTATATAAATTGTTGAAATGAAAAGATTAAGATGTTATAATTTTAGTGGTGATATGATGATAGAAAAAGAAGAATACATTCAATTTAAAGAATTAAAAAATCATAATGATATAATTCATTTGTTTACTAAAAAACCATATAATTTTAGTAAAATTACATCAACTGAAGAAAACATAAAAAAAGAATATGAAAAAATTGAAAAGGAAGTAAATTTTAACTTTTTAGCTATAAAAAAACCAATTCAAACTCATACAAACATTGTTAAAGTTTTAACAAAAGAAAATCTAAATGATGATTTTCAAGATGTTGATGGATTAATTACTGATTTAAAAGGTGTTGCTTTAGTTACATCGTTAGCTGATTGCCAAGGTATTTTATTATATGATCCAATTAAAAAAATAATAGGAAATATTCATTCAGGATGGAAAGGTACTTTAAATAAAATTATTGTAAATGCTATAAAATTAATGGAAGAAAACTTTGGATGTGATCCTAAAAATATTGAGGCATATATATGTCCAAGCATATTAAAGTGTTGTTTTGAGGTAGATAAAGAAGTAGTTGATATGTTTTATGAAAATTATAATAACATTGATGATTATGTTATGAAGGGTGATATAAAACAAGGAAAACAAAAATACTACATTGATACTATTTCTATCAATGTAAATTCAATGAAGGAATTAGGACTATTAGAGGGAAATATTCATTGTTCCAATATTTGTACAAAATGTCATTCTGATAAATATCATTCTTATCGTACAGATCATGATAAGAGTGGTAGAAATATAGCACTAATCTGTTTAAAATAAAAGTGACCAATTGGTCACTTATTTGTTTGTCAATCTATAAAAATTAATGGATGGTCTGTTAAAAAATCTAAAATTGATGGCAGATGTTCCGATTCCACTAGAAATATATAATTCTGTATCATCTAATGTATAATGTTCTTTATAATATTTTTTAGCATAAGGTGGTAATATAGTAGCCCCAATTATAGGAAATCTTACCTGCCCATTGTGAGAGTGACCAGATAAAATTAAATCAAACTTACTTTTATCAATTTTATCTATAAAGTCAGGTTCATGAATTAATAAAATATTATAAATTGGTTTTTTTGAATCATCTTCATTAAAAGAATTTAAATAGTCAAAAGTAGATTTCATTTTGTTGTTAATGTCACGATCATTTTTATAATAATTACTACTAACGCCACTTATTAATATATTAGAATTACCATTTTTGTATATATTATCATAAGTATTATTAAGATTAACAAAACCAGCATTTTCAATAATGATATTAAAATTGTCAAACTTAACATCATGGTTTCCCATAATAGCATATTTCTCAATACTAGGATCAATTTTACTTAAAATAGAACTTATATTATTGCTCATTTTTTCAGTTAACTTAGTATCTTTATCAATTAAATCACCTGTTAAAACAACAACATCAGGACGTAATTCATTAACCTTTTTTACCATATTTTTAAGTTCTCTATTTTTAACTGTTCTACCATAATGAATATCAGAAATATGAACAATTTTAAGACCGTGAAAATTATCAGTTATTTTAGAATCTGTTATTTTGTATTCTTTAACAAATAAACCAGTTGTTGCAATATATCTTCCATAAAGTAAACATCCACACGAAAATATAATAAATATAAAGAAGAACTTAATTATTTTTTTTAAGCCATTAGACATTTCATCACCTCAAATTTATCCGAATAATAAAACTAAGAATTGAAGACCAACTAGAATTCCATTATGCATAAAATGAAACCCTATTGAAGTAAAAATATTTTTTGTTTTCGCAAGCATACAAGCAAAGGCAATACCAGGAGCAGAATAAGGTATAATATATAAAAAATCTGTCCAATTAGTAGCACTTCCAATTACGTGTAAACTACCAAAAACTAGTCCCGATACAATTATAAAAAGAGTATCATTTTTAATAATGTTTCTAATACTTTGTCTAAAAACTAATTCTTCCACAACTGGTGCGAAGAAAACAGCTGAAAAGTAGACATAAATTGGATTTATTTTTAACATTGTACGAATAGTATCTTCGTTATTTGCAATCGCATTATTGAAAAATAACATAATAATTAAATTACTAGCCATCATTACAATCAAACTTATTAGCCAATAATTAATACCTTTAGAAAAATATTTTTTATGATTTTTTAGAATATCTTTAAAATCATGTTCGATTGCTTTATGATTAACAAGTAAAATACTTGATAAAATTAAAATATCAACAACAGTTAAATATAAAAATTTAATGTGTGTATTTATAGAACTTGTATCAAGGCCAAAAAGACCTAAAAGATCCCCTGCAAATAATTGGACAAAAAAATAAATAAAAATAGTTGCAATACCGATACCAATAGTTTTCCAATTTCTTTTCTTCATCTTACCATCTCCTTTCTCTATTATAGCATGTAAATAAAAATATTTTATTAAATAATTAAAATTTATAAAAAAAACTACAATTGTTAATAAAAATGTGTTATAATAAAAGCAATTACAAAAGAGTGGGCAATCCCACTCTTTAATGTAGGGATGGAGGTACTTATGAATATAGCTCAAACAGTAAAAGAAATGATTGAAGAAGAAATAACTAAAAATAATTATATTTTAGATAGTGTTGAATATGTTAAAGAAGGAAGTACTTGGTTTTTAAGAGTCGTAATAGATAAAAATGGAATTATTGATGTGGAAGACTGTGTTACCGTTTCAAATATAATAAATCCTATTATTGACGCTAATGATCCAATAAAAGAAAATTATATTTTAGATGTTTGTTCAAAAGAGAAAGGTTGTGAATAAAATGAATAATAAAGAATTTAAACAAGCAGTAGAACTACTAAATAAAGAAAAAGGAATAGATGAAGATACAATATATGAAGCAATGGAATTAGCGCTTACTTCAGCTTATAAAAAAAATTATCACTCTCTATCAAATGTAAGAGTAGATATAAATAGACAAACAGGTGAAATAAAAGTTTATTCATATAAAACAGTGGTAGATAAAGAAGAAGAAAATAAATATAAAAAATTCTCTGACATTGACTTTTCAACAATTAATGATGAAGATGAAGACGATGATGGTGGAGAAGTATTACCATTCGTTTATGATGAAAGAATTCATTTGACATTAGAAGAAGCAAGAAAATTAGTTCCAGATATAAAATTAGGTGAAACAATTGAAGAAGAAGTAACTCCTAAAGATTTTGGTCGTGTAGCGGCTGCTACAGCTAAACAAGTTGTTATTCAAAAAATAAGAGAAGCTGAAAAAAACATTTTAATAAATGAATTTAATGATAAACAAGATGAAATGGTTGTTGGAACTGTTACCATGGAAGATGTTCGAAATTACTATGTTGATTTAGGAAAAACACAAGGGATTTTACCAAAAACAGAAATAATTCCTGGTGAAAAAATTAAAATGGGATCTTCAATTAAAGTTTATATTACAAAAGTAGATACTAATACTAAAGGAGTTGTTATTCTTTTATCAAGATGTCATTATGGATTTGTTAAAAGATTGTTTGAACTAGAAATTCCAGAAGTTAATGAAGGAATTATATTAGTATATAGTGTTGCTCGTGATGCTGGAAATCGTACTAAAATAGCTGTTTATTCTGAAAATCCAAATGTTGATGCTGTAGGATCATGTATTGGAGAACGTGGAATGCGTATTAATCGTATAATTGAAGAATTAAATGGTGAAAAAATAGATGTTGTTCCTTATGATAAAGATCCAGCCCGCTTTATTGAAGCTGCACTAAGTCCAGCTCGAGATATTCATGTTCTTATTACTGATGAAAAGAAAAAAGAAGCAATGGTAGTAGTAGATCAAGACAATTTATCATTAGCTATCGGTAAAAAAGGAATTAATGTTAAACTTGCTGCAAGACTTACACATTATCGTATTGATGTTAAAACTTATGAACAAGCAAGAGAAGAAGGTATAAACATTATAGGATAGGTGATATTATGAAAGTAAAAAAAATACCAATGCGTACATGTGTTGTGACACATGAAAAATTACCTAAACAAGAGTTAATAAGAGTAGTTAGAACCCCTGAACAAGAAGTTATTATTGATTTAAATGGAAAAGCAAATGGAAGAGGGGCTTACTTAAAAAAAGATGTAGAAGTCTTTGAAAAAGCTAAAAAAAATAAAGTACTAAATAAACAACTTGAAATAGAAGTACCAGATGAAATATTTGAACAATTAAAAGAATTAGTGAAGTAGGTGTTTTATGAAAAGAAAAGATTATATAACATGGGATGAGTATTTTATGGGAATAGCTCTTCTTTCGGCTGAAAGAAGTAAAGACCCTAGTACTCAAGTTGGAGCATGTATTGTAAGTGAAGATAATAAAATATTATCGACTGGGTATAATGGAATGCCAATTGGATGTAATGATGATGAAATGCCATGGGAAAGAGAAGCAGAAAAACCAAATGATACCAAATATCCTTTTGTTTGCCATGCAGAACTAAATGCTATTTTAAATAGTCCTAGTTTAATAGGTAACAAAAATGCTAAAATTTATGTCGCACTGTTCCCATGTAATGAATGTGCAAAAGCAATTATTCAATCAGGAATAAAAGAAATTATTTATGCATGTGATAAGTATGCACAAACAGATGCTGTTATTGCATCAAAAATGATGTTAGATAGAGCAGGAGTTAAATATCGCAAATATGAAAGTAAAGGTAAAAAATTAACTTTAAGTTTATAAAATAAAGAAAGAGGTGGTCATATATGATGAGTGTTTTAGAATATGCCGAAGATGTAAATAAAAGTGTAAGTGAAATTCTTAAAAAATGTGGTGAACTTGGAATTGATGCAACCGATGAAGAATATATGCTTAATGAAGAAGAGATTACGGAATTAGATAATACTATTAATACAGAAATAGACGAAGAGGAAATAGAAGAAATAGCCGAAGATGTTGCTGTAAAAGAAAAAATAGATATAGATAATACAGTAAAAAAACAAAAATTAAAAAAGAAACCAGTTACTAACAATAAAAAAGAACTTGCAAATAAGAAAAAAGAAATGTACAAAAATAAAGAAAAATTAATTTCTAATACACCAAATAAAAATGATTCTGTAATCCTATATAAAGAAGGAATGACTGTAAATGAACTAGCAGACCGATTAAATGTATCAGGAGCAGAATTAGTAAAAAAATTATTTATGCTAGGAATTATGGCTACTGTTAATAATAGTATAAGTTATGAAAATGCTGAAATAATAGTTCTAGATTATGGAAAAGAATTGAAAAAAGAAGAAACAGCAGATGTAACTAACTTTGAAGAATTTGAAATCATTGATAATGAAGAAGATTTAATCGAAAGACCAGCCGTAGTAACAATTATGGGACATGTAGATCATGGAAAAACAACTCTTTTAGATACCATAAGAAAAACTGATGTAGCCGGTGGAGAAGCTGGAGGAATTACACAAGCAATAAGTGCTTACCAAATAGAACATAAAGGTAAAAAAATCACATTTATAGATACACCAGGGCATGCCGCATTTACGGAAATGCGTGCACGTGGTGCTAGTATAACAGATATTGTTATTATTATTGTAGCTGCTGATGATGGCGTAATGCCACAAACAAAAGAAGCAATTGATCATGCAAAAGCTGCAGGAGTACCAATATTAGTTGCTATTAATAAAATCGATAAACAAGGAGCAAATCCAGACAAAGTTATGACAGAATTATCAGAATATGGATTAACGCCAGATACTTGGGGTGGAGATACATTATATTGCAATATCTCAGCTAAAAATGGAACCGGAATAGATGAATTATTAGAAAATATATTGTTAATTGCTGAAATGCAACAATATAAAGCTAATCCAAATCGTTATGCAATTGGAACAGTAGTTGAATCAAGACTTGATAAACACCTTGGACCAGTTGTAACCCTACTTATTCAAAATGGTACATTAAGACTAGGAGATCCAATTGTTGTTGGAACTAGTTATGGAAAAGTAAGAACTTTAAAAAATGATAAAGGTGAAGAAATAACAACAGCCCTACCATCTAGACCAGTAGAAATAACAGGTCTAAATGATACACCAATAGCTGGAGATAAATTTATGGCCTTTGAAAGTGAAAAACAAGCGAGAAGTATTGGTGAACAAAGAAAAACGCAAGCTAAGCTTCGTGAAAATAAAACAACTGAGGCAGTTAGTTTAGATGATTTATTCTCTAAAATTGGTGAAGGATTAAAAGAAATCAACGTTTTAATTAAAGCTGATGTTCATGGATCAAGTGAAGCAGTAAAAAATTCACTAGAAAAAATCGAAGTAGAAGATGTTAGAGTAAAAGTTGTAAGAAGTGGAGTTGGAGCTATCACGGAAAGCGATATAGTTCTAGCTCGTGCATCTAATGCTATTATTATTGGATTTAATGTAAGACCAAATCAAGCAATTAAAGATTACGCCGAAGAAAATGGTGTAGAGATAAGATTATATAATATAATTTATAAAGCTGTAGAAGAAATAGAAGCCGCTATGAAAGGAATGCTAGAACCAATTTATGAAGAAAAAATAATTGGAAGTGCTGAAGTTAGACAATTATTTAAATTTTCAAAAGTTGGAACAATTGCTGGTTCATATGTAACAGATGGAGTTATTAGAAATAATTCTAAAGCTCGTGTTATTAGAGATAGCGTTGTTATATATGATGGAGATATTGGTTCTGTTCAAAGAGAAAAAGATTCTGTTAAAGAAGTTAAAAAAGGACTTGAATGTGGAATTACAATCGAAAATTTTAATGATATAAAAGTAGGCGATGTAATTGAAGCATATGAAATGGTCGAAATAGAAAGATAAAAAAATCTTTCTTTTTCTTTCTAAAATATGTATAATATAGTTAGGAAGGTGATTTTATGAGTTTAAAAACAGAACGTATAGCAAGCAACTTAGTTAAAGAAATAAGTTATATTTTAGCTACAAAAATAAAGGATAGAGATATAAGATTTGTAACAGTAACTGATTGTAAAGTCACAACTGATCTTAGTTTTGCCAAAGTGTATGTAACAGTTTGGGATGATACAAAAAAAGAAGAAACTCTAAAAGCCTTAAAAAATGCTAGTGGATATATTAGAAGAGAACTTGCTGAACGTGTTGATATTAGACATATTCCCGAATTACAATTTGTATTTGATGAATCAATTGAATATGGCAATAAAATTGAGCATATAATTGAACAAATACATGATAAAGACGAAAATTAATTTTAGACCATGTATTAAGTCAATAAATAAAGTTAGTCTAATAAATCGTTCAAAAAAAACAACTATAAATGATTTTGAATATCCAAATAAAAAGAAAGATCAGAAACAAAAAAAGAAAAAATTTAAAGATTTTTTGATTGAAGAATTAGAAAAAAAAGACAATGATTGACAAATTTAGAATAATATAGTATTATCATACTTAATTGGTAATGAAGAAATTAAGTATTTATTTAAATGGCAATTTAGAAAATTAACGGGTGATGAAAGTTAATCAAGTTTAAATAAAGAAATACAGTTTTGGAGCTAAATCGTTATTCGCGTTAAGAAAAGAGAGCATAATCATTATGAAATAAGGTGGTACCGCGGTTTTATTCGTCCTTATATTGTAATGATTTTTTTATTTAAAGGGGGTTATTTATGATTAAAAGAATTATTTTTGATATTGATTATACTCTTTTAGTACCTAATTATTATAGAGAAAAAGAATTTTTTAGTAGAATACTCTCTAGTGAAAATGCTTTTTTTATTAACAATATGTATTTAATATTAAAAAAATATGAAGAACAATATGTTAGTTATGATAAGTAAAGATTTATTAAATATTTAAATAATTATACAAATGAACCATTACCTAGTGATTTTTTAGAACAATGGTTTGAATTTAATGCTGAATTAGATGAACAAGATGTAAGTGAAATAGAAGATACTCTCACTTATTTATCAAAATATGAATTAGTAACATTAACCAATTGGTTTGGTGAGCCACAAAAGAAGAAGTTAGAATTATTAGGATTAAAGAAGTACTTTAAAGAATTTCACAGTGGTGATGAAATTTTAAAACCGTATAAAGCAAGTTTCATAAATGCTTGTGGAAATAATAAACCAAGTGAATGTGTAATGATTGGTGATAATTTAGAAGTTGATATTATTGGAGCAATAAACGCTGGATTAGATGCTATTCATTACGATGAAAAAGAAAAAGCAGAACATGAATATAAGAAAATAAAAAAAATTGGTGAATTAAAGAAGTTATTATAAGGAGGAATATTATGGAATTAAATAAATATATAGATCATACAAATCTAAAGGCAGATGCAACAATTAGAGATATAGAAAAATTATGTGATGAAGCAGTAAAGTACAAATTCGCAAGTGTTTGTGTTAGCCCATATTATGTACCACTCGCACATGAATTATTAGAAAATTCTAATGTAAATGTTTGTACTGTTATTGGTTTTCCTTTAGGACAAAATACTACAAGTACTAAGGCATATGAAGCGATTGAAGCTATTAATAATGGAGCAGATGAAATTGATATGGTAATAAATATTGCTGCTTTAAAAAATGAAGATTATGATTATGTAAAAGAAGAAATTGAAGAAATAAGAGATTCAATCGATGGAAAAGTATTAAAAGTTATAATTGAAACTTGTTATTTAACTCAAAAAGAAATAACAAAAATGACTGAAATATGCAATAAAACATTCGTTAATTTTATTAAAACATCTACTGGATTTGGTAGTAGAGGAGCTAGTTTAGATGATCTTAAAATAATTAATGAATCTAAAAATGAAATTTTAGAAATAAAAGCAAGTGGTGGAATAAAAACATTAGAAGATGCTGAAAAATTTATTGAAGCAGGAGCTACAAGAATTGGAACGAGTAGTGGTGTTAAAATAATGAATGGTTGCGATTGTGATCATTGTAAATGTGAAAAGTAAAGAGGTAGATAAAATGAAATTGTTTGAAGAATTAAAATGGCGAGGATTGATCAAAGATATCACTAGTCCAGAATTGGAAGAAAAATTAAATAATGAAAAGCTAACTTTCTATATAGGTACAGATCCAACTGCAGATTCATTGCATATTGGACACTATTCATCATTTTTAATCTCTAAAAGACTTGCAAAAGCAGGTCATAAACCTATTTTATTAATAGGAGGAGCAACTGGAAGAATTGGTGATCCAAGACCAACTACAGAAAGAGAAATGAAAAGTGTAGAAGAAATAGAAAAAAATACAAAAGGCCTATCAGAGCAAGCTGAAAAGATTTTTGGATTTGAAGTTGTTAATAATTTTGATTGGATTAAAAATATATCAACTATTGATTTTTTGAGAGATTATGGAAAATATTTTAATATAAATTATATGTTAGATAAAGATATAATTAGAAGAAGATTGGAAACAGGAATAACTTTTACAGAATTTTCTTATATGCTACTTCAATCATTAGATTTCTTGAAACTTCATGAAGAAAAAGGTGTTACTTTACAAGTTGCTGGTTCTGATCAATGGGGAAATATAACAGCTGGAGTAGATTTGATAAGAAAGAAAACTGGTGATGAAGTATATGCTTTCACAATGCCTTTAATATTAGACGCTAATGGAAATAAATTTGGAAAATCAGAAGGAAACGCATTATGGCTTGATAAAAATAAAACTTCTAGTTATGAGTTATATCAATATTTGATAAATAGTGATGATAATTTAGTTGAATCATATTTAAAAGTTTTTACTTTTTTAACTCCAGAAGAAATAATGGATATAATGGAAAAACATGTTAAAGAACCACATCTTAGAATAGCCCAAAAAATATTGGCTCGTGAAATTATAACAGATCTTCATGGTAAGGATGAATTTGAAAAAGCTTTAAAAATTAGCGAAGCATTATTTAGCGGAAATATTTCTGATTTAACAGGAAAAGAATTAGAAGATGGTTTTAAAGGTGTTCCACATTTTGAAATTGAAAAGCAATTAAAACTTATAGATTTTTTAGTTGAATATAATATTTGTTCAAGTAAAAGAGAGGCTAGAGAGTTCATAAATGCAGGTTCAATTTCAATAAATGGAAATAAAATGTCTGATGAAAATATTGTAATAACAGATGAATTTTCCATAGATAATAAGTTTATTGTTGTAAGACGTGGTAAAAAGAAATATTATATGGGTATAATAAAAGACATGAAATAAAAATTTTCATGTCTTTTATTAACATTTTAAAAGTAATATAACTACTATAAATAATATACGATTGAAAATCTAACAAATAATTTATTTTCAAATCAATTTCATCTTTAGTTTGAGTATGGTTAATTAGATGAATATTATTTATAATGTTGTTACTTTATAATTATAATATTTTTAATTATTATTATTTCCTAAATAATTTATATCTTTTGAAAAAGCAATAATTGCCATAAACACAATTGATAGTAAACAAAGTCCGACAATAAATGAAGAATCCCTACCAAAACATTGACCTAATTTGATACTTGAATAAATAATAGTTCCAAGTGCTGCCAAGTTTGCAATACCTATAAATCCCCAAATTCCAGTAATAATACAAATAACCGGACTAAGTACTATAAATATAAACCACCATTGTAAGCCTATTATTTTAAAATAAACAATTATATTATATATAGGAATAAGTGATTTCCATCCATCTTCACCAGCTTTTTCAAATATCTTCCACATAACAATACAAATAAAAACAAAAATTGCAACTAGGAAGATTAAATAACTGAAAAAGTATTGTAATAAATATGACATACGTCCTCCTTAAATTAATATTTTTTAATTATTATTTAATTTAATTAATTTTTTTAAAGTAACTGTAATTATTATAAGTAATATAAAACCGGAAAAGACTTTGATATTTAATAAGTCACCTGTTTCAGGGTTAATTTCACCTTTAGTTTGAGTATGGTTATTAGATGAATTTAGATCATTACTTGTAATATTGTTACTTACATTTTGCTGTTCTTGATTTTGGGAATTAACATAAATAACTTTTATTGTATGGTTTTCAATAACTGCACCATTAGTGTCTTTAATTGAAGCATGCAATAAATTGTATTTGTAATTACCAGCACTATTATGAGTGTATTTTAATAAAAAATAAGGATAGCCCTGATCAGATACTTCCCAATCATTACTGAAAGCACCTGTACCATATTCTTTTATTATTTGTTCACTTTGATTATTTTTATTACTTACACTTATATAATAAATTTTATTTTCTGTTCCCTTAGTTATATAGTATTGGTGAATCCATACATCATTTTCTAATTGGACATCACCTTTTTTAACTTCATTACCATTTTGGTCTGTTTCTAATAGTTTTACTTCATATTTTGGTTCTGTTTGTTGACTATTTTCATCAGCAAAAACAGTAATTGGTATCATAAATAATACTGACAATATTATAATAACCTTTTTCATACATCCTCCTTTCTATTATGAGAATATCATAAATTTAAAAAGAAGTGTTAAAAATTACATCATAAAAAGACATCTAATTTACACTTAGGCCTTATATATCAATAAAATAAAAAAATAATGAAATAAAAAAAGACAGGAAATAAATCCTATCTGTTGTAAAATTCAACGATTAATGATTCGTTAATGTCAGCATTAAGTTCGCTTCTTTCTGGGAATCTTACATAAGTTCCAGAAAGTTTTTTGTCATCGAAAGTAACAAATTCAACACGATTGTTTGTTCCTTCTAATGAAGCAAGAACAGCTGGGTGTGTTTTAGATTGTTCTTTAATAGCTATAACATCACCTGGTTTACATCTGTAAGATGGAATATTAACTTTAATACCATTAACAGTAATGTGACCATGATTAACTAATTGTCTAGCACCTTTTCTAGTTGATGCAAATCCTAAACGATAAACTAAGTTATCTAAACGACTTTCAAGTAATCTTAATAAGTTTTCACCATGAACACCTTTTAATTTACCTGCATCATCAAATATTTTTCTAAATTGTTTTTCATTAATACCATACATGAATCTAACTTTTTGTTTTTCTTGTAATTGAGTACCATAATCAGATAATTTTCTTCTTCTTTCGTTTCCATGTTGACCTGGTGCATAAGGTCTTTTAGCTAATTCTTTTCCGTTTTCTAATATAGAGAATCCTAAACGACGAGATTTTCTATAAGTAGAACCTGTGTATCTTGACATAAAAATCTCCTTTCCAATATGCTTATACATCGAAAGGCTACCTTGCAAATTTATAGGGTGTTTATTTTAATATCTTCGCTTGCAGCAAAAGTTACTAATAAACCTAAAGGAATAAACACGTTATAAAAATCAAAGTAACGCTGCTAGATGAATATGCAACTATAATTATAATATATTTATATGATTAAGTCAATGAAATTATATAAAAATAACTATAAAAAAAAACAATATTATGATATAATAACAATCAGATGAGGTGATAAAATGCAAGTAAGAAGTTTTGATGAAGCAATAAAAGTTACAGTCCAAAAATATAATTATGGAGAAAAACAAATAAAAAAAATTTATGAGGAATTAGAAAAGGGGAATTTTTCTGTTATAACTAGTGATTGTGGTGCTCGTGAGGTTGTAAGAAAACATTATGATTTTATTAAAAAAAATCATGATAAAACTTCACCATTTACTAGCTTTACTGATTTAACCAATCATTTTAATAGAGTTTTAAACGTTAATAATATAAAAAAAGATGACCCAGAGGCTATAAAATATTTGTATTATAATATTTTGAATCATATGCAATATGAAAACCTACAAAAAGATGTAGAAAAAATAATATTTGAAGCAGCTATACAATACAGTAATGAAAATCAGAATAGCAAAGAAAATATTAGAAAATATAGTTTTGATACTCCAGATATAACAAGAAAAGAGGCAACGAACTTAACAAAAATTTATATGGGAATGGAAAATCAAAAACAAAAAATAAATGAAGCTTTTTATAAATATCATGCTTATCAACGTGAATTAATAGTAAATCTAATTAAATATTCATATTATGAACATGATTTTAGTATAAGTTTAGAAGAACAAATAAATGCTTGTAAATCAATTAAAAGATAAAAGAAAACAAAATTTGTTTTCTTTTTTATGTAAAAATGTGTAAAAAAAAGACGATTTGTGGTAGAATTATAATAGTGAGGTGGTGTCATGAATACTATAGTATTAATTATAGTATCATTAGTGATATTAGCATTTCTTTTAATTGTAGGCGTTCTTTATTTAATTCAAAGTAAAAGAGATAAAGACATAAAAAAACAATTAGAAAAATTAGAAATAGAAAAAAATAAGATAGATAGTGCACCTATTGTTCCAGAATTGTCAAAAATAGAATCATATCTTAATAATGAAAAATTAGAAGCAATGTATAATAATTGGAAAGATAGATTGGATGTTATTAGAACAAACCAAATTCCCAAAATAACAGATATGTTGTTAGAAGCAGATTATTCCTTATCAAAGATGGATTATAAAAGTGCAGTATATAAAATTGCTAAACTTGAAATGGAAATTTATAAAGTAAAAACTAATTCTGATTTCTTATTAAATGAAATAAAAGAAATAACAAGTAGCGAAGAACGAAATAGAGGAATTATTACTAAACTAAAATCAATTTATAGGGATTTATATCAAAAATTCAAAAATTCAAAAGAAGCATATGGAGAAATAAATAATTCAATTGAATTACAATTTGAAAATATTGCTAAGCATTTTGAAAAATTTGAAGCAGTAATGGAAAAAAACGAATATACAGAAGTAACATCAATCATTAAAACGATTGATGAAATGTTAAAACACATGACAGTAGTTGTTGAGGAAGTACCGAGCATTGTTTTACTAGCGACAAGTATTTTACCAAAAAAAATAGAAGAAGTAGAAGCTGAATATACAAAATTAAAAAAACAAGGATTCCCATTAGACTATTTAAATATTGATTATAATATTGAAGAAGCTCATAAAAAAATTGATGATATAATGACAAGAGCAAAAGATTTAAACTTAGAGGATAGTTTATTTGAATTGAAAGTTTTATCAGATTATTTTGATTCTGTATTTACAGATTATGAAAAAGAAAAAGTTGATCGTAGTACCTATGATGAAGTAAATGAACACTTCAGTAAAAAATTATCTAAAAACAATAAACTTATTAAAGAAATTTTCGAACAAATAGATGAAATAAAAAATCTTTATAATTTATCAAATGAAGATGTAAATTCTCTATATACAATAAAAGAAGAATTAGAAGCATTAAATAATGATTATAAAGTACTTATTAGTCATACAGGTAATAATACCTTTGCCTTTTCAAAACTAATTCATGAAATCGAAAATTTATCAATTAAGTTGGCAAATATAGAGGAGCGAATAGATGTGATTTTAGATTCTATTGGTAGTATGAAGGAAGACGAAATAAGAGCAAGACAACAACTAGAGGAAATAAAACTTATTTTGAAAGATTCAAAATACAAAATTAGAGAATATAATTTACCAATTATACCTAAAAACTATTTTGTTGAATTAGATGAAGCTCAAGTTGCAATAAAAGAAATAATTAAAGAATTAGATAAAAAACCAATTACAATAGAAGTTTTAAATACTAGGGTTGATACAGCCCGTGATTTAGTTTTAAAATTATACAATACAACTAAAGAAATGATGAAAACAGCAATGTTTGCAGAAATGGCTATTGTTTATGGAAATAGATATCGTACAGAATCAGAAGAGTTGAATAAATATTTAACATATGCTGAAAAATTATTCTACAAAGGTGAATATCAAAAATCATTAGAACTAAGTATTAATTCTTTAAATAAAATTGAACGTGGAATATATGATAAATTATTAAATTTATATTCAAGTAAAAAGGAGATTACTCAAAAATAATCTCCTTTTATTTATAGTATTTACTTTCAAATTCTTCCCAAGATTTACTAAATTCATGATTTTGAAAAGCCTCTTTTAGTCCGGTTGCTTGTTTTAATTTTATAACTTCATCTAATTCCATCCCAAGTTCTTTACAAATTCTATCATCATTCCAACCAAGTTGTATAAGGTCATTAACAAGTAAACTCATATCCTTTATTTGGTGTGTACCACGAGCTCTGTTATGTCTTATTGTAGAAGCCATTCTATTTTGAATTTGCTTATTAATAACAACAATAGGAATTTCTTTTAAATCAAAAAATTCTTTAGCACATCTGTAACGATGGAATCCATCAACAATTATATAAAGGTCATTTTTTTTGTCATGATATGTTACAATTGGTTGAGTATAGCCATCCTTTTCAATTGAATGTTTTAATAATAACAATTCTGGTCTAGCTACTCTATTAGGGTTATAATCATTTGCTACAACTTTATATATTGGAACCATTTTAACATTTAAAACGGGGAAATCAATTTTCACGTTTTGACTCCCAAAGCATATTTGTGTAGCACCCTTTAGAACCATTTTCTTTGAACCCTAATTGTTTTAAAAATTTAATTTCGTTACTTTTGCAAGTAAGAATTTTGATATTTTCCATTTTGTATAGATTAAACATATAATTAATAATGAAGAGTGAATCATCAAGGTTTTCATCATCTAAGATACATAGATCGGGAAAAGAAGTGCATTTTTGTCCAATTTTAATACTGCAAAAGCCAATTAATTCTTCTTTTTTAAAGAATATATACCAAAATTTATCTTTATCATTAATTAGGTATGGTAATTTTTTTCGATATGATCTTTCAGCAAAAAATTTTCCCATGATAGAATAAAACAAATCTTTATCATAATTTCCAACAAATTCCTTTACTTTATACATAATAACACCTCTATACTAAATTTTTATATTTTTCTTTTAACTTTTTAAATTTTTCGTTATCTCTTTTATTTTGACTAAAACTTAGTCTTTTCATATAAAAATCATTGTGTTCTATAGCACGAGCTATACGTCTCCAACTAGCTACTTTTTTAGCATTTTCTAGTTTTTTATCTTCTTCATCTTTAATATCAGAAACCTTAATCCCCTTATTTTCATACCAATTAAGAAAAGTTTTAATTTTATGATAATAGTGATCTCTAAGTTCGGGAACATAAATACCAATACTTTCAAGGAGAAAAATTGTGTATTCTTGCCAAGTCATTGATTCTGGCTTTTCTGTTTTTATAACTCCTAAAATACTAGTACGACAGTATATATTACCAAAATTAACACCATGAACACGATTTAAAACTTTTTCCCAAGTTTCATATTCTAATGCTCTAAATTGATCCAATCCTTTTTTTTGATCATCACCATATGGTTGACATAATCTTTGTTCATATATTGAAACACCATTTTTATACATTTGTTCATATATTTCATTAAATTTTAAATTTAATTTTGAAACAGCTGTCCAAATATCGGGAGCAGTCCAATCGTAAAGAGGAAAACAACTATAGGTATTAGTTTTTTTACTTCCGAGTTTTATTCTAGTTGTCCAATTGTTATCTTTAAAAGTTTCTTTTCTTTTATTTATCAAAGTTCTAAAACGATTTAGGCTCTCATCACTCCTAATTCCTATTGAGCAAGCAACATTACCACCCTTTTTTTTACAAAACCAATCAGCAAAATAATTAATAAAATCTTCAAATTCCATTCCTTTAAAAAACCAAGTCCATTCTTTAGGAATGTTTTTTTCATTTATAACCCATTTGTTTTTAGGCATTTTTCTAACCCATTTATTTTTTTCATTATTATCCCAACAAATCCATTTTGATTGAATAATTGAAACAGCATTTCTAAGTGATAATGGAAGTGCAATCCAGTACCAACTGTCTATTACATCCGAAACTTCGTCAATTAACTCTTCAATGTGATTAATAGTAGCTTTATATTGGGCTTCAAAATCAACATATAAAACACTAAATTTAACATTCATTTCACGAGCTTTAATAGCAGCAAGCTGTAACATTACGCTACTATCTTTCCCACCACTTATTGAAAAATAAAAATCATCAAAATTATTAAAGATATACTCTAACCGTTCATTAGTGGCTGTTAAAACATCCTTTTCTGTAAAAACTTTTGGCATACATTCACTTCCTAAGAAAAAATTGGTAAAATTTTCCGCATATACATAAAAGATTATAACACATATTTTTATAAATATCTAAATTTCGGTTATAATAACTAATAAAAGACTTTTCATGTTTAAAAATTTTTGATATAATTGAATTTAAGATAAGGGTAGGTGTGATAATGGATAATAATGAAGAAAAAAATATACCAACAAACGATTTTGAAATAATTGATATTCCTAATACATCAGATGAAGATAATAACTTAAATAATAATCAATTTGAACAACCAGAAAACAATATGCCAGTTGAACAAATTAATGTTGAAAATATACAACCTAGTACAAATATTGAACAAATTAATAATGATAATATACAACCTAGTAATACTGAGGTTGAGCAAGTGCCTGCTTTTGATGTACAACAAAGTAATCTAGAACAGCCTATTAATTCTTATAATGAATTAAATTCTAATCCAACAGAACCAGTATATAGTGATGTTCAACAACCGATAGAACCAATTGATACTAGAGAAGTTAATACCGAAACACCAATTTCTTATAATGAGATTGGTGATTCAATAGTGAACAGTTCTAATCAACAATTAGATAATTTAGACAATGTAGAATCAGTAAATAATTATGTTCCTGTAAGTTCTTCTAGTAACAATCAAGAAGAAAATAAAGGAAAATTAGATAAAAGTGTTAAGGAAATTATAACTATGGGAATAATTGTAGCTTTAGTTATTATTCTATTGCCTGTATTATATAATGTTTCAACTGGTAAATATAATATAACAAACAATATAAAAAGTACTGTTAGTAGTTTATTTAGTAAAAGTTCAAATAAAACGACTAATAAGAAAAGTGTAAATGAAAATAAAAGTACTGTTATAGATAATAGTGGTGATGAAGAACAAACAGCTGAAGATTTAGGGTTAACTTTTGATTTTGCAAAATATAATAATCAAGTTTTAGATAATGTTAATTTAAATACTTTATTAGACGCATATAAAGATTATTTTATATTATTAAGTCCAACTGTAGAAAATGGAGTTCAAATATATAAGATACAAATTGCGAAAGATGTAAAAAGTGCTGGATATTCAATATCAGATCCTGAACAAGCATTCAAAGAATTTAGTGCTCAGTATTTACAAGCTAGTGCAAATTATTTAATTACAATAACTAATGATAATGATAATGTAACTACAATTATTGCAACAAGACAATAAAAAATTCTCGAAAGAGAACTTTTTTATTTTATAACAGATAATTTTATAATTAAATCCATATTATCATCATCACATATTATATTTTTATGCTCATTATGGCATTTTTCACACTTATATATGATTTTAAATGAATTTTTGAATTTTTCCACACCAATAGGTTTTAAAAGACCACAACAGTTGTTAGAACGATCTCCAGGAAGAATATCAACGTGTTTTGAATATAAACAATATGGACAGTGGTCACGAGCAGTAGAGCTAGCAGGTTCTACCTTTTTATGGCATTTTTCACACACAAAAGATTCATTAATCATGTTAAAACGTTTCATATTTTTACTCCCCTTTAAAAATTAGATGATTACTGTTATTATAACATAGTTATAATTTTAAAAAAAGTATGTTATAATTAACTTGGACGTGATTTTATGGAATATAAATTTTTAATAAATGATTTTGAAGGACCATTAGATTTATTGTTACATTTAATAAAAAAAAATAATGTAGATATATGTGATATAAAAATAAGTGATATTACTAAACAATATTTAGATTATCTAGAAGAAATGGAAAATTTGGATTTAAATATAGCTAGTGAATATTTAGCGCTTGCAGCTGAATTGATTGAAATGAAATCTTTAGTCTTACTTCCAAAACCAGAATTTTCAGATGATGAATATGAAGAAGATCCAAGAGAAAATTTGATTAAAAGATTAATAGAGTATAAAAAAATTAAAGAGTCAACTCCAAAATTAAAAGAACTAGAAGAAGAAAGAAAAAAACTATATACCAAAGTAGCCAGCAATATGAAACAATATCAAGATGAAAATCAAAAACCAGATTTTAATGATATCGATTTAGATTGTTTATTGAATGCTTTTTCAAAATTTTTGGAACGAAAAGAAGAAGAAAAACCACTAAATACTAAAATAACAAAAAAAGAATACTCAGTTAGTAAACGTAGTAGAGAAATAAAATCACTATTAAGAACAAAACAAAAAATTAATTTTGAAGAACTTTTCGAAATACAAACAAAAGAGTACATTGTAGTTACTTTCTTATCTATTTTAGCTTTAGCTAAAAAACAAGAATTGATTATTAAACAAGATAATAATTTTAGTAATATTGTATTATCTTTAAGAGGATGTGAATAAAATGAATTTATTACCAGTTTTAGAAGGAATGCTTTTCATAGTTGGAGAAGAAGGACTAACGTCAGAAAGAATAAAAGAAGTTTTAGAAATAAATGATGAAGAGTTAGAAAGTTTATTAAAAGAATTAAACAAAAGTTATGAAAATGAAAATCGAGGAATAAAATTGGATGTTTTAGGTAATAAATTAAAATTAACAACCAAAAAAGAACATAAAGATTATTATGCTAAGTTAACAGAAGTTGAAATAGATAATGTTTTGAGTCAATCAGCTCTTGAAACATTAGCTATTATAGCTTATAATCAACCTATAACAAGAATAGGTGTTGATGAAATAAGAGGCATAAATAGTAGTCATATGATAAGAAAATTAGTGGCTCAAAGTTTAATTAAAGAAATAGGAAGAGCTGAAACACCAGGAAGACCAATTTTATATGGAATTACTCAAGATTTTTTAGATTATTTTGGACTAGCAGACATTTCTGATTTACCTAAATTAAACGATGAAATAGAAATAAATGAAGAAGAGCAAAATTTGTTTGAATCTAAATATAAAGAAATAAAAGATTGAATAAATAAAAATGATATGTTATAATTATCTTGTTCTTTTATACCGGCCTGGCGGAATGGTAGACGCGATGGACTCAAAATCCATTGGTAGCAATATCGTGAGGGTTCAAGTCCCTTGGCCGGTACCATGAGAAAACAACTAACTAAAAGTTAGTTTTTTTAATAAAAATGTTTTAATGAACATAAACTAAATAGAGATAAAATATTGATTTTTAAACTTATATATGATATTATAATAACTCGCGAAGAAAGAAGGTTTTATTATGAATGACAATTTATTAAAAGAATTAGTTAAAAAACTAAATGACCGTTTAAAGAATAATAATTTTTTACTAATATATATAGAAAAAATGCTATGGCATTTTGGAAATAAAGAACTTTTTACTAAAGAAAACAAAATCATAGGTGTGGATAAATATAATAATATCTTTTTTATTGATATGACTGATGAAGAAAAAACAATGATATCTTTATCAAAATCAAATTGTGAAAATGTAATTGAGGTAAAAAATGATAAAGTAAATATTCAAAGAAATAGTATTGATATTGAAAAATTAAAAAATAATATTCCCTGTAAAGAATTTTTATGTGAAAAAGTGTATTTTGATGATTTAGGGAATTTAGTTGGAAGTGATAGTTGGTATAGTACCATTACACAAGATAGTACTAAAAAAACATCAATGAATAAAAAAGAACAAATTACAATTTATGAAAATGATAATATATATAGTTATGTAAAAACAAATGGAACTATATGTACAAATACTATAGAAAAAAATCAAACAAATATTAATGATTATGTTAAATACATAGATGATAATAATCTTTTTTCTATTATAAATTTAATGTTTAGTGATATAAATGGTTTAAATATTAAATTTAATTCTATTGCTGATGAAAAGTTAGTGAGTGAAAAAGTTAAAAAAATGAAGTTTTAGATGAGGTTTATGAAAATTAAGAAGATTTAAAGATTTTACCTCTTATTGCTAAAATCAAAAAAGAAAAAGAAATTATATTTAAAAAAATCAAAATAAAATATTATCATATATAAAGGGCGAATAAGCCTTTTTTATGTTTAATAAATTTGTTATAATGAAATAGGTGGTAATAATGAATAGATTAATAATGATAAAATATGGAGAATTAACAACCAAAAAAGCTAATCGAAAAACTTTTATCAATATTTTAAATAATAATATTTTGAAAGTATTACATGGTTATTCTGTCAATATAAAGAAAGATCGTGTTCGTATGTATATTGAATGCGATGAAAATGATATTACAGAAATAACTGAAAAACTTCAAAAAATTTTTGGTTTACATAGTATTGTTATATGTCATAAGGTTAATACTAATATTGATGAAATATCATCAAAAGTATTAGAACTTTTAAAAAATACAAAGTTTAAAACATTTAAAATTAATACTAAAAGAGCCGATAAAAAATTTCCTATTCCAAGTATGGAATTTAATAATAAAATGGGTGGTGTTGTTTTAAAAAACACTGATTTAAAAGTAGATGTTCATACTCCAGATGTCCTTGTAAATATTGAAATAAGACATGAAGGAACATTTATTTATACTAATGAAATACAAGGTATAGGTGGTTATCCTGTTGGTATTCAAGGAAAAGGATTATTGATGTTAAGTGGAGGAATAGATAGTCCAGTTGCTGGATATTTATCTTTAAAACGTGGTGTAGATTTAGAATGCCTTTATTTTGAATCACCACCACATACTAGTATAGAAGCAAAAAACAAAGTAATAAAATTAGCAAGCATTATTGATGAATATTCTGGAAATATTAAGGTAAATATTGTTCCTTTTACTAAATTACAAGAAACAATATATAAAAATGTTCCTGATAACTATGTTATTACTATTATGCGCAGAATGATGTATAGAATTGCAGAAAAAGTTGCAAAAAAAAATAAATGCAAAATTTTAATAAATGGCGAAAGTATTGGACAAGTTGCAAGTCAAACATTATCTAGCATGATAGTTATAAATAATGTAACAAATATGCCTGTAATTAGACCAGTAGCATGTATGGATAAAATAGAAATAATTGGAATTGCAAAAAAAATCAAAACTTATGAAACAAGTATTCTTCCATATGAAGACTGTTGTACTGTTTTTGTTCCAAAGCATCCTGTTATAAATCCTAATATGTACACATGTGAAGAATTAGAAAAAAAATTTAATTTTGAAGAAATGATTAGCGATGCAGTTAAGAATACTATGACTATTAAAATCAAAGATATTGATGACGTTAACGATTTGTTATAATTTTCCAAAAAAAAATTAGTATGAAAATTTCATTCCGACACAATCTAATAGTGTAGGAGGTGAAATAATGACAAACAAAAGTAACTCTTCAATGAAAATGCAAGTTCCTGGTGCTAAACAAGCTATTGATAAAATGAAATACGAAATAGCTAATGAGTTTGGTGTTAACTTAGGACCTGATTCTACTAGCCGTGCAAATGGTTCAGTAGGTGGTGAAATTACACGTAGACTTGTACAAAACGGTTTAAATCAAGTTAGTGGAAGTTATTCAAATAAATAAGTAAAATAACTTATTCGATAGGCGACGAGCCTATCTTTTTTTGTTAAAAATTTATTCTATTTCAAGCAACAATATTCTTTACTTTACTCTTAATAAATATTATAATAATTATTAGAATAGAAAAAGGGTGGATATAATGGAAGATATTGTTATTAGTAGTTATAAAGAACAATTAAAAGAATCGGCTTTAAAAGCAGAAGCTGTAAAATCTGCCGGATTTGATATAGTTATTGACGAATTAGAAAAAAGAAATATTAAAACAACCAAACTAAAAGAGTTTTTCGAAAGACTTATGAATAGCAATACCAAAGAAGAACTAAATAGATTAACTCCACGTGAATTGTCAGAAATAACAATCGATATCAATAATCAAATCACCAGAGCCTTAATAGTAAAAGCAGAAATTGCCGATGCTTTAGTTCGAAAATCAAAAATTGTTGCTCTTTCTAAAAGTCCTAATGGAAAGATCAAAGACAACGATAATTATATAAGAGTTGGAACTGCTCTTGCTGAAGAAATTACTAAATTTGGAATAGCAGATGGTATTACCACTTGTATCACCACATATTTTAAACAAAAAAGTTATCAAGCTGAATATCGCGAAAAAATAATAGAAAAACAAAAAGAACTAGGAATTTATGATGCAGAACAAAAAGAAGAAAACAGAAGAAAAATCAATGCAAGAATGGAGACTGAGATTTTAACAACTAAGGAAAGTCCTAAGGATAAACTCTTAAAAGAAATACTAAAAAAAGAAAATATAAGTGACGAAGATACTGATTTTAATACTGCTAAAGAAAAATATCGTCAATCAGTAAACGAAAGAATGCAAAGATTATTTGGATCTAAGTAGGTGATAACATGAAAAATAAAGAATATGAAATACTATTGTCCAAGTTTTATGATTTAGATATCGAAAAAAAGAAAAAAGAAATTTATGAGGAATTAGAAAGAATAAAATCAATCCTAAATATTGTATTACAGTTTCAAGACGACCCTAATAGTAATGATTTTATTCCATATGATCCTAACAATACTGACAATGAAGCATCAAACTTGGTAAAAGTTTATAATAATATATTAATGATAGAAGAAAGTTTAATAACTTATCTAAGGGATAAAGGTTATTAAACTCTTTTTTCTATGAAAATTTATAAAAATATAGTATAATATAAAATGTGAAAAAGAAATGAGGTTAATTTATGAAAATAATGTCAATAAATGCGGGAAGTAGTTCCTTAAAATTTAGTTTATTTAACATGGATACAGAAGAAGTAATAGCAAGTGGATTATTTGAAAGAATTGGTATTGAAAATGGACACTATGTTATTAAATTTAATGGTGAAAAAATAGAACAAAATATAGATTTAGAAAATCATGAAGCAGCAGTTAGAATTTTAATGGATAAATTAGTAGATCTAGATATTATCTCATCCCTTGAAGACATAGATGGAATTGGACATCGTATTACAGCTGGGGGAGAAAAATATGTTGAGTCTGTTGTGATTGATGATAAAGTAATTGAAGATTTATTTGAATTAAAAGACTTTGCTCCTCTACATAATCCAGCTCAAGCAACAGCAATTAAAGCCTTTAGAGAAGTTTTACCTAATACTTTAATGACAGCTGTATTTGATACAACTTTCCATCAAAGTATGGATAAAGAACAATATTTATATGCCGCACCATTAAGATGGTATAAAGAATATAAAGTACGTAAATATGGAGCACATGGAACATCTCATCGTTTTGTAAGTGAAGAAATAAGTAAAAAACTTGGTAGACAAGACTTAAGAACGATAGTTTGCCACGTTGGAAATGGTGGTTCAATAACTGCTGTTAAAGATGGTAAGTGCGTTGATACTTCTATGGGATTTACTCCTCTATCAGGTATTATAATGGGAACAAGATCTGGCGATATTGATCCATCTATCTTACCTTACGTAATGGAACGTGATGGTTTAAATGTCGGTGAGGCCATAGATGTTTTAAATAAACAATCAGGACTACTTGGAATGAGTGAGAAAAGTAGTGATATGAGAGATGTTATTGCTGGTATGAATGAAGGCGATGAAAAATGTCTTTTAGCCTTTAATAAGTATTGTAGAGCAATCACTAATTATATTGCCCAATATTATGTTCTATTAGGTGGAGCTGATGTCATTTGTTTTACGGCTGGCGTAGGTGAGAACAGTATCCCAACAAGAGCTAAAGTCTGTGAAAATCTTGCTTGTCTAGGCATTAAGATTGATCCAGAAGCAAACAATGTATTTGGAGAATTTAAAAAGATTAGTACTCCAGATTCAGCAGTTGAAGTATATGTTGTACCAACAAATGAAGAATTAATGATAGCAAGAGATACCTTATTTCTTAGCAAGAATAATTAGAACGGTGTGATTAAAAATATGTACAAACAAATATATAAGTACATCAAAAAATACGATAATATAGTCATTGCTCGTCATATAGGTGTAGACCCTGATGCTATGGCTAGCCAAGTTGCTTTAAGAGATTCTATAAAATTAACATTCCCTGAAAAAAAAGTTTTGGCAGTTGGAAATGGTAGTTCAAAGTTCTCATATATTGGAAAACTAGATAAATTAGAAGAACTAGAACATGCTCTTTTAATAGTTGTAGATTTACCAGACAAAAAAAGAGCTGATTCGGTTGATTTTTCAAAGTACGATTTTGTCATTAAAATTGATCATCATCCATTTATAGAAGACTTTGGTGGTTTAGAATGCATTAACGACAAAGCCTCATCAGCTGCTGAAATCATAATGGATTTACTTGAAAATACTAAATTAGAATGTAACAAACAAATAGCTGAGACTCTATATTATGGTCTAATAAGTGATTCTAATCGTTTCCTATTCAATACCTGCGGACCTAAAACTTTTGAATTAACCTCTATCTATTTGGAAAAATATAAATTTGATATTAAAGAATTATATCAAAATATGTATTTAAGGCCTCTAAATGAAGTAAG
>ENA-OPBE01000184-OPBE01000184.1-human-gut-metagenome-genome-assembly--contig:-NODE-184-length-60825-cov-3.642735_pt1 | contig 60825 bp, 64 predicted proteins | sample MGYA00241066_ERZ501448 | MGnify/ENA primary metagenome ERZ501448 (study PRJEB25962, sample SAMEA2042585) | human gut metagenome | biome: human gut; feature: human-associated habitat; material: faeces...
GTAAAGAGTGCATCTAACACAAACTATAATGAAAAAACAGTGGCATATGCAGTGACTGTAAAAATTCCCACTTTTACTGGAAGTTCAGGAGTAGGATATTATGCAGATGTAGATGGAAATGGAACGGTAGATGGAATAATATTTGAAGATTTCAAAGTCGGGGGAAGCGGGACTTGGGGAAATGCGGATGGAAAATATACTATACCTACTGTATCAGAAACAAAGAATTATTATATAAGCAAGAAGAGTTATACTGACAAATTTGGAACAAAGGACGTTTTGACTCCAATTGGGACAGGAAATAATAGATTTTATGTGATGACTTTAACTGATAAAATGAGCAACTATTGTGAGTGGGCTCCAGCAAAACAGCAAGCAACAAATGGATGGAATTTACCAACAAGAAATGAGTTAGCAGCTTTTTCTGGGATGCTAAATATTACTATATCGAATCGTGAAACTTATGGACTGCATGGGTATTATTGGACTTCAGAAGGTGATGGTCTTAGTGTAGCTTGGGTGGCAAGTTATGAAGGCGGATATATGAGAACTATTTCTGCTTCAGGAGGCGCGTATGTACGTTTATGTAGAACATTTTAGAGTTATATAATATAAAAAATCTCGTTAATTAATTTACTTAACGAGGTTTTTTATAACATGATTATAACAAAAGATTTTAGAAAAAAGATAATTATGCAAATAAGTAACTTACTTAATAAAAAACGAAACACCTATACTTGGGTAAACTTTTTACTTTCTGCTACTGCCATTTCGTCGCATCTATTATTAAATTCATTGTCTGCATGACCTTTTACCTTGATGAAAGTTACGTCATGTGTTTTGGTCAAAGAATATAATTCTTGCCACAATTCTTTATTCTTTACAGGATCGCCACCGGCAGTTTTCCAGCCTTTTTTCATCCAACCATAAATCCACTTTTGCAAAAAAGCATTTACTACATATGCACTGTCACTATAAATATTGACTTTGCAAGGTCGTTTTAAAATTTTAAGAGCTTCTATTACAGCTGTTAATTCCATTATATTATTGGTAGTATTCTCTGAACCACCAGAAATTTCTTTTCTATTTTCTCCAAGCATTAATATTGCTCCCCAGCCTCCAGGACCTGGATTTCCAGAGCATGCACCATCTGTATAAATTGTTACTTCGTCCATATTATTTACCATACAATTTATTCTTACAAAAAATTGTATTCCTTTCTCATTTAATTGTAAATATTTTTAATTTATGATATTATATCAATAAATATTTTAAAGTGCAATAAACAGGGAAAATTAGTTAGAAACATTTATGTTTCGTAAAAAATAACTACAAGATTGATATAAAAAGGGGACGTGTTTTATGGCTAAAACAGTTGGAATAATTGCAGAATATAATCCATTTCATAATGGACATTATTATCATTTACAAAAGGCAAAGCAAGAAGCAGAAGCAGATTTTTGTGTGGCTGTTATATCTGGAAATTTTACACAAAGGGGAGAAACTTCAATTGTAAATAAGTGGGCTAAAGCTTATATGGCAATTTGTGGCGGGGCTGACCTTGTAATAGAACTTCCAACTTTATACAGTGTTTCTAGTGCGGAAAATTTTGCAAATGGAGCTATTAAAATTTTGGATAGTTTGAAAATTGTTGATAGTTTTGCTTTTGGTGCAGAAGCTGATGATTTAGCCACCTTAAATAATATTGCTAATGTTTTGTATGATGAACCAAGAGGTTATACAAATATATTAAGCCATGAACTAAAAAAAGGTATATCATATCCAATGGCAAGAGAAAATGCCCTAATGATGTATTTAAATGACATTAAGAGGTATGCAAATGTATTAGGAAGCCCAAACAATATTTTAGCTATAGAATATTTAAAAGCGTTAAAAACTCAAAAGAGCCATTTAGAGCCAATAATGATAAAGAGACAAAAGGTATATTACAATGAAAATAGAATTGTGGATGGTTTTGCAAGTGCAACTGGAATTAGGGATATTATGAAAAGAAAGCAATATGCTGATTTACGTAAGGTTGTTCCAAACAATACTTACCAAATTCTAGGGCAACAGGTTAAAAAGGGGGAAGTAATACTAAGCCTAAGTAAGTATGAAAAAGAGATAATATATACTTTAAGAAAAATGACGGTTGCACAGATAGCAGATTTACCAGATGTTTCAGAAGGACTCGAAAACACAATTAAAAGTGCTGCATCAAATTGCAATAATCTAACAGATTTAATAACAGCGATAAAATCTAAAAGATATACACAAACTAGAATACAACGAATTTTAGTGTGTGCACTACTTGGAATAAATAAAAAAATGATGGATATGTCTAAAAAAACAATACCATATGCAAGAATTTTAGGATTTAATCCGAAAGGAAGAATGTTAATTTCGGAGATTGCAAATAGAAATCCGAAAATAAATATGGTTACATCTGTAAAGAAATTTGTAGACCAAAATAAAAATAAACAATTAGCGGAAATGCTTGATATAGATATATTTGCAACAGATGTGTATACACTTGGATACGAATATGAATCAAAGGCTAATTTAGACTTTACAAACAACATGATAATAACAAATTAGAAGAAAAAGATGCATTAAATTGTATTTGAAAAGTGGCTATATACAAAGTACATTAGTTTCTTAAATTTCTTTTTATTGATTTGTAGCCCAAAGAGAGGAATATGATTAAAAATGAAGATAATCGGAATAACAGGAAATTCTGGTAGTGGAAAATCTACTATTTCAAAATTAATAAGTAAAAATTATGAAGCAAAAATAATAGATGCTGATAAAATTGCAAAAGAAATGACAAAGAACAATGGAGAATATTTACAGGCAATTAGACAAGCCTTTGGTAATGATGTTATAAAAAATAATGAATTAGATAGAAAAAAACTTGCAGACATTGTATTTTTAAATAGAGCAGAAAAAGAAAAGTTGGATGGCTTAACATTTGAATATGTTGTAGAAGAAATAAAAAAAGAATTAGAAGCTAATCAAAATTTAGATTACCAATACATAATATTAGACGTTCCTTTACTATTTGAAAGTAAATTAGATAAACTGTGCGATTATACAATAGGCGTAATTGCCAACAAAACAGAAAAAATAAAAAGAATTTGTAAAAGGGATAAACTATCAAAGGAAAAGGCATTACAAAGGTTAAACAGCCAACCAAATGATGAATTTTTTACAAAGAATTGTAATACAGTAATAAACAATGAAAATAAAGAAGAAACTATAAAAATGGTGAATGAAATTATGCTAAAGTTACAATAATATTACAATAGAATTACATTTATGTATCTTTGTTGAAAATACTGTGAAGATATCATATAATCTATATAAAATATAAACAAAATAATCTGATTTATAGGTTATAAATTAAAGAATAATTTATTCAACTTAGGTTTTGTACCTTATGAAAGAGACGAGGTTAAAATATGGAAAACCAAACTTTTGCAGATTACATATTATCGGAAAAAGACTGGATAAAGAAAATGGAGATAATGTATTACCTAAACAAGAGAGGTAATGTTTATTTTGATAATTCTGTTGTATTTAAAACAGAACTATTAAAGTTGTTTTTAGATAATACTCCAGAACTGAATTTTGATGAAAATATGCTAATAACAGCTTGCTTATTGTGCAATTGTAAGAAAGTAGATAATTTTACAGATTTAAACAAGATTAGAACTTATGCAAAAGATGGCGCAGATTATTTAGAAACTTTAGGATTTGATAAAAGATTTTGTAAAATTTGTGAGCAGGTAAATAGATATACTGGTTCTGAACCAAGAGAGCCGGAAGCTGATGTACTAGAGCTAATAGACCAGTTTGGAGGTATGCTTTTAGATAGACCAGAAAGAATAGGTTTTAAAGTTGATGAAGCATTAGTTTTGCTTGAATATAGAAACTTAAAGGGAAAGCAGAATAGATATTTAGAAATATTTAAGGACTTTGTAAACAGAATGGAGGCTATAAAAGTATGAGTCTAGCAAATGAAAATGACTTGATAATACCAGGAACGGTTGGAACAATTTCTGCAGCTGTAAAAGAGGCTAATAGACATTTAGATAGATACAGAGAACATATTGTACAAGATGAAAACAAAAATAAAAACATAGCAGAATACATAAGAGAAATGCCTAAAATACACTATATTTTACAAAATAGAATAAATGGAGTTGCATTAGACAAATTGGTAACTCCAACAAGAATTTCAAATGACGCCACAAGAAGTGTGGTAAAAAAAGAAGACCCAGAAGAAAAAGAACAATCTTCAAGAGTTTATGAGGATTGGTTTAGAGAATAAACCGGTAAAGTAATTATAATTTTGGTTATGCCAAATGCAACTTTAAATTACATAAAAATAATTATGTTTTAGTGTTATTTAAAATTTGGTGTTTTTCCAAAATTATAATTCTTTTTAAATCAAAAAATATTTAAATAGTAAGAAAGGATATATAAATGGAAGAAGTATTTGCAGATTTACATGTACACATAGGAAGAAGTGAGAATGGTAAGCCAATTAAAATCACGGCAGCTAGAAGCCTAAATTTTGCTAACATTGCAAAAGAATGTGCCGATAGAAAGGGAATTAATATTGTTGGAATTATAGACTGTGCATCACCATATGTTATTGAAGATATAGAAAATTTTTTAAAAACAGGTGAAGCATATGAAATTGAAGATGGAGGCATAATATACAAAGATAAGGTTTGTATATTACTAGGAAGTGAAGTTGAAACTTCTGAGGTTGGAAGAAATGGAAAGTGCGGAGCAGCACATAATGTATGTTTCTTTCCACATTTATCAGATATTAAGGGCTTTTCTAAAGAAATGAGTAGGCATATACATAATATAACATTAAGTACACAACGTTCTGATGTTTCTGGATATGAGCTGATAGATATAGTTGAAAAATATAATGGAATATTAATTCCAGCACATTGCTTCACACCATTTAAAAGTTATTATGGCAACTGTGTGGACAGAATGAAAGATATATTCAAAGAAAAATTTGATAAAATATTTTCAATCGAGTTAGGCTTAAGTGCTGATACATATTTAGCAGATATGATAACAGAATTAGAAGATAAAACATTTGTTACAAATTCAGATGCACATTCGCTTCCAAAGATTGCAAGAGAATACAACAAAATGCTTGTAAATGATATAAGCTTTAAAGAAGTTGTAAAAGCTTTAAAAGGCGAAGATGGAAGAAAAGTACTTTGCAATTATGGATTAGATCCAAAGCTTGGAAAATATCATAGAACTTTTTGTGATAGTTGTAATCAAGTAATAGAAACTAAAGAACCAGTTGCAGTGTGTCCCTTCTGTGGAAGTGACAAAGTAACATTTGGAGTTTTCGATAGAATAGAATTAATAAAAGATAAAGAAAAAAGTAAAAGTCCTGCAAACAGACCACCATATGTTTATCAGGTTCCACTTACATTCATTCCGGGAGTAGGAAACAAAACAATAGATAGACTATTAGACAGCTTTGGAACAGAGATGACAATTTTACATAAATTATCAAAAGACGATATAGAAGCGGTGGTTGGCGAAAAAGTTGCAAACGAAATAATTGCCTCTAGAGAAGGAAAAATGAAGATACATGCTGGCGGTGGCGGAGTTTACGGAAAAGTAACGGTTGGATAAAAAACAGTTCTAATTCTAAGATTATTGAATAGACATTATGTATAAACAATAACCTTAGGAGGAGAACATGAGAGGAAACCGCAGACAAACAAACCCCAATAGACTAAAAAATATAATAATAGAATTTATAAAAGAAAACATAAAAACATACCTAATATTAACCATAATATTTTTTATAGGATTAACATTAGGTGTGATTTTTGTAAATAATGCAAATGAAACACAGGCAAATCAAATAAGTGGATATATAAATAATTTTATAAATTCAATAAAAGAAAATTATCAAATTTCAACAAAGGAACTATTAAAAAACTCAATAATAAATAATGTTGGGATAGCTGTGCTACTGTGGTTTCTGGGTTCTACTGTTATAGGATTTCCACTAATATATGTGGTTGTTGGATATAAAGGCTATTGCATAGGGTATACAGTTTCTTCCGTAATGGCAACTGTAGGAACAGGAAAAGGCATAATTTTTATAATTGCCACAATGCTTATTCAAAATATAATTTACATTCCAACAATACTCACACTTAGTGTTAGTGGAATAAAACTGTACAGGTTAATAATGGAAGACAGGAGACGAGAAAACATAAAATTGCAGATATTAAAACATACCATATTTTCGATTTTAATGCTAATTTTATTATTAATATCTTCGCTGTTAGAAACATATATTTCTGGAAATTTAAGCGGTATATTTTTAAAGTATTGCTAATTGGAAAATATTTTCACAAATTTTACAAAATGTATTTACAATTTCCAAATATTTTGATATAACATGTATTAGTTATGTAAATTCAGAAAATTATTACATAGATAAATAAATAGGATAGGGGAGCGCAAATGGAAAAACAAGTTAAACTTTTTTTAGATTTTCTTAAAGATGATAAAAAATTATCAGATAATACACTACAATCATACAGAAGAGACATAGAGCAATATGAAAAATACGTTTCAGACAACAAAATAAACTATCTAAAGGTAACAGAAGAGACCATCTTAGAATATATGGAATATTTAAGAGAAGAAAACAAAAAAGAATCTACAATTTCAAGAAGCTTGGCTTCAATAAGATCATTCTATCAATATTTAATAAGAGTTAAAAAAATAAAGAAAGACCCAACAATGACAATTGAGTCTCCAAAAATAAACAAAAGAACTCCAAATATATTAACATCAAAAGAAGTTGAATTATTATTAGACCAACCAAAAGACGTTGATTTAAAAGGTACTAGAGACAAGGCAATGCTTGAATTTGCCTATGCAACGGGCATGAGAGTTACAGAAATGATTTCTCTAGACATAGATGATGTAAAATTAGATGAAGGATATGTAGTTTGTAGAGGAAGAAGCAAATCTAGAAACATTCCTCTAGGCTCTATGTCATTAAAAGCATTAAAAGAATACATAGATGATGCAAGACCATACTTAATAAGAGATGAAAGTGAAGAAGCGTTATTTGTTAACGTAAACGGAACAAGACTTACAAGACAAGGCTTCTGGAAAATAGTAAAATATTATAAAGAACAAGCTCATATCGAAAAAGATATAACACCACACGTATTAAGACATTCTTTTGCAACACACTTACTACAAAATGGTGCAGACTTAAAGGCAATACAAACAATGCTCGGACACTCAGATATATCATCAACACAAGTATATATGCAATTTCAAGACCCAGGAATAAAAAATGAATACAAAAAAGCTCATCCAAGAGCATAAAAATATTTAATAAGTCGCTCAAAATTTTTCGCCCAATGGGGACGGGGGATTTTGGGCGAAAATCTAAATTTGTTTATAAATATTAGATTACTAGCAAAAATTTTATTAAGAAAAATTTTTGAAAAAATTTTAAATTTGTATTGACAAAAATAATAACCTATGGTATTATAATAACTGTCGTTAGGAAATACACAAAAATGCAGGTGTAGTTCAATGGTAGAATTCCAGCCTTCCAAGCTGGCTATGCGGGTTCGATTCCCGCTACCTGCTCCATAGTAGAGAAAAGTTAGAGTTTTGTAACTCTAACTTTTTTGTTTTAAATAATTTATTTATATGTACTTAAAAGCATTTTCAGGTATATTAAAATCAAAGAAGGTACCAGAAATTTTCTGATACCTTCTTTGATTTGTTAATAACAAGGACTATGCTCAGAGCATCTGTAGCACCCTAAAGTGCATCCCACACTCTCTTTTTGCAGAGTTTCCAAACTGCATCTTGCGTTGGAATCCTTTGATTCTTGACAGCTTCTGCAATGACATTTTTCCTTGCAGTAGCACAGTTTACCTTCCTCTTGAACCTGCTTTTTACACTGTTCTACAGCATACTCAGTATTACGTGAAGGAAGGGAATAGTGCTTAAGTTCTGCTTGGATTTCTTTACTTGTTTTTTTCGTTTTATTCCGTTTCTTCATTTTCGGGAACTTGTTTTTGCTAGGTCTTGCAGAATCACATCTTACGGACATTGTTAATCCTCCTAAAAAATTATTTTTCGGATATTGAATAAATTTGCAAAACTAAGAGTTTTGGCAAAATCAATGTAATTATTATACTATGGTTTTATGCAGAATGCAATATTTGAAAGTTATAAAAAATAATTGATAGAGGAGAATTGCTACGAATGTGATATAATATAAATATATTATTAATTTATAAATGAGGTGTGAAGAATGGTATATATAAATATAAAAGAATTACTAAAAGAAAAAGGCAAAACGAAATATTGGTTAATAAAGAATATGGAAGGTAGTTATCAAAGCATAAGTCATATGATGAATAATGAAACCACTGGAATAAAATTTGAAACAATAGAGAAATTATGTAAGTTATTAGAATGCACGCCAAATGATTTATTTAAGTTAAAATAGAAAATTTATTTTGTGAATAAAAACATTTAAAAATTATGAATAAGAAAAATATTACTTAGTGTAATATTATTATACGCCACGAGGCTCCACTATCATATATTGTTAGTGAAGCCTCGTGATGTTGATTGCTTAATTAAGCTACTGCAATCATGTCATTTTTTTGGTAGAGGAAAACCTCCACATAGCGTTCTCTGTTGAGAACAGCAACAAGGAACTTGTCATCTTGTAACAGGATGTAAGGCAATTTTGCTTCCTTGATGGCGAAAGTTTCATCTCCCTGAATAGAAAAAGAAATGTCAGGAATTACGCGGACAGACCTGACATCATGCAACATAACCTGCCGAAAGGTGTCATGGTACGGAATGTCAGAGACAAAGTCACTAATGGTCTTTGCCAATTCAATCCCGAGTTTCGGAGTGGTCAGCAAAATTTTGATAAAAAGCGAATTTCCATATTCAACTTCAGCATTGAAGTAGAACATAGAGTTAGTACGCTTGCCCAAAATCCGAAGGGCTGTCCGGGCAGATGCAGTTATCTGCTCAGAATACCGGTTTTGGAACTCGTTGAGTTCATACCGAGGCATATAAGTTGCATTTGTGAATCTTAACATTGTGTTTTACCTCCAAAAAAATTTTGTGACTGCAAATTCATAAAAAATTGCATAATTACAGTATACCACACTTTACATAAAATGTAAATAGACGACTAAAATAAAAAATAATGTAAAAATCACTTGAAAAAATTTATTTAAGTGCTACAATATAGAAAGAAAATAATGCAGATGTAGTTTAGTGGTAGAACTTTGCCTTCCCAAGGCAATAGTGTGGGTTCGATTCCCATCATCTGCTCCAGAATAAAGTATTTTTTTACTAGGCTATTTATAACAAAATTTTAAAAGACTTTTAAAGAGTAAAAAAATATGATATACTTGATGTGTAAAATAAATGGTTTATAGGTAAAACTGACAAAAACCTAAATAAAAAATACAAGGAAAAACAATGAATCAAATTCCAGTAAAAAAGAATGAAAAATATATAGTAGATATAATTGATAATGGCTTTGGAGGAGAAGGAATTGCTAAAGTTAATGGTTTCACAATTTTTATTCCAAATGCTTTAAAAGGCGAAAAATGTGAAGTACTAATTGTAAAAGTTTTATCATCACAAGCATATGGTAAGGTAGTTAAAATTTTAGAAGAATCAGAAGATAGAATGAAGCCAGATTGTGAAACTTATCAAAGATGTGGTGGATGTGATTTAAGACACATGAAGTATGAAACAACTTTAAATTTAAAAAGAAATACTGTACAAAGTTTAATAAATAAAAGCCTAAAAAATAAAATTGAAGCTAAAAAAACAATAGGAATGGAAAATCCGTATAACTATAGAAATAAGGCACAATTTCCAGTTGGAATAGATAAGGAAGGTAATCCAACAGTTGGTGTATTTGCACAAAGAAGTCACACAATAATACAAATAAAAAATTGTAAAATTCAGACTGAAATATCACAAGAGATTGCTAGAAGTATAATAGAATTTATCAAAGAAAATAAAATATCAATATATGATGAAGAAAAGCAAAACGGGGCAATAAGACATATAGTTATAAAAGTAGGAAAATACACGAAGCAAATAATGTGTATATTAGTTGTAAACGAGGAAATTGGCAAAATAAATGAAAACAAGTTAGTGGAAATGTTATGCACTAAATATAAAGATGTAAAAACAATAGTAAAAAACATAAACAATAAAAATACAAATGTTATATTAGGAAAACAAAATGTAAACTTATATGGTGACGGCTACATAGAGGACAAGCTAGGGGAGTATACATTCAAAATATCTCCAATGTCATTCTATCAAGTAAATCCTATACAAGCAGAGGTACTTTATAACACTGCGATAGAAGCAGCAAATTTGAGCAAAGAAGACACATTATTCGACCTATATTGTGGAATTGGAACGATAGGAATATTTGCATCAAAATTTGTAAAACAGGTTTATGGCATTGAAATAGTTGAACAAGCCATAGAAGATGCAAAAGAAAATGCAAAAATAAATAAAGTGGATAATGCAGAATTTATATGTGGAGATGTTGAATTTGCATTTGATGAGCTAATAAACAAGAAAAAAATAATTCCAACTGCAATAATAGTAGACCCACCAAGAAAAGGCTTGGACGAAAAAACAATACAAAACATATTAAAAATAAAACCAGAAAAATTAGTATACATAAGCTGTAACCCAGCAACAATGGTAAGAGACATAGCAAAAACGGAAGGTGTTTATGTGGCAGAAAAAATACAACCTGTAGATATGTTCCCATATACGAGCAGTGTGGAGTGTGTAGCAGTGTTAAAACTAAAATAGATATATAAATTTTTGAATAGAAATTTGCATAATGGACATTCGTAAGCTAATACCTTATACGAGGAGGATAGTTTATGAATGTTATTTTTTTGAAAAGAAAGAATATTTTAAAAGCAGTTATGTTTGTAACATTTTTATTTGTTGTTGGAACATTAACCAAATCTTTTGGAATGCAACACTATTATAAAGTGGATTTTTCTACGGGGATTGTTACAGCAACAAAGCTAAATGTAAGAAGTGGTCCACGGAACAAATTATAATGTAATTACGACGGTTAATAAAAATGAGTACATTAGAGTTTTTGCAGGTGTTGGAGAATGGTATATAATCCAGACAGATAGCGATTATGTTGGAGCTGTTAGTAGAAAGTATGTAAGGGCGATTTATCCTAGTTCTTCTGGTAGTTCAAATAGTGGAACAGGAGGAAGTAGCTCATCTGGAAACACTTCAAGTAGCACAGAAACGTCGAATATGAATTCAGATGAAAAAGAGGTATTTGATTTAATAAATAAACAAAGAACCAATAATGGACTTGCAGCGCTAAAAAATGATAGTAAGGTTCAAAGAGTTGCTAGAATAAAAGCGCAAGATATGGTTGATAATAATTATTTTTCACATACTTCTCCAACATATGGTTCGCCATTCGACATGTTAAAAAGTTTTAAAATTTCGTATAAAACAGCAGGAGAAAATATTGCGGGAAATTCTAGTAATAGTAGTGCTGTTACGGCGTGGATGAATTCTTCTGGACACAAAGCTAATATTTTAAATAGTAATTTTAATTATACTGGAATCGGAGTTGTAAGCAGTCCGAAATACGGGAAAATGTATGTACAGTTATTTATTGGTAAATAATAACATATTTTTAACTTAGATAAAAGTTGTATTTAATGAAACTTAAACCTTTTAAAAAATTGATTTTTGATGTATAATATACACATAAAATAGAGAAAGGCTAGCACTAAATATGGAAAAAGATGGTACACTAAAAATACTAAATTATTATTTAGAATACGAAATATATAATTTAGCAAATTCAACACAGATAAAAACAGACATGAATAATTGCTATATTATAAAAGAAAAGATAGATGCTGGAAAAGTTTTAAAAGAACTAAACAGATTGAAACAGAACAAAATAAGAAGTGTTACAGAAAAATTTGTAGGTAAAAAGGTTCAAAATAAAGAAGCTTTAATTAATGATATAATTAAAAATTTAGACTCTCTAAATAGTGAGCAGACAAACAAAATACAAGTTACTTTAAAAATTAAGCTTTTAATGGAAGAGAAAATAAAAAAACTAGATTCTAAGGTTGCAGAAAATTTTGCAAATCAATTATGTGATATTAAGGCAAATAACGAATTCTGGCTGTATTCACATAATATTAGTTTTATTAATAAAAACAGTAAAGTAGCTCAAAAAAAGCCAATCTTTATTTTTAAATGTGAATTACAGGATGAAAAGATTATGGTGTTAGATGCCAATATAAGTTCACAAGCTATAAACACTATACTCATGATATTATTAGAAAAAGAAATAGCAGATATTTCAATAGAATATGAGGAACCAATATCTAAATATAGTAAGGAAATAAAAAAATCGATAGATGGTGGAGATATTGAACATATAGTAGATTTATTTTATGCTAAATTAGCTGAATATGTAGATGCTTCATTAACTAGAGAAAATGTAAAAATGATTTCACACTATAATAATTTTTATAGCTTTAATGCAGAACATGTAATGTCCTTAGATGAATTGACCGATGACGCGATAAAAAATATAAAAGAGGATATTGAATTACTAAGAAAGTTAGTCGGTTGTGACAACTATATACCAAATCTTTTGAATAAATATATAAATGGAACTAATGAAAAGAAAAATATAAATGACGGTAGATATAAAATAGCACATATGGGAAGCTATAAGAGTGTGTATGCAGTTGGGCAACCACAATATAAGATTACAAATAGCATAAGTGACAATGACCTAATTGCTGTAGAAGGCCCTCCTGGAACAGGAAAGACGTCATTATTAAAAGAAATAATTGCAAATAAGATAGTTGAAAGAGCTAATTTTATATTAGAAAACTGGAACCAAAATTTTATTGCTGATAATTATTATGGAAATACGTATTATAGAAGCGATTGGTTTAACAAAAATTCAAATATAATAAAATCTATAGTGGTTTCTAGTAAAAATGGCGAAGCCATAGAAAATGTTGGAAACGAAATTGATAAAGAAACAAAATACATGTTGCCAATTTCAAGAAAATATAACAGAACACAAATAGTGAATGGAACTAAAATTAAGGAACCAGCACAGTATAAAGGTTTGGTATGCCTTCCACTTGGAAAACAAAATAATATACAAGATTTTAAGGATTTTTTGTATAAAAGATTTTTACCAATATTGGAAAAATTGCAAAATAAAGAAAAAACTGAATTATTTATAGAAGATGTTAAGAACAAATATCAAGCAAAACTAGAAGAAGTAAAAGAATATAAAAATTTTTTGCTAGAACTGAACAAAATAAAAGAGCCTTCAAAATATTTTTATGGGCTAAATGCAGGAAAAGATTTAGTGCAGATAGAAAATAGGTTAAAAGAAGATAGAGAATGTTGCGAAAATAAGATACAGAAGATAAAATTAGAAATTGACGATTTGAACAAAAAACTAAGTAAAATTCAAAAAGAAATTGATACTAATAATTCTATAATAGAGAAAACAGATGAAAAAATACAAAATGCTCAAGAGAAAATTATTGAATATGAAATGTCTATTAAAGATTTAGAAAAACAAAAGATTGAGTTTGAAAAAATAAACCGTAATTTATTTACAAAAGCAATTAATTATAAAAAATATAAATCATATAAGAATATTGAATTTGAAAAAGAAATAGCAAGAATATTAATCGAAAAAACTACAGAAAATAAGGAATTAGACCAATATATAGCAAACAAAGGAAATATTGAAAATGTAATAGATAAGCTAAAAAATCAGTGTGAAGAGATAGAAACAAAACTGCAAGAATTACAAACAGAACTCGAAGAAAATTCATCTAATTTGAATGAAATTAATCTTATAAATAAATTTAATTCAAAGAATGAAAAGAAATATTGGAATTACCAAAATATAATGGGTATGTATTGCGGGGGTTATTTTAATAAACTAAACGAAGAATTGTTTCTTTTGGCATTAAAATTAAATGAGGCATATATAATAAAGAATGGAAAAGAAATTTCTGAAAACTTAAAATTATTTATGCCAGAAGGACAATCTTCATACATATGTCAGAAATTTTATGATTCATCAGACATATATAATGCTGATAAACAAGAGATAATAAGAAATTTATGGAATACATTGTTCTTATGCTTTCCAGTTGTAACTACTACGTTAGATTCGTTATGTAAAAGATGTTTTCATTTAATTCCAGAATATATAGACTTAGAATTAATAGATGAAGCAGGACAAATATTGCCACATAATGTTGTAACGGCCTTGTACCGTGCTAAAAAGGCAGTAATAGTAGGAGATATTAAACAAATAGAGCCAATATACAACAATGTAAATAAAAATTTTAATGAATATCAGAATGCAATAGGAGAAAAATTTGAGAACATAAAAATTGAAGAAAACAGTATTCAAGCCTTGGCAAGTAAAAACACAGATATTTTAAGTGATGGAGAAAATATTATACTTAATGAACATTATAGATGTGAAAGAAATATAATAAATTTTTCAAACCAAAATGTATATGAAAATAAGCTAAATATGAATGTTGAAGATAAATTTGATAAACCATTTTTTAATAATATGATTGCTTTAGATGTTAGAGGTAAAAGAACTAGAAAAGACAATCAAAATGGAAGCAAAAATGAAAATAAGGTTGAAGCGGAGGCATGTATTCAGGCAATAAAGTATATAAAGGAACAAGATAAAAGTAATCCATCAATTGCAATTGTTACTCCATTCAGAGAGCAAAAACGCTTACTTGAGAGTAGACTAGAAAGAGAAGGATTAACAGATATAAAGATTGGAACAGTTCACGCTTTTCAGGGAAAAGAAAAAGATTATGTTCTTTTTACTCCAACTTTGGATGCTATAGAACCAAAATGGGCCATAAAATTCATAGGAGACAAATACAACATGTTAAATGTAGCCGTAACAAGGGCTAAAAAACAATTTATATATGTTGGAAATGTAGATGTAGCTGAACGATCTGAAAACTATATTGCAAAATTGATAAAATACATTAAAGCTAATGGGCTAGTTTATAGTCTGTATGATATTGAAAATTCAGTGCTAAACAAAAATTTTAGTGAAAGAATATTGCAAGTTTTACAGCCAGAATTAGAAATTGCAAATGATAATATTGGGCTATATATACAAAATAATTTTAAATGTGGAACAATTATTGATGCAAAGCAACACTACGATTTATTGATGTATATACTAAAAAACACCAAAAAAGAATTATTAATAATGTCACCATGGCTTAGAAAAAATGTAATAAATGAAGAGTTTATGAATGAAATAAAAAGATTAAAAGCAAATGGCTGTCATGTTAAAATTATATTTGGGTATAAAAATGGTAACAAAAATGTTAATGGACCAGATGAAATTGCAAATGAACTAATGAAAAGAGATTCATTGGGGTATGCAAAGCCAGAGGAAGTTAAAGAAATAGTTAGTGAATTATATAATTTGTTAGGAAAAGAAAATTTTGTATATTATCCACCATTACATGCTAAAATAATAATTGTTGATGATGAATATATGTTTATGGGCTCGCATAATTGGTTATCTAATGCTGGCAAAACAGAAGAAAAGAAGAGAGCGATAGAAGGAACAATAATAACAACTAGCAGTGATTCAATTAGTTATACAAAAGAAGAATTATTTAGTTAAAAACACTGGCGTAAATGTGACCATCAAAATATATGTCAGGTCTAAATTGACATATTATGTCTATTATAGTATAATTGGCAACAGTCACAATAATTTTTGCATGAATGTGACTACATTCAAGACAAAGAAAGGAAGGTTTTTATGACAAAACGGCAATGTGGAAGACTTTTAACTCCATTGGAATGGTTGGCAATAGGAATGATAACCCTTTTTGCCTTTTTGAAGGTACTGGAGTTTAGAGACACTCATTTCTTAAGAGGCACGTTTATTGGAGGCATAGATTGTTCGTACCTGATGGTTGATAGGGCATTAGAAAAAGTTCAACAGGAAGCAGGTGAATATACCAACAAGCTTAATTTCATTGATGGAACTACGTATGAAGTAAAGAACAATGAAATTGGGTTTGTCTTTGAAGAGGAAAAATTTGAAGATATTTTTGCTAAACAACATAAGGACAGAAATACTAACAGAGTGTATGGAGTAAATGATGTTGCTTCACTTAATAAAGGGCAGTTAGCGATGTATCTAGCAACTATTCCTGAATTGCAACAAAAAAATATGGTTGAACCTAAAGATGCTCACATAACTTGGAATGGTAATAACTTTGACGTTGAAAAGGAGACTTTTGGTAACGCAATCGACTTTAATGAAGCTTTAGACTTTGCCCTTCAGGAACTAAAAGGTGAAGAAGAAGGCGGAATTGACTTTTCTGAGGTGACTCGGTCGAACCCGAGTGTGACTGAAACAGATCTTACAGCAAGAGTCACGTATCTTAATAATTTTTTGAAAAACTGCATTAATATAATATTAAGTGATGGAACTGTTGTAACGCTTGATGCCAATACGATTAAATCGTGGATTGGACAAGATGAGCAGGGAAACTTTTCTATTAATGTTGATGAGGGTATTAAAAGTTTTGTTGAAGAATTGGCTACAAAAGTAAATAAGGTGAATGCAACAATTCAGTTTAAAGCTACAAATCGCACTGTGAACGTAAATGTACCCAAAAATCTAAGAGCTCAATTGAACAAAGAGAAGGAGATGGCAGAACTTAAAGATTTATTAGAACAAGCAAAAACCGTAGACTGCAGTCCAGTTTATGAAGGGGAGTTGTTATCTGCCCATATGCCGAACCGTGTAGAAATCGATATTGCAAATCAACACGTTTGGATGTACAAAAATGATACACTCATTGCAAGTACCAATTGCGTTACAGGTAACGAAAGTGCAAGACATAGTACTCCTACAGGCGTATATAAACTGGCTGGAAAGCAAAGAGACCGGTACCTTAGAGGAAAAAATGATGACGGTACCAACTATTGTTCTTTCGTGAAATACTGGATGCCGTTTAATGGTGGAATTGGACTGCACGATGCATCGTGGCGTAGCAAATTTGGAGGAGAAATATATAAGAACAGTGGTTCGCATGGTTGTGTGAATCTTCCAAGAAGTGTTGCGGAAACTATTTATAACAATATTGATAAGTCCTATTTTATTGTCGTTTATAAGTAACTAGAAACTTTACAACGAGACGAACTCATTGAGTTTCGTCTCGTTAATTTAGTACACCCGGCATGGGTAACAACTTGAGGTGAAAGTCCATTACAGTGCTTGATAGTGTCAAACTGTTAGCGAATGACCAATGCTGTCAACTTAAAGATATTTTATGTGTTTGTAATCAACATAATTTTTTAAGCTGATAGCTTTATTTTATTTTTAACGCATAAAAAGTAATTACTATTACAAATATTGCAATTGCTACATGGAAATAGTATAATATTTGCATATTGTTGAAGAGGTTTTAGTATGAAAATAAAGGAAGTAATTGAAGAAGGAAAAAATGCATTAAGCAAGAATAATATAGAAGATAACGTAATAATAACAAGAGAACTACTAGCTTTTGTATTAGGCGTAGAAAAACAATATCTGGTAATTCATTTAGAAGATGAGCTTAATGCAGAAGATTATATAAAGTTTAAAGAAAATATAAATAAGTTAATAAATGGCATGCCATTACAATATATAACCAACAACCAGGAATTTATGGGATTAAATTTTTTTGTAAACGAGAATGTGCTTATTCCACAGCCAGATACGGAAATTATTGTTGAAGAAACCTTGAAAAAATGCAAAGAGTTACTTCTACAAAATGGCAAGATAAAGATATTAGATTTGTGTACTGGTAGTGGGGCTATTGCAGTTTCTCTTGAAAACTTTCTTGGAGATAAGGCTGAAGTTTTTGCAAGTGATATTAGTACTAAAGCACTAGATGTTGCTAAAAATAATAATGAAAAAAACAATACAAATGTAAGATTCATCGAATCAAATTTATTTGAAAACATACAAGAGCAAAAGTTTAATATTATTGTTTCAAACCCACCATATATAAGAAGCAATGTAATAAACAATTTACCAAAACAAGTTCAAAATGAGCCACATTTGGCACTAGATGGCGGAGAAGATGGATTAAAATTTTATAAAAAAATTATAGAGCAGGCGTGCAATTACATAGAAAATGGATATTTAATATTAGAAATTGGATATGACCAAAAAGAAGATGTGGAAAATCTGCTTAAAGAAAACAAGAATTATTCAGAAATAAAAACTATACAAGACTTATCCGGAAATGATAGATGTGTAATTGCAAAAGTAGGCAAAATTTAGAAATATTAAATTGCAAGACTATTTGTTTTATGATATTTGTAATAAAAATACAGTGTTACTATTTTATATTAAAAAGCAAGTAACATAGTAGATTAAGCTATAATTATAATATGTGTAATTTATATTAAGGAAGTGATAGAAATGTCTTTTTCATCAGATTTGAAAATGGAACTAAGTCAAATAAATAATTTGAAGAATAAACAAGAAGTTTATGCAGAATTTCTTGGTTATTTGGCGTCTAATAATATAGATGTGAAAGGTAGAAATGTAAAGTTTTCAACTGAAAGTGAGTACAACATAAATAGGTTTGCTAAGCTTTTAAATAACCTAGAGATTAAGGATTATAAAATAAGTATAACAGGCAAAACATACAGTATTACATATAAGTGTGATGAAATCCCAGTTTTAGAAGATGCAGAGAATTATTTACAACAAGATAATTTGAAAAAAGCATATATAAGAGGAAACTTTTTGGGTGCAGGTTCAATAAACAACCCAAGGAATAAATACCATTTGGAAATAATTTTTAAAGATAAAGAATGTGCGGAATTTACATTAAAATTATTAAATGAATATTCTATTGGGGCTAAAATTTTAGAAAAAACAGTTTATCTAAAAGATGGAGAAGAAATATCTAAAATGTTAGCTTTAGTGGGTGGTCATTCTACTGTGTTAAAGTTTGAAGAAATTCGTGTGCTTAGAGAGATGAAAAACAATGTAAACAGAATTGTAAATTGTGAGACGGCAAACCTTAATAAGACTATAAATGCAGCTGTTAAGCAGGCTGAACTTATAAAAAAATTGAAGAAGTCTGGTAAGTTTAATAATCTGCCAGAAGATTTAAAAGAAATTGCAAATTTAAGAGAAGAAAATCCAGAAGCAACATTAGAGCAGTTAGGAGCAATGCTTAAAAATCCAATTGGAAAGTCTAGTGTTAGCCATAGATTCAAGAAAATAGAGGAGTATTTGTAAAAATAAATGGAAGAAAAAGAAATAGGATTATACATACACATGCCATTTTGCAAGCAAAAATGCTATTATTGCGATTTTGTTTCATATCCGAATAGATATGAAATGGTGGAAAGATACATTAAATGTTTAAAGAGTGAAATTGTGCAATATGCTAATGAAAATAGGATTATGCATGAGCATGGATTAGAACCAAAGTTTATAATAAAAACAATTTACATAGGAGGTGGCACGCCATCTTCTATTGATGAATTGTATATTTTGAATGTGATGGAGACTATAAAAGCTAATTTTGAAATTGATGAAGAGGCTGAGATTACTATTGAAGTAAACCCTGGCACTGCTAGTAAAGAAAAACTAAAAACATATAAAGAAGCGGGAATAAACAGAATAAGCATTGGTTTGCAAGCAGTTCAAGATAGACTGCTTAAAAGCATTGGCAGAATTCATAATTATAGTGATTTTGAAAATACCTTCGAGTTGGCACGAGAGGCAGGATTTGATAATATAAATGTGGATTTGATGTTGGCTCTTCCAAACCAAACTATTGATGATTTAAAGGAAAGTGTAAAGACAATAGCAAATTTAAAACCAGAGCATATTTCTGTGTATTCTTTGATAGTTGAAGAAAATACAAAGATGGAAAAAATGGTACAAGATGGAATAGCAATTTTACCAACAGATGAAGAAGAGCGAGCAATGTATTGGTTTGTAAAGGATTATTTGGAAAAACATAAATACAAACACTATGAAATATCTAACTTTGCAAAGCCGGGGTTTGAATCAAAACACAATACAGATTGTTGGAAACAAAAAGAGTATATCGGAGTCGGAGCAGCAGCATGCTCTTTTATGGACAACAAAAGGTATTCTAATATAGAAAGTCTAGAGCAATATATTAAGAATATAGAAAATGGCAATCCAAATAGAAATTTGGTGTTAAACGAAACCTTAAATGAAGAAGATAAGATGAATGAATTTATGATGCTTGGACTTCGAAAAATAGATGGAGTAAATATAGGGGATTTTAAGAAAATTTTTGGGATAAATCCAATTATGAAATATTGTAAAACATTAGATAAACTTACTCATGAAGATTTAATACAAGTTGATGAAAATAGCATAAAATTGAGTAAAAAAGGCATCGATTTAGCAAACTTAGTATGGGAAGAATTTGTGTAAATTTTCTACAAGAGCAAATGCAAAAATATAAATTTTAAACACTGATAAATTGGCAAAAATTGTGAATTTGTAGTAAAACATGCTTAAATGATTATACACAAGAAATACACAGAAAATATGATTTTTCAGAATAGACAAATGAAAAAAATTGTGATATTATTAGCCCGATAAAATATAATTATATTTAGTCAGCATATTATAAAAATTAAGTCAAGATTGGCTTAATTTGAGACCTAAAGAGGTATAAAATGAATTTTAAATTAGAGGAACTTACAAAAGACAATGAAGCACAATATTTAGAACAGGTTGCTAATTTAGAACAAGTGGTTATGGAAAACATGGAGGCAAGAGGCCAAAGCGGTCAGCTTTTTCCAACAGGCAGAGAGGATATTTCTGCATATGCACATTCTAAAGAAAATTCGGTTTTTGTTGCAGTTGATGAAAATGGCAAGGTTATTGCTGCAACATATATTACACAAGGGCAACAACCGTTTACGTACAATGATATAACAAAATATTTCAAATATGGAGATGATTATAATCAATACGTAAAAAACAAGTACAAAACCTTGCAAGATTATAGAAAAGACATGTTAAGTATTTATAAGCTGAAAGTACAGGCTTTTAAATATGCTAAAGCAAAAATTTTAGCAGAGTTTCCACAATATGGAGAAAATATTATTGCGTTTTTGAAACATGAAGTAGATGAAGAAAACAATCATTTTCACGAAAAGAGTGTACTTAGAGAATTACTAAATAAGTATATGTCAGAATATATGCAAGAACAAGATAAAATTCATACTGGTGTTATGGAAAGATATGATATGTTTTACTGGATTACTGCTGATGATATTGCAAAAGAGTTTGGAAAACAGGACGTAGAACCAAATGATGTTGAGGCAAGAGAACTAGAAACGATAATAGGGCGAGAAAAAGAAGAACTAGAGTATAAAAAAATATTACATAAAGGACCATTAGTAATACACGAAAAACCAGAATTTAATGTAAAAAAATATTATACGGCAAAACCATCTAACTCAATAGAATTAGACACATACATAACAGACCCACGAGATAGAAGGTCGGGACTTGCAAGAATTTTGTTATTAGAAGGTATTACAAAACATATGGAACAATTCTTTGAAAATGAGAGTGAACAAGAAATATTTTTATGCTCAACATTGCACAGAGATAATCTTTCATCAAAATATGTATCTGAATTTTTTGGTTTAACAGACAGCTTATATGTAAAAAGAAGAGATGGCAGAGATAGAGAGGTTCACATTTGTAGAGTAGGAAGAGATGAATATAAAAGATATTTAGAACATATAAAAAAGAAAGTTGCAATATTGTATGGATATAATCCGGAAGGTATAGCAATACCTGCTAGTGAAGAAATTGAAATATTAAAGGAACAACTAGGGTATGAACAACGTGAAATATCAAGGCTAAAAAGAGCTAGAACAGCTCAGACGTATAATGGAAAGATAAATTTTAAACAAAGAAAAATAGAAAAAATTATTTCACTTAATGAGAGAATAAAAGAGTTAGAAGAGGAAATTGAAAAATAATTATATATTTGATTATATTAATTTTAAAAATGTGGCTACATACAGCAAGTATGTGCCCTTGACTTTGAAAATTCATTTCCTTTGTCAAAATTTAATTCTTTTTAACTTAAAATATGAAGGGAGAATATAAAATTATGAATAATATTAAACAAGAATATTCATGGCCAATAGAGCCAAAGTATAAAGTAACAGAACATGATAAATATGGAATTAGAAAGAATCATTACGTTTTATTTAAACAAAGAGCACATTCTGGGTTTGATATAACAGCAGACATTGGAACAGAAGTGCACCCAATAGCGGATGGAACGGTATTACTTGCAGAATTTGATGGTACTACCACAGAAGGATTTGATGCCTTTAACGATGGTTATGGTAATAAGGTAGAAATACTAAACAATGATGGTAGAAGAGTAGTGTATGGACATTTAAGAGAATCTTATGTTAAGCCGGGAGACAAGGTTACACGTGATATGGTAATAGGTATAACTGGTTGTAGTGGAGGCTCAAGAGTGCCACACTTACATGTAGAAGTTAGAAAATCTAACACAGAAGAGACAGGTTTAGACTACACGATAGACCCATTAACAGTATTACCAAAAAAAGATTTGAGCAAATTAACTAAAGAATTTACTCAAGAGCCATATGCAACATTATGGAGAAAGATGGCATCAAATGAGCCATGGAGCTTTGAAAAGACGGATATACCATATTGCGAAGACAAAGAATTTATTAGATAGGAGAGCATTATGAAAGAGGAATTTATTGAATTATTAAGATCAACTAAAAGAGAAGGAATAGAGAATTTACTAAACTTCTTAGAAAAATCAGATTTTTATACAGCACCAGCGAGTACAAGATTTCATGGAAATTATGAGGGTGGGCTTTTAGAACATAGCATGAAAGTATATGAAATATTTAAAGAAAAAATAAAGGCGAGCGGTTTATCAACTCCAGAAGATACAGTTATAATTGCTCCACTTTTACACGACATTTGTAAAACTAATTACTACAAAGTAGATTATAGAAATGCAAAAAATGCAAGAGGAGAATGGGAGAAAGTTCCATATTATGCTGTTGAAGATACAATACCATATGGGCATGGTGAAAAATCTGTAATGATGATTACAGAATACATGAAATTGACTAATGAAGAAAAATATGCGATACGTTGGCATATGGGCTTCACAGAGCCAAAGGAATTGTATGGAACAATTGGAGAAGCATATAAAAAATATCCAATAGCATTATTATTAAATGAAGCAGATTTAGAAGCAACATATTTTTATAATATTTAGGTTAATAAAAAGAGAAGATGGGGAGAATTATCTCCACATCTTCTTTTTTTAGGCTTTAGCTGGTCAAGAGTGCCTAATTCCTGTTACCAAATTTTTGTTAGTAAGCTTGTTGGATTTGAATGCTTCAGCAGCGTACCATGCTGCATTGGAAATAAATTCGTAGGTGTTTTCAGTACCATCGTCCAAAGCCCAAAGGGAATAGGCAATGTTGTACATGTAATTTTTTCCTATTGCAGGTACACGGGTATCGCTTTTTGGAACTCCCAAGATAGAAAGTGCGTGGAAAAGCCGAGCATAATTGTCTGCGTACATTTCTTTTTCGGAGGGATGATTGATTTCATGAATGATCCGTTCAATCACCTCTTTATGAATTTCTCGTAATTCCCATTTCTTTAGATTGAATCGTCCGAAAATTTCGAGGTATCCGTATTCGGGATTATCCCAAAAGGATTTTGGGATAATTCTTTTATAAGAAAGTCCTTCTCGAATTGTTCTGCAATCCGAGAATCCTTCTTGAAAGCCCCGAAGCAAACGCCAAATAAGTTTATTAAGTTTTTCTTTTTCGACCATGTTATTAGCCTCCTAAAGTGTTATACAATAATAAATATAACATATTTACATAATGTTGTCAAATCTGAATTGATTAGTTTATACTGAAAAAATATTCTTTAAGAAATTAAATTATTAGATTTGAAAAATAATATTTTAGTCTATTTCGCATAATATAAGAAATTCTTTACAAAATAGTATTGGTGATTTTTATGAGAATTTCATGGTTAAAATTAGATAATGATAATAAAAGTTTTAAAATTCCAACAAGTTTTGGAATGGACGTGTTTTCTGTGAATAGTACAGAAAATGTTGATAATAAAATAGATGAATTAATAAGAAAAAACTACAATACAATAATAGTATCGAATGATGTAGCGGGGCTTTCAGAAAAAATTAATAAAGAGTATTTATATAATAAAAATGTGAATATTGTTATAAGTAAAGATAGAGATAATAATAAAAAATAAGACCATATATTAATATGGCAATGTATAAGTTGGTGGAGAAAACATAAAATTTTTGGGAGGTAATTTTGGAAGAGATTCTCATTTTATGTATTGGAGATAGCAAATTAATAGGTGATAGTTTAGGACCATTAATAGGTTCTTTTTTGGAAAGAAATAAATCTGATATTGGAAATAATGTAAAAGTATTGGGAACACTAGAAAAGCCGATAGGATATAATGATTTAATAGAAATTGCAAAACATATAAACTACAACAAAGAATATTATACAACAATAATTACAATAGATTCAGCACTTGGAAGCAATCAAAATATAGGAAAAATATTAATAGATAATACAACATTATGTGCTGGAAGTGGTGTAAATACAGGAGAAAAATTAATAGGAGATATATCAATAAGAGGTATTGTTGGAAAAAACTATGATGATATAAAACAAAATATACAAGAACTTGAAAATGTTTCGACGAATCTTGTAGAAAATATGGCATGCAAGATTATTTTTAAAATTTTGAATTTGTTTAAAGTATAAAAAAACTGATTATGGCAATAATTCCTATATAAAATATAGGAGGTACATAATGAGTAAAGAAAATACTAGAAATGTAATTATATTAAAAAATCTTCCTTCTAACTTGATAGCCGAGGCTATATTAGTTGTAAAAGATAAAAAGCAGGTAGCAGATTACATGAAAGAATCTGAGTTTGGTGTAAATAAAGACGTTTCTAATTGCAAAACTGGTAATAACGGTATAATTTATGGAGATATGAAAACAGAGTCATTAAAGAAAATTGAAAATGTGAAAAAGGAAGACAGAAAATATGTGATAAAAGAAGCGGAAATTGTAGTCTCAAATTATATAAAAAGAATAGAAGATAATTTGGCAGATAGAAAAATAGATAGATTAAAAAAATCGTATAAAAAGACAAAAAAATTAAATGTTTTTCTTGCAATGACGACTATAATAAGTATATTACTTGCTATATTTATTTGAAAGAAATAATGTAAACGAATAAAACCTTGACCTTTGGAATATAAATCTATAAAAAGATAAACACAAAGGAAGAGGTGTTTTTTTATGGAAAAATCTATTAGCCAAGAGGAGCGCATTAGAAGAGCAGAGGAAATATATAGTAGAAGAAGATATAACAATAGATATGGAGAGAGCCTATATAGAAGCGGTGAAACGAGAAACAGATATCAGCCACAAGAGACTAGAAAAATAAAAGGCAAAATGATTAATAAGATGATTATTCAAATGATTGTGTGCGTGATAATTTATACTTGCATATATATGCTTCAATATTCTAATTATTTATTTTCAAAAGATATGGTGGATAAAACAAAAGAGGTTTTGTCTTATGATATTAGCATAGAAAATTTGTATAATAAATCAAATGAATTTTTTTTGAATTTGCAGAAAAAAATTAATTGGGGTGTGAATAATGAACAAAATGATAATGTGAATGAGGAAGCTCAAGACCAAAATACGGAGGAGACTAACATTGAAAATAGTAATGCGGAGTCTAGTGAAGCTAATAATGAAAATGTTGATAATTCTGAGATTTCGCAAAATGATGCAAGTATAGAAGTGACAAATAATGACACAACACAGCTTGCAGTTGGTGGAGCCGATGAGACTCAACAAGAGGAAGAAAAGTCACAAGAAGAGCAAGATATAGAATATGTAAAACAAAATGTGAGCATAATCTGGCCAATAAAAGGAGTTATAACTTCAAGGTTTGGAAACAGAACTCCAACCGAAATTGTAACTGCAAACCATAAAGGTTTAGATATAGCAGGAAATATGGGAGACAACATAGTATCTGCAATGGACGGAACAGTTGTACAATACTCTGAAGAAGGGGATTATGGCAAACATTTACGCATTCAAAGTGGAGAAGTACTTACCTTGTATGCTCATTGTAGTGAACTTCTAGTACAAGAAGGAAGCACAGTAAAGCAAGGAGATGTAATCGCAAAAGTTGGAGCAACAGGCAGGGCTACTGGTCCACATCTACATTTTGAAATACGAAGAGATGATAGATTTATAAATCCAGAGTTGATATTGGGAAGTTTATAATGGCAGAGCTAAAATAATTAGAAAGGATAATATTATGCAAATAAAAATTAATTTGAAGGTCTTTCTTTTTTTGTTGATATTTTTAATAACAAGGCAAATAAAAATATACGCACTACTCATGTGTCTAGCGTTAATACACGAATTGGGACATGTAATGGCTGGAATAATATTAGGGTTCAAACCTGAATCTATATCTATTATACCAACTGGTTTTTCTGTAAAATTCAAAAATGATTGTAAAAATTATAATAAAAAAATAAAAAATGGTAATATGCTTGCGCTAAAAAAAGCCATAATAGCCTTTGCTGGACCACTTGTAAATTTAATAATTATGGCAATTTCAATAATATATTACAAAATAACGGAAATTTCAGAAATAGCAGGCATATCAATAGAACTATTAATATATTCAAATTTACTGATATTTATATTTAACATGTTACCGATATATCCGCTTGATGGTGGGCAAATTTTGAAGGAAATAGTACATATAAAATATGGATTATTTACAGCTTATGTTATTACAAATAAAATATCAAATGTAGTTGTAATAATTTTAACCGCATTTGCAAGTTTTGCCATATTAGAATACAAAAACATAGCAATATTAATAATCATTGCTTACTTGTGGGGGCTTGTGCTAAATGAAAATAAAAAATATAATTTAAAATTAAAAATATGGAAAAATTTAAAATTTATAGATAATTGCTAATTTTTGAGAACATAAAAAAGAATAAAACATCAATATACTAATATATTTATTATATGTTTAGGAGGTATTGGTGTGTTTAAATTTTTTAGAGTCATATCATTTAAGAAAATATTATTGATTTGTTTAATTTTTATATTAATAGTCATAATTGCAACAATAAGCTGTAACACGAATATTATAAATAGATTAACAAAAACAAATTCTGTAAATAGTATAATTAATTCAAATATTGTAGGAGCAGAATATTTAAACCAGATGTCAAATATATCAACTGAAGAACTAGTGGAAGATTTAGAAAAAGAAAAATCATATATAAAGTGGGTGGATTTTAAAGGAACCGCCGTAGTGCTGAAAAAATTAGCCGATACTGATATTAATTCTCATGTTAATAATGAACAAATACAATTTAATTGGATTGAATTAATGGCATATTTAGGATGCAAGTATGGCGGAGAACTATCTTTATTTAAAGATAAAGATTTAGAAAATTTATTAAACAGTTTACGCGAAGGGAAGACTATGAACGAGTTGACAGCAAATATGAAGCTTTACAATTATTTTTTTCAGAGTTATGATGCCATTTTCCATGAATATATTGGAGAATATGAAATAGCAACTGTAGATGAACAAGGCAACAAAAAATATGTAAAAAAATATGGCTTAAAAGCATTTTCTCCTATAGCTAAAAATTATTATTTTTGTCATTACAAGGATTTTGGTTCTGCCAGGTCTTATGGATATAGAAGAGTACATTTAGGAAATGATTTGCTACGGAAGTATTGGCACACCAATTATCGCTGTAGAATCTGGCTATATTGAAGCCCTTGGATGGAATCAATATGGTGGTTGGAGAGTTGGTATACGAAGCTTCGATGGTAAAAGATATTATTATTACGCACATCTACGAAAAGACCACCCTTATGCAAAAGATTTATGTGAAGGACAAATTGTAACCGCTGGAGATGTGATAGGATATCTAGGAATGACAGGCTATAGTAGCCATGAAAATGTGAATAATATAAACATTCCACATTTGCATTTTGGAGTGCAACTTATATTTAATGAAGTTCAAAAAGATGGAAACAATCAGATTTGGATTGATGTGTATGAGATAATAGAATACTTAAAAAGAAACAGTTCACAGGTTTATATGGCATATCCAGACACAAGGGATTATGAAAGAAAGTATGATGTGATGAAAGAGGAATGAAAGGATTAATGTCGATAAAATTATAATGCCAAATCTGCTTTTACAGAATTTTTGTTCGCGAGTATTGCTATTTTTTATTTCCTATGCTATACTATGAAACATAGGAAATGAGAATAAGCAGATGTGTGTTACCACTTTACTACATAGTTTTGCTATGAGAAAGTGAGGTGGTTGTTTATGGGATTTATATTATTTTTAATATATGCATTGGGATTTTCCCTTACTGTAAACGTAGCCTTATTAACAATTATATTTATAAGTTGGACAAATAAGGAATAATAAAAACACTACATTTTGCTTCGAACATGCAATGTAGTGTTTATTACATATATGTGGTAACATACATTTCTGTATGTTCATTTCCTATACTTATTATATACAAATAATAAACAAAAGTCAATATGAAGTTAAAATATGATTTTTTATCTGAATGTTATTTTAACTATAATTCATATATTTACTTGTGGGTATAATTTAGTGGCTAGAATATCATGCTTCCGACCTGATTGCACGGGTTCGATTCCCGTTACCCACTCCAATTTTTTGCATTTTATTATTTTGTATTAAATTATATTAATTCACAAAAAGGCTTAAATTAAAGTCTTTTTTTATTTGTGTATTTTATTGCTTCATAATTTTTTCTATTATTTTTTATTATGTTTTTCAATATTTGCATTAAAACTGCATTAAAATCAAAAATATAACTGCATTAAAAAAATAAATTGCATTAAAATAAGAGGAGGCGTGATAGCCTCCTCTATTCATCAAATATTGCCAAGGTAATTACTTATAAAAACTAGACTAAATCATTTGGAATGGTATAATCAAAATGGAGATGTTGTTCTTTATAGTAATCTCTACAATCTTGAAGCTGTTTATTTCTATATCGAGCTAGAATATGCCCATAGGTTTCTTTTATTTGTCTATCATCTGAATGTCCTAATATTGCTGCAATGACAAGTAGATCCATTCCTGCTTCAAGCATTCGTGTTGTTGCAGTATGTCTACACATATGTATATGGCAACCTTTTATAAGTTCTGTTTTTATTTGAGCTTCTCTACAAATCCTTTTAAAAATATTATTAATACAACGAGTGTCTATATAATTACCGTTAAGTTGACAAAATAATAAATTGTTTTTGTTGTTTGGATTTAATTTGGCATTTTCTATTTGATTGGTTATTATTTTAAACATAAAGTCACTATCAAAAATATCAAATGGTATATGTCTTTCATCTATTAAACCTTGTTGTGTTTTTTTTCGACCAGTTTTTGTGGAAGTACCCATGACGATTTTTCCATCATCACGCGAAAGAGTTTTATTTATGATGAGCTCTCTATTCTTTAAATCAATGTCTGTATTGAAATTTATAGCTCCTAATTCTCCGGATTCGCGCAGCAGAAAGAAGTGCACAGAGAAATAGGTTTCGTAATGTTGTTTCATTATAATTACATTTAGAACTTTTTATTAAAGAGTTATGAAGTAAATAATCCATTAACTTTTGCTGTTCATCAACCTCAAAAGCTTGTACAGGTTCCTTATGTTGATTAGATACAGGTGGATAAATTCGCAACATAGGGTTGTCTGGATATGAAATAATTTTATCCATTACACATTGCATAAATCCGTTTTTTAATTTTGCTATGATTTTATCTATTTCACCTTGTGACAAATGTCTAATCGAGTTGAGAAAATTTTGGACTTGATTATATGTTACTTTTTGTACTGGCTGTTTAAAATCATCCCACTTTTCAATATATTTATAGTGATATTCGTCTTTATCTTTGGTGTTTTTTATAATTTTGCCAGCCTCAAATTTGGTATCTCCTATTTTTTTTAGGATTTCAATTATCGTTATACCATTCTTTTTTATATATGTTTTTGTTTGAATTTGAGCTTCAACTTCTTTTTTTCGTTCAATAGATTCCACTCTACTATTAGCATTAGATACAGTTGTTCTAGAACCATCGTCAAGCGTGATTTGAGCAGGGTATCGGTTATAACAATAAAATCTATCACATGTTCCTTTTTTCAAACAAGCAGTACAGTCGGTACATTTTTTACATTTGTTTGTTCCAGATCTATTATTACAGATAGACCAATCATTACAGTTCTTACAAGTATTACATACAAAGTTTAATCTTTTTTCTTTTCTATCAATTTTTTGAATAGTATTATAAATACTTCCTTCTTTGTTTCCTTTTCTTCCAAATTTTTTAGGCATAATAAACCTCCATTTTCAAATATTTTTTATTAAACACTTGAAAATGGAGTTTAGTTTGTATATAATACAAATGTAGTCACTTTCGAGTGCCTATAGTAGGGAAAATAAATGTATCGAGTCGTGGTTGGTTTGAACATCTATTTTCCTTTTTTTATTTTTTAGTTATTTCTTTTTGTTCTTTTTCTTGATTAGCAAGCATGCTATATATTGTACTCATTACAATGTTTTTATTTGTCTCACTTAATTCGTTAAATGTGGAACTGAATGGACTGTCTACAACATTTTTTCTACTTTGATTATCAGTATTTGATACTGGGTGCTTGTTACGTTTCTTAGAAATATGAATGTATAATATGACGCCTAGTATAATAATAATTAGGTTTAAACAAATTACTAAAATAGGCATTATTGTATCAAAAAGTTTTTCTTTTTCTTGCTGTTTTACTTCTTCATTAAATTTTTTATTTGCATTGAGTTGTTCTTTTTCAATTGTTTCTTTTCGTTCCTGCTCTTTCTTTTCTAATTCTCTACCATATTCAATTAACTCTTGAGATGTAAATTCATTTAAAGGTTTTATTTGAGCAAATGAATTAGGTGTTAACATCAAGATACTTAAGACAATACATAAAATAAATCTTTTTACGTTCATATTAATCTCCAATCTATATTATTTTTTTTGTTTCTTTTTATTTCTAATAAATTCAACAAACCTATTTATTTCTTCAATTTCATCTTTGTCAAGACCATCTGTACTTATTCCACTTTGAGTAGCATAGCGAAAATCATTCGGTGTATCAAAAAAATAATTTCCATCTTTCTCAAGTATTTGACATATGAGTTGTACCGTGTCAACATCAGGACTATTTAACCCAGCTTCCCAATTGGCTATTGCTGTATTTGAAGTTTTTCGTCCTTTTTTTGTTAATTCCTCTGCTAATTGTTTTTGAGTCATTTTTTTCTCTATACGAGCTTCTTTGATTTTTTTATATAAAAACATTATTTCACCTCTCTTATTTAAACAACTATATTCTAGCATATATTTATAGATAAGTAAATAAAAAAATTCAGAAAAACTGAAAATATTTTGAAAAAAGTATTGACAATTCAGATAAGATGAAATAATATATAAATGATTTCAGAAAAACTGAAATGAAGGAGGCGAGAAAATGTCAGTTGGAAAACGAATAAGATTGTATTTAATTGAAAAAGGAATAAGTCAAACATGGGTTTCAGAGCGAACAAAAATTGCTTTACCAAAACTAAATGCTTCATTAAATGATAAGAGAAGACTAGACGTAACAGAGTTTTCTGCAATAATAGATGTATTAAATGAAGATGCTAATAAGTTTTTAAAGAAATAACCACGACTCGATACTAAGAAGAAGGGAGATGAATAATTTGAATGCAAGACAAGAAGTTACTATGAATTGGAAGGACGCTCCAGATACAATAAACCCAATTATATATTCAAAAATAAGAGGAGTAAGTCCGCAAAAAGCAAGAGAGATTTTTAATAGCAAAGGGTTTCCAAGGTTGAAGGGGACCGGAACCAAACAATTAGCAGATAAAAGAGCTGTCTATCTATATGAAATAGGATTATCAGAAGAAGACAGAAGAGAAGTATTAAAAGAAATTGCAAGACAAATTATTTAGAAAGGAGACTATGCAGATGTACAGTATATTTGAAATATTATTTTTTATTTTATATTTTTCAATGAAGGCAGTAAGATTTACTTTATTTTTATTGATGATACAAATTGTTGTGTATAAATCAAGTGGATTCAGTATTTATAAATTTATTATGAATAAATTGAATTTGTTATTAAGATAAGGAGAAAAGTGAGATGTTATTTAACAAACTAAAAGAAAAGCGAAAAATGAAAAAGATTGACTTAGAATGTCAATGTCAAATGATGAAATTAGATCTAGACAACAGAGAATATTTAATAAATGAACAATATCAGAGAATTGATAGAAAACAAGCTTTTTTACTAAAAATATTAGATGAATGTAATAGTTACAAGTCAATAAATGAATTTAGAGCAAAAATAAAAGAGTTAGCAAAGACTGGAATCAAATACTAACTCATATCAACTGAATTTATAAACAAATTCTTATTTATTATACAAATTTTTAGTAAAGAAGTCAAGAGAGGAGAAAAAATGTTTGAGGAACAACAGAAAATAACAATAGAATATACAAAACAGCTCGATGCGTTCTATTCTTTAGTAGATTTCAAACCGTTATCATCGAAAGCTATATCAATGTATAACTTTTTATTGCATATAGCATATAAGACTGACTGGGTTAATGAATTTACTGCTGCTAATACTACAATTATGAGTAAACTCCGTTTGACTTTAAAAGAATTACAGACAGCTCGAAATGAGTTAATTACGAAAAAGTACATAATTTACAAAAAGGGCAGTAATCAGAATAAAGCACCAAAGTATTCAATTATAAGGCTTTATGAAGAGAAAAATAGAATTTTAGGACAGGCGGAAGTAAGTGCGAAGGTATATGCAGAGGGTAAAACAGAAGTGCAAGCAACAGTACAACCTGAGGGCAATATTATTACTAAACTAAACTTATATTTTATATATATTATATATAATAAAGGCTCACAATTCAAAAACATTATAGAAGCGGACAAAAAGGCTATTGTAGCAATATTGAAAAAACTGGAACTCTATATAGACGAGCCAACAATTTTAGAGTATATGACGGAAGAGCAATTGTTGGAATTAAAAATTCAATATTGGGTAATTAAAGAGCTGTATTTTAGTCCATACAAGATTTGTTTGAACTATTTAACTAGGCAAAGGTTTATGTTTAGATTTTTAAAAGCAAGAAAATATGTGCAAATACAAGATACATACAAATTCTTGAATTATTGCATTAAAAGTTTTCAAGAGGATTTATATGCAAATAAAAAAGAGGTGGAAGCTGATGATAAAAAACAGAATTAATGAGTTGATTTTGAGAGAAAAACCAGAAAAGCAAATAAAATATTCGGAAAGTGCCGATATAGCAAGACATCTATCTAATACACCTAAAACAAAACTATATGAGTATTATGTATGCGACAATTGTGGTTGTGAAATTAAAGTAGAGAAAAAATGGGAAGATAAAAAAGGTGGTTTGCTAATGATACCAAAGATACTTTCAAAAAAGAATAAGACATTTTGTATAGCCGTATGCTCAAAATGTTTAAACAAAGTTCTAAAAGAATTTGAAGATGAGAAATATTAGGAGGATAAAAGTTATGGCGTTTGATTTAGATGATGATGAATTAAAGGCAACTAGAAGAATGAAAAAGCTAGATAATATGTTGAGAGTAGGAGAATATGTAAGAACAACAGATGGAAGAATTGACAAAGTAAAAAATCCTAGATTCGATGATCCACATTACATAGAATGTGAAAAAGGGTTTATACAAGAAAAAATAATAGAAAAACACTGTAAAGAAATAATTGGTGTAATCAAAATTGGAGATTTTGTAAATGGAAGACGTGTATCGTTTCTACATGATTGTCATGTTGAGATTGGAGAAGATGACTGGACGACAAATGAAATAATACCACAAAACGATATAAAGGAAATTCTAACCAAGGAACAGTATGAAGACAATTACTATAAAATACAATAAAAAACAGAAGAGGTAAATATATGAATATTGTAGAGCCAATTAGGAGCCAAGAAAAAGTAAAAGAGATTTATACATACTTAAAAGAAAAAAACGATAGAGATGCATTATTATTCCTTTTCGGTATATATACAGGACTAAGAATTTCAGATATCTTAAAGTTTAGAGTAAGAGATTGCTATAACAAATATTACGGAATAAGAGAAAAGAAAACCAAAAAACAAAAAACATATGATTGGAATCCGCATCTAAAAAAAGAGTTAGAAAAATATATAGTTGAAAAAGATCCAGATGAATTTTTATTTAAATCCCGTAAAGGGAAAAATCAAGCTATAACAAGAGAAAGAGCTTATACAATAATAAAAACTGCTTGTAATGATTGTGGAGTATATAATGTTGGGACACATACTTTACGAAAAACGTTTGGCTTGTTTTTATACGAACAATCGGAAAAAAATATAGGTATGCTTATGGATATATTTAACCATAGCAGTGAAAATATAACGTTAAGATATATAGGAATTACACAAGAAAAAAATAATAATGTTATGAAAAAAATGCGATATTTTTAAATAAAAGAATAATGAATGTAACATAAAATAACAACGTTATATTCAAAAGATGAGAGACAGCAAATTATATATACAAATATAGATTGGTAAAATTCGCGAAAGTAACAGAATATAAGATATGTTATATTGGAGACATAGAATTGTGTGGCTTTAATGAACAATATATGGCTAATTGCTATAAAGTATAAAGTGGGAGGAAAATTGATATGTTAAAAATACCTGAACGGAGTAGACTTACAAATATTTATAGATAAATATGACTTTAAACCAGAATATGATCAAGATACAGGCAAAATTATAGAATTATATTAGTAGAAGAATTAAATTTGAATTTGAAAGAAGGCCGTGCAGTATGTTTTGACTTTGATGGAGTAATTCATAAATACTCAAAAGGCTGGCAAGATGGAAGCATTTATGATGGATACAATAAACAAATAATTGATTTGATGTGCTTTTTGCAGAAAGCAGGAATACCAATATTTATATGTTCTACTAGAGAACCAATGCAGATTATTAGTTGGTGGAATAAGCAAGGTTTTTGGTGTGAAGCAATAAGTGTAAACAAAGATAAATCGTTCTGGAATGATTTAAAATATATAGGAGTTACGAACAAAAAATTACCAGCTCAATTATACATAGATGACAGAGCATATAAGTATGATGGACAATCAATGAAACAAATATTATTAGAATTAGCAGAAACGTAAAGGAGTGATACATAGTGAAAGAAAAAATAAATAAAAGAACAACTAAAGATAGTATCGAATATTTAGAACTACAATGTATTGTTAATAATAGAATACATGATTATATTTCAAAATATCATAATTACCCTAAATACATTAAAATACCTTTATGGATTTTTGAATGTTTAAAACAAACAATGTGTGAAGTAGATTTAAAGATAGATTATAAAACAGAAGAATTTACATTTTTTAATTTAAAAGTTTGTGAAACAGTTAGTATAGAAAAAGTAGAAGAAATCGAGGTGTTTTAAGTGGAAAATAGTATAGAAGATACAAAAAAACAACTAGAATTAATGTTAAAAGTACGTAAAGAGCAAAAAGAAATAATAGAATGTGCTGGAGGAAGTTGTATGAATTGTGATCCAGACATCAAAGCATTAAGTAGAAGTATAGAGATTTTATCAGATTATAAAAGAGTATTAAAAGAGAATGAAGAATTAAAAAGAGAAATAGAAAGACAGAAAGACAGAAAGACATAAACACCATTATAAATAAAAAGGAAATAGACAAATATTATGAAAAAGTACTAGAAAAAACAATGACTAAATTTTTAAATGATAATATAGCCAATGATTTTATACCAAAGAAAAAAGTAAAAGACAAAATAGAAAAGTTACAAGATGATTTAAAATATATTGCGTGTGGAAATAGTGATTGTAATAAGTGTTTTACAGAATACAGAGGGAGTAATTTCATTTATTGTTATGCCTATCATCAAATAAAAGTTTTAGATGAATTATTGGAAAGTGAGGAGAAATAGAGATGAACAAATACGATATTTTACGCAAAAGGCTTTGAATGAAAATATAAAAACAAAAGGAGAGAATATATATGTTAGATTTTTTTATGAGATTACTAGGATACGAGAATATAAGGAATATAAAGGTTCCAAATGGTTTTTCTATTCCTGGAACGAAGAAACTGTTATGTAAGGCAACATTTTTCCAGACAACAGGACAATTTTTAGATAAAGTTATAATCAATAATGACAATTTATTGCTCTATGGCTATACAACTTATATTTTGAGCAAATGGCTTGATTACAAATATATTAAAGTAATAAGAATTGATATTGGACAGAAATTATATAAAACAGCATATAAAAATTATAAGTATAGATAATTAGGAGGCACGAATGAATAGAGAAGATTTAAAAAATTATAGACATACACAAGAGTGGATTAAGGGGAGAATTGAGTATATCGAGCAGTATAGAGCTAATATAAATAGGTTAAATAGTGCATTGTCTGATATGCCACGAGGAAGTAGAAAGGTACAGGATAGTGAGGCTGAGAAACTTGTAGTATTAATGGATTCAGTAGATGAATTAATGAAAAAGGTAAATGAAGTGAATAAAAAGCAGATGCAAATTCTAGAACAATTAGACAAGGTAAAACAACCATATAAAAACATTTTAGATAAGTATTACGTACAGGGAAAGAATCTTGTAGTTGTTGCAGCAGAAATGGATTATAATTATGATCATATTAGGAGATTACATAGAATAGCACTCAATATTTTTGACAAAATTAAATAATGCCACAAAATGTTACAGAATGTCACATTGTAAAGTGCTATAATAATATTGTAAAAAAATGCTAAAGACTATATAAACAGAAAAGGGCTAACAAAAAATTGGCTCTTTTTACATATTTCGACAACATTTTTATTTTTTTATGATATAATTCCTTCATAAAAAGGAGGAAGTTATATGAAAGAAAACAAAATAATAGGAATTTGTTGCTTAATTATATCAGTTATATGTCTTATTGGTGCTTACTATTTTAAGGTTTTTGAACATGAATTTTTATGGAATTTAGCTTTAGGGATAGCTACAGGAGCTACCTTAAGTATGGTAATTGCTATTATAACATTTTTTTTGCAAAAAAAAGAAAGAATAACAGAATTAAAAGCTGATATAAAAGAAGAAATAGAAAAATACACAAGGATATTAGATTCATTTGAGTACATATATTTCGAAGATAAACTAGAAGAAGAAATAAAAGAGCTGGAATTTAACAAGGTTAATGAAACATGGAAAAATAATTTTATTGAAAGCAATAAACAGCTAGAAAAAAATAAATAAAAAGAAATTAATACGTTTAGGACAGTTGAATATAGAATATCTAAGTAAAAAATAGAAGAGTTTAGCAAACTTGATAAAAGAATAAGATTTGATAGATTTGAGTTGACAAAAAATAAAATTAAAGAAGTGAATCAGAATACTGTATTTATGAACTTTGATAAAATTCTCGAAGAAAGACACTATAAAAATATCCAAAATATCATGTTTGAATGTAGAGATGATGATGGTAAAAAAATTGATAAAGATATAAAGATCGAAAATGGAGATATATATCCTACAAATATAGAAAATGTTATCCTAGAGGGACTTGAAGATATTGAAATTAAAATGATATAAATAAGAGCTTATCAAAAAGATAGGCTCTATTATTTATGCAAGAAAGAAGGTAAAAATATGGGAAGTAAAGAATTTGCTGAGAAATGTAAGGAAATAGTAAAGCAATATGCAATAGAGCATTTAGATAAAAGTGATAATATGCCAAATTTTGAGATATTTGTCGTATGGAGCTGTAAGACATTGCAGAACAATAAAGCCTTATTAAGTACAACATTATATGATGGAATGTATTACGAACTAACATATAACGGAGATAAAAAAGAATTATACTTTGATGCATATAAGAAGTTTGAAAATAAATGCATCAAGTTAGAGGAGGAAAATTAAATGGATTTTGGTAGAGCAATACAATTATTAAAAGTAGGTCAAAGAGTACAAAGACAAGGGTGGAATGGTAAAAATCAATATATAGAATTAGCAACCAATATAAGTTATAAAAATGCTAATAATGAAATAGTGAATGTAGAGCATGATGCAATAGGAAATAAAGCAATAGCATTTGTTGGAACATCAGGTGTTCAATTAGGCTGGCTAGCAAGTCAAGCTGATATGTTGGCAGAAGATTGGAAAATAGTTGAAAATTAGTTATTAACGAATACTAGATAAATTAATATAAATAATTCCAAAATCCTTATTTATCCTTTGGTAATTCATATAAAATGTAAGGCGATTCTAGTTTAAGCTTTACCCTTTTGTGCATTAGGAAATATAAATAGAAATGTACTAAGCTTTTAAGGTAGTAGGTTAAAATGTACTACCTTATATAGTAAGCAGTGATATAACATAAAATGCGAGTTAATAGAAAGTAAAGATGTTAGACATCTCTGAATATTAATAAGTATATATTTTATAATTATATCATTGCTTAGTGTATGTAAAAATACGAATGAGGAGTTGCTGTAATTTGTTTAATTACAACAGATAGTCAAGTTATGAAAGAAAAGTTTAATTTTTTTAATTGTATGAAATATAGATGTGAACAATGCAAATATAACAGTAGATGTGAAAAAGAAGAAATAAACTATGAAAAAATACATAACAAAGTGGCAAATATAAAAGCAAATAGTGTAAATAAAAAGTAGGTGTTTAATGTGCAGTTTTATAATGAGAATATTGGAGAAGAAAAACTAAAACAAGAATATTTACAAGCTAATTCTAGATGTAAATATAAGACACCAGATGAGTTGCAAGCTAGAGTAGAAGAATATTTTGGTATGGCTTTTCAAGAACATAGGCCATATACCATATCTGGACTAGCCATATATTTAGGATTGTCTACCGAAACATTAAGAAGATACGAAAAATTATATGGTGATACCGAATATGCAGAAATAATCAAGGTTGCCAAACAACGAGTTGAAGAATACGCAGAAAAATCTTTATATGATTCAGGAAAAACATCTGGAGCTAAATTTGTTTTAGAGAATAATTTTGGGTGGTCTAGTAAGCAAGATGTAAACTTATCTGGGGAGATAACTGAAAAGGTTGTAAAATTAGAAGATGTATTATGATTAAGATAACAGCTGATTTTTTAATAGATAGAAGAAAGATTCAATGGGATACCCATCATGACATAAAAAAAGATGATAGGTTTGTTTTAGGCGTTGCTTATGAATTGACACATAATGAAACTTTAAGGGAAGAGATAATTGATAACCCAGAAAAATTAATAGAACTATGTTTTACTGTTGTTAATAAGGAAAAGAAGGTAGTTCCTTTTTTTCTGAATGAAGTTCAACATGAGTTTATAAATATTCTGAATAAGGCCATAGAAGATTACGAGCAAGGGTTGATTACGTCAATTTCATTGCTAGTATTAAAGGGAAGACAACTAGGTTTTACAACATTAATAACTGCGTATCAATTAGCAGCTACTATAACGAGGCATAATTTTGAAGGTTTAACACTAGCTGACAAGAGTAGTAATACAGAGGCTATTTTTCAAAATAAGGCTAAATTTATATATAATAGATTACCAGAAATGATTAAGCCCACTGAAAAATATAACTCAAAGAGACAGTTGTTGTTTGAAAAATTAAATAGTAGTTGGAGTGTTGATACTGCAACTAAAGAAGTTGGTCGTTCAAGGACAATCAACTTCTTTCATGGCTCTGAATGTGCGTTTTGGAAAGATGGAATATCAAAGATACAAGCGTCTTTAGGAGAAACATTTACACAAAATGCAATAAAAATATATGAAACTACTGCAAATGGTTTCAATGATTATAGAGAAATGTGGAAATCAGGACAGCATATAAATTGTTTCTTTGAATGGTGGAAAACAAGAGAATACAGATTGAACTTTGAAACCAAAAATATGAGAACTAAGTTCTTAAATGATATTGATAGAAAGAAAGGTATATGGATATATGACAGGTTAAGATGGCTAAGAGATGAAAAAGTATTAGATGAAAATCAATTATACTGGTACTATAAAAAATATCAAGGTTATATAGATAAAGAAGTAATTAAACAAGAGTATCCTTGTACACCAGATGAAGCTTTTATTGCTTCTGGAAAATGTTATTTTAACACAGAAACAATAATAAAACGAATTGATCAGTTAGAACACAAAGAAAACAATGGAGTATTAGATGTAGGGTATTTTAAATATGACTTGATTGTAAAGGATAACAAAAAGAAAATTATAAATATACGATGGATTAGTGATAAAGGTGGATTTATAAAGATATATAAGAAGCCTGATAAAGGTGTTCCATATGTACTAGGTGGAGATACTGCAGGAGACGGTTCAGATAATTTTACTGGTGTTGTAATAGATAACACTAATGGAAAGACTGTAGCTGTATTGAAACATGAAAAAGACGAAACATTTTATACCAGGCAAATGTATTGTTTAGGAATTTACTATAATACTGCATTAATAGGAATAGAAACTAATTTTAGTACGTATCCGAATAAAGTATTAGAGGAAGAATATGAATATCCTAATTTATATGTAAGAGAAAAAGAAGATGATTATACAGGCAAATTAGAGAAAAGGTATGGATTTAGAACTGATAGAAATACAAGACCACTAATACTTGCAGAATTGCAAAGAATAATAAATGAAGAGCCAGAGTCGATAACAGATATTGAAATATTTAAAGAGGCTCTTACATTTGTTAAGAATGAAAAAGGTAGACCAGAAGCACAAGAAGGTAGCCATGATGATTTAGTTATGGGAACAGCTATTACATATTATATAAGGGATCAACAAAAAACAAGTGTAGAAAATACTCAAAGTGTAGTGAATGAAAATGTATTTTATAGTTTTGACAACGATAAGAAGTTTAAAGAAGATTATGGGGAGACTATAGAAGTTATATAAAATGAAGAAGGAGAACGCCAATGGAAGTATTGTTAGTGTTAGTTAATGGCTTTTTTATGCTGTTAGCTTTTTATTTAGGAAAACATGATAAAGAAGATTTAAATCCAATAAGATACATAGAAAATGTGCAAGATAAAGTAGAAGAACACAAGGAAAAAGTTATAGAAAGAGAATATAAAAAAGAACAGGAAGCTCAAGAAAAAGTAGAAATATATAACATAGACCACTATGATGGGACAAGCATAGGACAAAGAGATATTTAGCATTAAAGGAGTAAGTTATGGATTTAAAGGAATTGAAAGAAACGGAAGTATGGCAACTATATCAAAGAGGCAAGTCGTATCTATATATGATGAATGTATATTCCGATACAGATAAAAATCACAGAATGTATAATGGAAATCAGTGGGAAGGTTTAAAAATAAAGAGTATAGAACCAGTACAACTTAATTTTATAAAACCAGTGGTTAAATATAAGGTTGCTGTAATTAATCAAAACTTATGGGGGATAGTATATAATCCAGATAATTTTGAAGAGGATTTTAGAGACACAGCAAGCCAACTATATAAGTTACTAAACTTAAAGGCAGCTAACATATGGGAAAAGGATAGAATGGATATCAAAATAAGAAAGATATCTAAAGAGGCTGCAATAAATGATGAAGCTCCAATGTATTTGAGATATGATAATGATAAAAAAATGCCAATATCCGAAAAAATAAGCAAAAATGATATTTACTATGGAGATGAGAATAATAGTGAGATTCAAACTCAGCCATATATTTTAATTAGACAAAGAAAGTCTGTAATTGAAGCGAGAAATCTTGCGGCATCAGAAGGTGTACCAAAAGAAGAACTAGAAAAAATAATTGGAGATAACCAAACTTGGGAAGAAGCTGGAGATCAAGCTAAGTATGAAGTTGATGACAAGGTTACAATTATAACTAAGTTTTATAAGAATAATGGTAAAGTATATTATACTATGGCGACAAGGTATTTAGATATTATAAAAGACGAAAATAGTGGTTTAACGAGATATCCTATTGCCCATATGCTATGGGAAGATAAAGAGGGCTCGGCTAGAGGAGAAGGAGAAGTTAGAAATTTAATTGCAAATCAGATAGAAGTTAATAAAACTCTAATGAGAAGAGCATTGGTGGCAAAACAGACCGCATATCCTCAAAAAATTGTTAATGTTGATGCAATAGAGAACCCTAGTGCTGTTGATACCGTTGGAGGAACTATTAAAGTAAAAGGAAAACAAGTTGAAGATGTAAAGAAAATGTTTGCCATCACACAACCTATGCAAATGAGTTCAGATGTCGAGTTATTACAAAATGATTTAATAAAAACAACAAGGGAACTTGCAGGTGCTGGAGATATTACAACTGGGGCAGTAAATCCAGAAACTGCATCTGGTAAAGCAATACTAGCAGTTCAGAATGCATCACAGCAACCTCTTGTTGAACAAATGGCTTCATTAAAAGACTTTATAGAACAAATAGCATTAATTTGGCTTGATATGATTATTACATACAACCCTAATGGATTGATATTACAGGATAAAAGTATAAATCAGATAACTGGAGAAGAAACTATAACTCCTATAAAAGTAAATGAAGAGGCACTAACAAAACTAAAGGCTTCAGTTAAAATTGATATAACTCCAATTTCTGCATATGATAAATATGCACAAGAGCTTAGCATGGAAAATCTGCTTAAGGGCGGTTGGTTTAGTCCACAAAAAATAGGTCAATTAGAAACTTATGTTGAGGCATTACCAGACAATAGTACAATGCCGAAACAACAATTACTAGAACTGATAAAGAAAGTAAAGGCAAAACAAGAATATATAGCACAAATACAGGCACAAATGCAGATGCAGACTCAAAGAGCAAATCAATTTTTGCAAAATGATCCAGATGCACAAGCTTCGCAAATGGCAGAGGCACAACAAAGAATTGATAGTCAATATAATTCAAATTAAGTTTCTCAATAATTTAGTAAAGTTATTAAAGGCACACACATATGTGTCTATTTTTTATGCCCAAAACTGCTGAATGGCTTAAAAGGAATGTAGGAATTAACAGTCGACAGACTTTAAATGGAGAAAAAAATGGGAAATGAAGAAGAAAACAACTTAAACGTTGTAAATCAAAATGAGGTAGCACCAACTACTGATGAAAATACTGTTACACAAACAGCAGAAGAAAATGTGGAAGGAGCTAACATTGCCAGTAATGCAGATAATACGAATGTTAGTGAATTTGCTAATAAAGAAACTGCAAAGGAAAAAATGTTTACACAAGAGCAAGTCAACAAAATAGTACAAGAAAGAGTTAGACGTGCAAAAAATGATGATGAGGCTAAATACAGAGAATTACAAAATGTTTTAAATGCTGGTTTAGGAACTAATTCTGTTGAAGAATCAACGGAAAAATTAAAGCAGTTTTATAAAGAACAAGGAGTAAATATTCCAGAATTGCCTCAATACGATGAGCGAGATGTGGAAACGTTGGCTAAGTCAGACGCATCTAGAATTATAGATTGTGGATATGATGAAATAGTCGATGTTGTTGATCAGCTTGCTTCAAAAGGTGTAGATAAAATGACTACACGTGAAAAATACTTATTTAGAGAATTAGCAAATGAAAGAAAAAATCAAGAAGCTATTAAAGAGCTAAAAAGTATAGGAGTTGGAGATGAAATTTTAACTGATAGCGATTTTAAAGATTTTGCTAACAAGTTTGATCCATCTAGGACAACGACAAAAGAAATATATGAAATGTATAAGAAAATGCTTCCACCAAAAGAAGCACCAAAACCAATAGCGTCAATGAAAAACAGTGATAGTTCGGCAGATGTAATTAAAGACTTTTACACCAAAGATGAGGCTTCTAAGTTTACTAGAGCCGATTTTGATAAAAATCCAAAATTATTTAAAGCTGTATGTGATTCAATGTCTCGTTGGTAATTTTTTATTTAGGAGGAATTATAAATGTCAGTAGTAAACTTTATTCAAACTATATGGTCAAAGAAAATTCAAGATGACCTAGAATTAAAACTAAAATTAATAAAAAACTGTACAAGAGAGTACGAAGGGGATTGCAAATATGCCCAAACTGTTAAAATCTTAGGAGTGGGAGATCCAACTGTAAGTGGATATCAAGGTGTAGTTGACTATGAAGATATGTCAGATTCAAGTCAATTATTAACAATAGCATTTGCCGAATATTTCTCTTTTGCTGTAAAAGATATTGACAAAGCTCAATCTGTACCAGGATTACCAGAAAAATATCAGCAAAAAGCTACATCAAAGTTAGCTCAAAGAAGAGAAATAAATCTTGGAAGATTAGTTGCTGGAAAATGTATAACAACTATAAGTGAGGCTTCTGCTACATACGCAAAAACACAAGACACAGATATAAAAACTTTTAAAGATTATTTCGTACAAAAAAATATAAATGGAAAAACGATATATCAAAGAGTTTCAAAACCTGTTAAAGAGAATATAGCAAACTACTATGAAATAACAAAGGCTACTTATGAAAATGGAGCCAAAAATATAACAACTGCTGCAGCTAAAACGCAAACAGGAGTTAAAACAGCAATTGATGATGCAATAGTTGCATTAAGACAAAGAAACTTTGATGTTGGAGGAGTTATAGAAATAGATCCAGCAACATATTCAACATTTAAGAATAACTTAGTTGAACTATCTACAAATAACCCAGAATTAATAAGAAAAGGTATTGTAGGTATGTATGATAACTTTGAAGTTGTAATGTCAAACGCAATATACAATGACGGAGCTAACAGATTCTGTATTGTCAGAAGTAAAACCGCTATTGCGTTTGCTGGACAAATTAATGAGGTTGAAAGTCTAAGACTACAAAATGCATTCTCAGATGGTATCAGAGGTTTAGATACTTATGGAATGAAGATTATAGCACAAGACGAATTACAATGTGTTAAGATTCCTGCGTAGAAAAATAAGTAAAAAAGGGCTAAATTGGCCCTTTTATATATGTCTATAATAGTTATATGTAGTGCGATTCTACAAATAGACGGAAAGAGAGAAAAAAGAATGAAGAAGTATTATGTAGAAAAACCAGAGTTGAAACCTTATGAAGGGATAATTATAAATAAAAATACAAAGCTAGAGTATAAAAATGATATGGTAGAGCAAAAGCTAGAAAACTTAAAATTTGTTTCTAAGTTCGTAAAAGATACTAAAAGATACAAAACAACGAGTATAGTGGAAATAAATCTTGAAGAAGGCGAAGTGCTTCTTTTAGAGGAAGAAGGAAGAGGATATTTCTTACCAGCAGATAGTACTCCGGTAGAAGAAATTGATGAAGCAATAAATGATTATAAATCATTAAAAGAGGCATTAACTGGCAAGGAGGAATAGTTATGACACTCGGAGATTTTAAGCAAAGAGTATTAAGACTTATTGAAGAAATTGACGTTGATAAAAAGGAACTAACTGATGATCCAGATATATCAAATAAATTTAATACAGTAACTAACCAGTTAATGTTTGAATTGTTCAGATATAAAGGAATTATTGTAAAAGATACTGTAAATGTTACTGAAAATGAAGAATTTATATTGAATGAGGAGTATTCGGATTTTTATCAATTAAAGATAATAAAAGGTGTTGAATATAATATTGATGACAATATAGTAACTTTTTTGGAAGATGGTAAAGCGACTATATATTATTATAAGTATCCAAAATCTATCACAAAAGATACAGAGGATACTTATAAGTTTGAATTAGCAACAGAAGTATTAGAATGTATGGTTTATGGTGTTGCTGCAGATATATTAAAAAGTGATGTATCAAGTAACTATGGACAAGTATATGCACAAAGATACTCTGAATTAAAACAAATGCTTGATCCAAGACAGTCACAGGGAAGCGTATATATAGATGGAGGAATCTAATGTCGATAGAAAGTGGAGACTTAATAACAAGAATATATAGTAATTTTAGAGGAGTAGACTTTTCAAATCACGAGGTTAGTCAATATAGGAGTCCAGATTCTAAGAATATATGGAAAAATTATAAAAAACTAGGAAAATGTATAGAAAGTAGACCAGATATAGAATTGTTTAGAAGCTTTAATAATACTATATTTGGATTGTTTTTTTATACTGTTAATACTGTAGAACATATGATTATTCATTGTGGCACTAGCTTGTATGATTATAATATGAATACAAAGGAACAGAAAACAATAAAAGCTACTGGAATGAATCCGAAGAGAAGCCAAAGTTTTATATACAATAATATTTTGTATATAAAAGATGGGATAAATTACCTTGAGTACAATGGAGAAGAATGTAAGACAGTAGAAGGATACATTCCAACAACTTCAATTTCAAGAAAACCAGAAGGTGGAGGAACACAATACCAAGATATAAATCTACTTACAGGTTATAGAAAAAATACATTCTGTGCAGATGGAACGAGCAAAGAGTATTATTTGGATACAACTGAAATTGAAACCGGAAAAACTAGATGCTGGATAGATGGAGTAGAAACAAAAGCCTTTACAGTAAATACATTGAAAGGCTGTATTACATTTACAACTGCACCTAATGAGCCTAATACAGACGGACAAGACAATGTAATAATACAGTTCTGTAAAACTATACCGGGATATAGAGAAAGAATTACTAAATGTACAATATTAGAGCCTTTTGATAACCGTGTATTCTTTGCGGGAAATCAAGATTATCCAAATACATTGTTTCACAGTTCACTTGAAAACCCTCGTTATGTATCTGATACAGATTATTATGAAGAAGGATTAGACAGTGCTAATATTAGAGCGTTGGTAGCTGGAAATAATGCTTTATGGGTATTTAAAGAGCCTTCACAAGCTAATACTACAGTCTTTTATCATACGCCAGCAACATATGATACTGGTAAAGCATATCCAAGTACTCATTCGAGTATATCAACAGGTTGTGTGGCAACAGGGCTTAATTTTAATGATGATATTGTTCTTTTTTCAGATAGAGGAATGGAAGGAATAAGTAGTGATGTAACAACAGAACAGGTTCTACAACATCGTTCTTCATTAGTAGATAGTAAACTATTACAAGAAAAAAACTATAAAAACTTGATTGTACAAGAATATGATGGGTATCTGTTAGTAATAGTGGATAACCATATTTATTTAGCTAATTCAAGGGATAAGTTTACGCTAGATAATCATGTAGAATATGAATGGTTTTATTGGGAGTTAAATAAAATAATTACTTATGCTACTGTGAAAAATGGAATTTTATATTTGTGTAGTGATGATGGTATATATACATTGACTAAAGTAAATACAAGTATAGAAGCATATTGGTGTACTTGTCAGGACTCTTTTGATACAGAGCAATATCAAAAAATAACTAATAAGAAAGGCTGTGTACTAAATATAGATGGAGACGAAATTTCGCTATATGTACGAACAGATAATAATGAATTTGAAAAAATAGAGGATTATAAAAATACAAAAGGATATATAATACCAAGAATTAAACAGAAAAAATGGAAAGAAATACAGTTTAAATTTATGAGTAATGTACCATTCAGCATTTATGATTTTACAATACAAAGTTATATTGGAAGTTTTGTAAAAAGATAGGAGATAAAAATGGCAGAAGATTATATAAAAACGGCAGAAGATTATGTGAATAATTATACAAAGAATCCAGGACTATTGAGTGATGTAAACTATAATGATTCTAGGTTGACTGATATAAAAAATGAGCAACAGCAAAAAGAAAATGAGTTAGCAAATGATTATAATCAAATGATTAATAGTTCTGATAAATTTTATCAAGACCAAATTCAAGCTTCAAAAGATTATGCAAAACAACAAGAAGATTTACAAAATAAAAAGACTCAACAAACTATTGATGTAATAAATCAAAATAAGGATAAAACACAAAAGGATTATATAAAAGAACAAAAAGGTGCATATGCAGATTATAAAAAGCAAATAGATCCATATAGTGTAAATGCTGAAAACTTAGCTTCAAATGGTCTTTCAAATAGTGGATATAGTGAAACAGCTAAAGTAAGTATGTATAACACGTATCAAAATAGAGTCGCTACAGCAAGAGAAACATTAAATTCAGCTATATTAAATTATGACAATGCAATTAAAGAAGCACAGTTAACTAATAATACAACACTTGCAGAGATTGCAGCTAATGCTCTAAAAAATCAACAAGAATTAGCTCTGCAAGGTTTTCAATATAAAAACACATTAATTCAAACCAAACAACAGCAATTACAAGAATTAGGTGTTAGATATGATAATAAGTATCAAAATACATTATCACAGATAAATAGTGAGCTATCTTCAAAACGTGAATTATTTAATACATTAGCAAGTTTGTTAACACAGAGAAAACAATTAGAGGAAAATATAAGACAGGCTAATGCAGAAATGCAATATAAACGTCAACAATTAGCATATCAAAAAGAGAGAGACAGAATTTCGGATGCACAATGGCAAAAAGAGTATAATGCTAAATATGCATATATGTTACAAAATTCATCGAATACTGTATCTAAAGGAAGTACAAAAGAGCAGGTGCCAACCTCTGCTGAGGAGGTATTGAAGAAAATGACTGTACTTCAAGGACCAGGACTAAAAAATAATATTAAAGATGGATATAGTGGGAAAACATTCAATTCGCCAGAAGCTTTATTAGCTTATTATGGATATGGTATAAAATAGGAGGCTAAAATGGCTTTTTTTAAATTAAGTGATTTATCGGAGAAAGAAAAGAAAAAATATTTACAATCAATAGAAGACCAGGTAATTGAAAGATTAAATTCTAGGAATAGCCTCGAGAAAGAGGCAAATGACAATTTTAATAATATATTTAACTCTAAGTACGGACAAAACAATAATATAAATGTTGGTAATACAAATGATTGGGCTACTTCTAAAATAAAAGAAAAAAATTCAGCAAATAATTTACTAGCACCAGTAGAAACAAAAATTAAAGAGGATTTGTATAAAAATGATTTAAAGAACTCAGCTCAACAGTACTATGATAATAATATATCCTATAAAAACAAAAATATATTTGAAGACATCTTAGGTATAGGAGAAAACCTTGTAAGAGGTGCATCAAGTGGACTAAAACAGACAATGAACTATGCTACAGCTGTAAATAAGGGATATAAAGGATATAATGATATTACGAATAAATTGGCCAGAGCTAAATACTTATCAACTCCGATACAAGATAGAAAAGAAGAAGATTTAAATAAGAATTTCATAGAAGAAGCAGTGAATAATAGCATTCAAAAAGACAATGAAGCTGTGTCAAAAAACATAAATTCTATGAGTGGAAAAGTAACTCAAAAGTTATCAGAATTAGCACCTTCTATTGGTCAAATGGGAGTAGGAGCTGTTTTAAGTAGTGTAAACCCAGCATTAGGAACAGGATATTTTTATTCTAGTGCAGCAGGTGGGTATTTAGATGATGCAAAATCAAGAGGAATGAATGAAAAACAAGCACTAGTGTATTCATCTGTGCTAGGAGGATTAGAAGCTGCAACCGAAGAAGTAGGAATTAGAAACTTTGAAAAAGCTGGAGCAGGAGTCAAGGCTTTGTTATCTGGTGCTGGAAAAGAAGGTGCAAAAACTGCTGTTGAAAATATAGCTAAGAAAGAAATTGCAACTTCAGTAAAAGATGTATTAAAAAATTATGGAATAGGTATTGCTGATAACTTCATTCAAGAAGCAATTATGGATCCACTGCAAGAGATTTCTGCAACTGCTGTGGCTGGAAAAGAAAAAGCCGATTGGTCAGGCATGGGACAAAAAATGTTGCAAGATGGAATTAATGGTGGACTGGTTGCTGCTATAGTTGGAGGAGCAAATTTAGGAATAAATTCTTGTACTGGAATTGTTGACAAAAATAATAATGGTCAAAATGTTTCACAGACAGAATATAAACAAGCACTTCAAGATGCACAAGGAGCGGGAATAGATATACAACAGAATATAAAAGATAAAATAAATGAACAAATTAATAATTTGAACAATCAAGAAGGTAAGGCAAACACAGAGAATATTTTAAATAGAGAGTCTGTACAAGATATAGCCAATAATAGTCAATTGCAACAGAATAATAATACAAATAAAACAGTAGTAAAAGACTTTAATGAAAGTGCCAAAAGATATAATATAGATTATAACAATGAGGATTTAAAAGAAATAAATCAAATGTATAATAAAAGAGGAATAACAACATACTTTGATGAGAATACTTTTAAAAATAATAAAGATGTATTTTCAATATGGAAACCTACATATGACGAAAATGGAAATATATCTGGCAGAGAAGTTGTATTTAATCCTAATTCACAAGATACAAAAACAAGAGTACAAGAACTTGCAATTCATGAGCTAGGCCATGATTTAGAGTTAAATGAAGTACAAAATATGATACTAAAAGATGCAAGTAGAAAAGAAAATTGGAAGAATGCAAGGAAATCTTTAGAAGATACATATAAACAAGCGTATGAAAACGATGGAATACAAATATCAAAAGAGGACTTTAATAAAATTGTTGATGAAGAAGCAACAATGAGTATTTTGCAAAGAGAACTTGGAAGTCAGGAATATGTAAATAGACTTGTAAACCAAAATCAATCTATTGCTAAGAAAATATATAACTGGGTAATAGATAAATTAAATAAGTTTACTGGCGGAAAAAATGAAAAGATATTTTGGACTGATATAAGAAATAAGTTTGAAACAGCATATAATCAAGAGTTTAATAAAAATGACAGTGATTTAAAATATTCTATTGCTGGTAAAGAAGCATTGAAAAATATAAAAGACCAACAAGTAAGTAAAGAAGCATATAATAGTTATAATAAAGCAAAGCAAATGGCAAAAAATAAAGAAAGTAATGAAAAAATATTTAAAGAGACAGGTTGGTATAAAGATAAAGTCACAGGAAAAATGAAATTCAATTTTTCTGATAAAAATATGAAAATAGTAGACAAAAACTATAAAGTTGGCCAAGAATTTAAGTTAAAGGATATTCTTGTTCATGACACTTTGTTTGAAATGTATCCTCAATTAAAAGACTATAAAGTAAAGATTGAAGATATGAACTCCAATAAATCTAAATCTAATAGTAAATTAAATGGAAGATATAATAGACTGACAAATGAATTGACTATAGATATTAATAGATTTAATAATATATCTAATGCAGAAGGAACATTAATTCATGAGATACAACATGCAATTCAGCAAATAGAAGGTTTTGCTGGGGGAACTTCTACAAAATTCGGAAAAGAAAAATATAAAAATAATCCTGGAGAGATTGAAGCTAGAGACACATCTGCTAGAATGATACAAGAAAAATACAACCAAAAAGATTTAATTAACAGTATGCCTAAATCAGCAAATGCTGATACAACTATACTTGAAAAAATGAAAATTGGGTTGTATAATTACCTAAGTAATATTAGTAATGAGGAGATATCTAATGAATTTAATGAAAGCAATAAAAAGAAAAATTCATCAAATACTAGTGAAAATAACGGATTGGTATTGGGAGGAATAAAAGAAAATAATGTGGAATCTGAAAATAATTCAGGTTCTTTTTCTTTGCTCGAAAACAAACAGAAACAATTAAATATTATTCAAGAAAATAATAAGATGCAAGATGATTATCATACTGGAATAAGAAATATAGAAGATATTAAGACTTTTGAAGAAGCCATACATGATAACGAAAGTTTTGTTTATGGAGATTATTCTTTTGAAGATGCACAGAAAGATTTGGAGAGAGGTAAAGTAACAGTTTATTCGAGTAAGCCAATTACTCAAGGCGGATTTGTATCAACTTCAAAGAATATGGCACAAGATTATGCTGGGAATGGGAAAATATATTCTAAAGAAGTTAGTATAAATGATGTCGCATGGATAAATGGAGATGAAGGTCAGTATGCAAATATTAATCAAAAATATGCTGTACCAACGAAAAACTGGCAACAATTCGTGGAAAACAATTATCAACAGCAAGGAACAGGAAAAAACTTAAAAGAATATAAATTGGCAATAGAGAAAGTTCAAGAAAATAATAGAAAAGCTATTAACAATTCTTCAAATACAAAAAATTATGTGGAAAATAGTCTAAATATACCAACAAGAGAATATTTTGAAGACAAGAAAATGCAAGATTTATTAACTGATGAAGATTATAAGGTTCTTAACGATATATATGAAAAAGAAGGAAAAACAGATATATCGACGAAACAGGAAAAAGGTAATTATTTAGAAAAGTATGAAGGTGATACAGAGTCTAACGATGACTTTTCAAACACGAAAAGATATATTGAAAACAATTTGAATGTACCAACAAAAGAATATTTTGAAAACAAGAAAAGTCAGGAACTGTTGACTGATGAAGATTATGCTATTCTTAATGACATATATGAAAAAGAAGGAAGAACAGAGATATTAACAAGTAAGAAAAAAGATAATATCTTAGGAAAATATGAAAATAATACAGCCTCTATTGATGACTTTTCAAATACAAAAAAATATATTGAAAACAACCTGAATGTACCAACAAAAGAATTTTTTGAAAACAAGATAAAACAAGATTTGTTAACTGATGAAGACTATGCCGTTCTTAATGACATATACGAAAAAGAAGGAGAAACTAAGATATTAACAGAAAAGAAAAAAGCCAATATCTTAGAAAAGTATGTAAATGATAAATACAAATTTAAAGACAGTTTTGATGAATTAGCACAGAAATTCATTAATAAAGGACACTATATAGATAAGCTATCTAAGGAAGCGAACAACCCGGAATTAAAGTATGCGTATGATAGAAATTTAAATTCATTTGCAGAAGGACAATATGAAGTTGGGGTTGCTCAAACAAACAATGAGGGAAAGAAAATAGGCAAATCTATTAATGAAATTTGGGAGCCAATAGAGAAACAAAATCTTACCAAGGAATTTAGCGAGTACTTATTACATAAGCATAATATTGATAGAAGTGAAAGAAACAAGTTTGTTTTTGGCTCTGAAATTGGACCGGCCGAGTCGACAGCAATAGCAATGGAATTAGAACAAAGATATCCTAAGTTTAAGGAGTATGCAAAAGATATTAAAAAATTCAATCATAACAATTTGCAATGCTTAGTTGATGCAGGGCTATTAAGTAATGATATGGTTAAATATCTCGAATCAATGTATCCAAACTATGTAACTATTTCTAGAGACTTGCAAGACAGCACATATGCAGGAGATAAAAATAAAACTGGTGTAAATGCTCCAATAAAAAATGCAACTGGAGGCAATGCAGATATACAACCTTTGAAAGAGACTATGGCACAACAGGCAATAAAAATAAAAAGATTAATAAATCAAAACATGCTAGGACAAGAACTTGCAAAAACATTGAAAAATTCGCATGTGGAGCAAGAAGGCTCAATTCAATTATCTCCAACAATGTTATTTGGATTAGATACATTGATTGATACAGATACAAAGGGTAATAAGTATTATACTTATTTTGAAAATGGCGAATTGCAAAAGCTAAAAATAGATGACAATTTATACGAAAGTTTAAAGCCGACAGAAAGAAGCAGGTTGGAAGAAACATTGCCAGTAAAGGCATTGCAAAAAGTAACAAGTTTGCATAGAAGTGTTTTAACTTCGAGTAACCCAATCTTTATAGTTACAAACTTTTTTAAAGATTTTCAAGATGGAATGTTTAATTCAAAATACAGTAGCAAATTTGTAAAGAATTATGGGAAAGCTCTAAATGAGATTATGACAAAAGGCGAATATTATGAAACATATATGGCAAATGGAGGAATGACAAATACTTATTTTGACTATAATGAGGGTATAAAGAAACAACCAAATAAATTTGTAGAAAAAATAAGAAATGCAAATGAAATTGTAGAACAACTTCCAAGAATGTCTGAATTTATTTCTACACTAGAAGATGGAAAAAGCTTAAATGAGGCTTTGTATAATGCTGCGGAAATAACTACTAATTTTAAACGTGGAGGAGATATAACAAAAGCCATAAATAGAAATGGCGTTAACTTTTTAAATGCATCTATACAAGGACTGGATAAACAATTTAGAAATTTTTCGGAACAAAAAGGAGCAAAAGGATATGTAAATCTATTAGTTAAAGCAACACTTATGGGCGTTGTACCATCGATTTTAAATCATATATTGTTAGATGATGATAAGGACTATGAAAAATTACCCGAAAGTACAAAAGATTTATATTACTTGTTTAAAACTGGAGAAGGGAAGTTTATAAGAATACCTAAAGGAAGAGTGCTAAGTGTATTCGGAGCTGCAGCAAGGAGAACATTAGAATCTATAGAAGGTAATGAAGATGCATGGAAAGGATTTAAGGATACTGTAATAAACCAGGTAGCACCAAACAATCCATTAGAAGATAATATATTAGCACCTATAATGCAAGTTAAAAATAATAAAACATGGTATGGAAGTGATCTAGTATCAAGTAGACTGCAAAAAGAATTGCCTAAAAACCAATATGATGAAACTACAGATGAATTTAGTAAATGGCTTGGTAGTAAAATTAATGCTAGTCCAAAGAAAATAAATTATCTAATAGACCAGTACTCAGGTGGTGTAGGAGACGTTCTTCTACCTATGATTACACCACAAGCAAAACAGAATGTATTTAAAGATAAATTTACAACTGATAGTGTCTTGAAAAATAAATATGTAAGTAAATTTTATGAAACTTTGGAGAAGCAAAATCAAATTGCAAATGATCCATTGGCAACAGATGAAGATGAAATCCAGCTTAAGTATTTAAATAATACCTCAAAAGAAATGGGAAAATTGTATAAAGAAAAGCGTAATGTACAAATGAGCAATATTTCAAATAAGGAAAAGACTGCTAAAGTTAGAGAGATTCAAGAAAAGATTAATGAACTAGCAGAAAGTAGTTTGCAAAATTATACAAATTTCACAAAAACTCAAAATTCGGCTAAAATTGGAGACCAAGAGTATTATAAGAATGGTAGTGGAGAATGGACTTCAATGAATGAAGAGACTAAACAAAAGAATAGCAATATATCAACGGAGACTTATTCTGACTACAAACAGAAAGTGTACCAGGAAACTCAAAAACAAAGAGCTAATGGAAATCTTAATAAAAATCAGAGTTTAAAGCAAAAAGATAAAATACAAATATTATTAAATTCAAAATATAGTGATAAAGAAAAGAAAGCTCTATATTCAACGTATATTAAGAATGAACAAGACACAGAATATGAAATAATGAATTATGCAAATACAGATATTGATGAGTATTTAAAATACAAACAACAAGGATTTGATAGTGACTATGTAGATAATGGAACTGTAAATGGTAAGGCAATAAGTGGTAGTAAACAAAGAAAAGTATATGAATATATTAACTCGGCTAAAATGACTTATGAGCAGAAATTGTTACTTCTAGGAATGCAGTACAAATTAACATCTGGAGAAAGAAGTACGTTAGCAAAATATGTTGATACTTTAAATATAACATCTGATGAAAAATTAAAAGCATATAAGAAGATAAAAGGCTTTACAGTCTATAAAAATGGAAAAGTAAGCTGGTAGGAGGAAATATGGCAAGTAAACAAGATGCGAACGGAGTAAGAAATGCTCAAGATTTAGAAAAAAAGTATGATTTTGCAGGCTTATTAGGACTAAAGAAAAATGTAGAGTATGCTCAAAAATCTATATTGCAAATTAATAATGAAATAAATAATATATTACATTCTTTAATCTTAAATTTAAAAGATGTATTAGATAGCCAGAGTGAAGTATCACTCTGGTTTTATGATAATATACCAACATTACAAAATGAGCCATATATAAATTGGAGTTTACCAGCGGAACACTATGGAGATATATATTATGATAGGAAAACAGGATATGTATATCAATATTCAGAAAGTGGTTGGAAAAGAAATAAGGATACATCTTTGGTACAAGCAATGGCACTAACAAATTCAGAACTCGTAACCAATGAACATGAAAGAAAAGTTTTTTTCGATGTTCCAGTAACTCCATATTCAAGTGGAGATTGGTGGATAAAAGAAGAAGGAATATTATATATATGTCAATTAGGTAAAACAGCTGAATTAACTTATGATGAAGCGGATTTTGTACCGTCTAACCAATATTCTACTACTGTTGCACTGCAACAAGGAGAGAAGCTTACGGTATTACAAGGGACAGTTCAGCAAATAACCAAAGACTATGTAAAGTTTACAGACTTAGCAACTGGTGGAAGTACAACGATAGCTGGAGAAAACATAAAAACTGGAGTTATAACTTCTGTAAACTATGTAAGTAATTCTAAAGGAACAAAAATAAATCTTAATAATGGTACTATAGATACCAAGAATTTCAAGTTAGACGAATATGGAAATGTGTCACTCTTAAATGGTTCAAAAATAATCACAGATGATGGACTTATGACAAACCTACAGTATTTAGGGAGTAATATGGGATACCAGGGATTAATGCCATTAGGGCTAAATGTAGATTTGGCAAATGATAAATTTACAAAGTCTGATATTATTATATACGCAGATATTCCAGATAACTTCAAAGTGTCAAAAGCATATATAACTATAATACATCAACCGGCACTTTGGAATAATTCAAATTGGGGTTTTACGAGAGGCATAGGAATATATAAAGCAGTTTTAGATGGAAAATTTGAAGGATATTGGGAAAGTGATTTTCAAAATACTATTGAAGATACATTAACACAGCTTACAAAGATATTTAATGGAAGCAACGATTGGACGCCTTCAACACCATCTGCCTCAAGAAGTATTATTCAGACTAATATTACATCTGATATTAGCTCTAATATTTCAAAAGGACTAAACAAATTTATAATACAAACAACAAGAAAGGTTCCAACGTATGGAAGTGATTTTAACACAAATCAAAAGACAGCGATGCAGAATACAGGTAGAGTAATGGCAATCTTAAACATATATGGTTTTATGAAAAATTAGGAGGTACATAAAATAATGATAGAAATTGAAGATAAGACTATAAAATTATCAAGAGGTGATGCAGCTACAATAAAACTAACAATTCCTAACTATGAATTTAAGATTGGAGACAAAATTAAATTTAGAGTATTTGAAAAAAAGGACTACAATAACATTTTGATGGATAAAGAAGTTGTAGTTGATAAGGCAACGAATGAAGTTGATATTTGTATTTTAGAAAAAGATTCAACAATAGGAGAAACCATTAATAAACCTCAGACATATTGGTACGAAATATCATTAAACGAAAATCAAACAATAATAGGATATGATGAAAATGGACCGGCAGAACTTATATTATATCCAGCTCAAATAGGAAAGGAAGGTGTGTAATATGCCTATAAATGCAGTAAACTTAACTGGAAATGTCTATCCAGCAGGTCCAAAGGGAGATACTGGACCTGCAAATACATTAGAAATTGGCACAGTAGAAAAAGGTGAAAATGCATCTGCTTCAATAACTGGAGAAGCTCCGAATCAAACTTTAAATTTGATCTTACCTAAGGGCGATAAAGGAGAAAAAGGTGATACTGGTGAGACTAACTCATTATCAATTGGAACAGTAGAAAAAGGAACTGTCCCATCAGCAACGATAACAGGACAAGCACCTAACCAGATACTGAATTTAGTATTGCCAAAGGGAGACACTGGGGAAAAAGGCGAAGTTGGACCAAGAGGAGAGCAAGGAATACAAGGTAATCCTGGTCCTATAAATTCAATAAAAATCGGAAGAGTGGAAAAAGGAGAAGAAGCTTCTGTAACAATAGTTGGTGAATCACCAAATCAGATATTAAATTTTGTCTTACCAATAGGACCAAAAGGAAATACGGGTGAAAAAGGAGACCAAGGACCTAAAGGGGAACAAGGAATACAAGGAGAAACAGGAGCGACCACGTCATTGTCTATTGGACGAGTATCTAGTGGTGAAGAAGCATCTGCTACTATTATAGGAGAAGCACCGGATCAAATATTAAATTTAGTGCTACCAAAAGGTGATAAAGGAGAGAAGGGAAATGTAGGGCCGCAGGGAGAACAAGGCATACAAGGTAATCCAGGTCCGGCAAACTCTTTAACTGTAGGAACTGTAGAGAAAGGAGCTGTTCCATCAGCAACAATAACTGGAGAAGCACCAAACCAAGTACTTAATTTAGTATTGCCAACAGGTGAAACAGCGGAAATAGAGGCAATAAAGCAAAAACAAACAACACAGAGTGAAAATATAGAGAAAAATGCAGAGGGTATAGCACAGAATAAAAAAGATGTTGATGAAGAGTTGACTAAAATAAAAAAAGAAAATAGTTTGCTGAAATCACAAATACCAGAAGGACATGCAAGTGGAAACAGCATACATTTAGAAGATAGCTCAAATATGGATTTTGAGTGTAAGTTAAGAAGTGAGAGTAGACAAGAAACTACAGAAGGATATAATTTGTTAAATGTAGAGAATGATTTTAAGGTAACGAATTTAGAAGCAAATAAAGTTGTAGAAATAAACTTAAAAGCAGATGTAACTTATACAATTAAATGCGATAAAATAGAAACAGATAATACTGAATTAAAATCATGCTTATTTAGATTTCAACATGATAGTGCCGATGTAGCAAATCCTTATGCGAGGATTCCTATTACTACCAAAACAACAACTTATACACCACCAGAAGATATAAATTCAGTTAGAATATATAGTGGAACAAGTCACAATGAGTCTGCAACTACTAATACAACATTCAAAAATTTAATGATTTATGAAGGAACTGAAAATAAACCTTATGAACTTTATACAGGAGAAAATCCATCACCAAGCCCAGAATATTCAAGTAAAATTAAGAATGTAGGAGATAATATAAATATTTTAAACAAGGAAGTTGTTGATGCCTCGAATAACTTGAGAGGAAATGCACTAGATACCGGTAGAAGATTAATTGCAAATAAAGATGGGAATTATACTTACGGAGCTTTTAAACTCGGAGGAAGAGAGTTGTTAGGAAAAACATTAGGGATTCACGCTGATATAAAAACTACAGGTGGAAACCCTAGAATATCAATATTCGCAGGAAATTCATCTTCTCTTACAAAGAGTCTACTACAAGTTGTGCTTTCAGCTTCTGGCACTGGATATATCACAATTCCATCAAATTTAAACAGTGAATTAGATACTATTTCTGCTATATTGTATGTAACAACAGATGCGAGAGTAGTCGCAGGTACTTATGTTGATTACACTAATTTGAAGGTACAAGTTGGAAGTAAGAAAGTCGTTTACTCAGCTTACAATTGTGGCAGTTTAGGAGTAACAATAAGTAACAAGAATTTGTATAAAATAGAAAAAGTTATAAATGATACTAATTACTCAAAAATTATATATAAAGATGAAAATGGAAACGTAAGTTTTGCAACAGACGGAATACCTTTAATTATTGCACCAACAAAAATTAAAGAAAAAACTGAATATACATATATTTTAAAATGCAAATCAAATGTTAGTACAGAGAATAACATAAATTTTACGGGAATTTATGAAGATGGAACAAGCAAATTGCTATCTGCAAACAAAAAGAAAGATACAAATGAATTTATAGTAAAATTTAAAACGAATAAGGAAAAAACTTTAGCATATGTGACCCAGCAATATACTAATAGTTCAAGAACTACAATAATAACAAAAGGCACAATGATACTAGAAGGAGATTATTTAAACTTAGAGGAAACGTATGAAATTCATCAAGAACAAGAAATATTATTCCCACTTGTAGAAGGACAAAAGCTTTATGAGGGTAGCTATTTGGCTAAAGAAATACATAATAAAAGGGCACAAGATATACTAACAGGAGAAGAAAGCTTAAAAAATTATCATTCAGATACATCAAATGGCTTTGTAGGTTTTAGTTTCATAATTTCAAACAAACATAAAAAAAATGCTGATTTTCTGTGTACACATTTAACAAAAAATAGTGATAATGTTTATCATAATAGAGGTTTGGGTGGCTGGCTTCCAGATGAAGACCGATGGTGTTATATTTGCGTTCCAATATCAATATTAAAAGATGTTTCAACACCAGAAAAACAAATTGAATCAATGCAGGAATATTTGAAAGAGCAATATAATGCAGGAACACCAATGATTTTTGAATATGAACTAGCAACAGAAGAAATAATTCCATATACTCCAGAGCAACAAGCTGTAATAGATAAAATACTATATA
>ENA-OPBE01000254-OPBE01000254.1-human-gut-metagenome-genome-assembly--contig:-NODE-254-length-52443-cov-3.742594_pt1 | contig 52443 bp, 56 predicted proteins | sample MGYA00241066_ERZ501448 | MGnify/ENA primary metagenome ERZ501448 (study PRJEB25962, sample SAMEA2042585) | human gut metagenome | biome: human gut; feature: human-associated habitat; material: faeces...
AAAAAGCTTTATGTGATGGACCACAATCATTAAAACCAGCAAAATTTGAACAATTGATGAAAGAATTAAAACCAATCGCAGATGCTGTTGGTAAAGAAATTTAGGTGATAGAAATGGAAATGATCGTTAATTTAAAGGAACATAGTTATCCTATTTATATAGAAAAAAATATTTTAAATCAATCCAATGACAAAATTAAAGAAATCTTTAAAGGAAAGAAAATAATGATCATTTCTGATGATCAAGTTTATCCTTTATATGGTAATATCTTGACTTCAAATCTTGAAAAAGATTTTGAAGTTGGACATGTCGTTGTTCCTCATGGAGAAAAGTCAAAACGCTTTGATATGTTACCAACACTTTATAAAGCTTGCTTAGATTTTAAACTTACTAGAACGGATTTAATTATTGCTTTAGGTGGTGGTGTTATTGGTGATATGGCAGGATTTGTTGCAAGTAGTTATTTAAGAGGGGTAAAACTTGTTCAAATTCCTACTTCTTTACTTGCTCAAGTGGATAGTTCAGTTGGGGGTAAAGTAGCGGTTGATTTACCAGAAGGGAAAAATCTGGTAGGAGCTTTCTATCATCCTTCCATGGTTTTAATTGATCCATGTACTTTAAAAACCTTAGATTCTCATTTTATTAGTGATGGAATGGGAGAAGTGATTAAATATGGATGTATTAAAGATAAAAAATTATTTGATCAATTAAATTCTTATCAAAATTTTGAAGAACTCTATGAATTTATTGATGAAATCATATATAATTGTGTCAACATCAAAAGAGAAGTTGTTGAAAAAGATCAATTTGATTTTGGTGATCGTCTTTTACTTAACTTTGGACATACTTACGCTCATGCCATTGAACAATACTATCATTATGAAAAATATTCTCATGGTGAAGCCGTAGGTATTGGGATGTATCAAATTACTAAACTTGCCGAAAGTCTAGATTTGACAAAAGCAGGATCTGCGATGCAAATTAAAGAAATCTTACACAAATTCAATTTACCTTTTGAATGCAAGATAGAAACAAAAAATCTTATTCAAGCAATTGCTTTAGATAAGAAAAATATTAATAATTCTTTATCTGTTGTTTTATTAAAAGAAATAGGAAAGAGTTATGTTTATCAAACAAATCAAGAATTTTTATTAAAAAAAGAAAGGGTATAAAATGAGTCAAATTAAGTTAATTCCTACAAAACTAAAAGGAAAAGTATCTGTTCCACCTTCAAAATCATTAGCACATCGTGCAATCATTGCAGCGAGTCTAGCTAAAGGCGTTTCAAGAATAGATCATATTGAATATTCTCAAGATATCAAAGCAACAATTGGTGCCATGGAAGCACTAGGGACAATTATTGAACAACATGAAGATTATCTTATTATTAACGGTAATTACACATTTACTAAAAATAATACGATGCCAGGAGTCCAAATTGATTGTGAAGAATCAGGATCAACTCTTCGCTTCATGGTTCCTATTTCTCTTGTAAAAGAAAATAAAGTACGTTTTATAGGAAGAGGACAATTAGGGAAAAGACCATTAGATACCTATTATGAAATCTTTGAAAGACAAGATATTGGTTATTTATACCGTGAAAATGTTTTAGATTTAAATGTTGTTGGAGAATTAAAACCGGATCTTTATCGTATACCAGGAAATATTTCTTCACAATTTATTACTGGTTTATTATTTGCTTTACCTTTATTATCATTTGATTCAATTATTGAAATTACGACACCTCTTGAAAGTAAAGGTTATATTGATTTAACGCTTCAAGTGTTAAAGCTTTATGGTATTGAAGTTGTTAATCATGAATATAAACAATTTATTATAAGAGGTAGACAAGAATATAAAGCGAGAGATTACCGTGTAGAATCTGATTTTTCACAAGCTGCTTTCTATTTAGTGGCAGGTGCTTTAGGAAACGATGTCACTTTACTTGATTTGAATTTAGATTCTTTACAAGGAGATAAAGCAACAATTGATTTTTTAAAACAAATGAATTGTGAAATTATTGAAAATGATGAAGGAATTAAAGTCGTCAGTCATGGTTTAAAAGCGACAACGGTGGATGCGAGTCAATGTCCTGATGTTATTCCTGTTGTTTCTCTTGCCTTAGCATTGGCAAGTGGACATAGTGAAGTTATTAATGCCGGACGTTTACGTATTAAAGAATGTGATCGTCTTCAAGCAACCGTAGAAGAATTAAATAAATTAAAAGCACAAGCAGTTGAACATGAATCTTCTATGGAATTAGAAGGGGTAGGCACTCTTATAGGTGGAAATGTTTCAAGTCATGACGATCATCGTATGGCAATGATGCTTGCCATTGCTTCAACAGTATGTAAGGAACCAATCATTATTGACAATAAAGAATGTGTAAAAAAATCTTATCCAAGCTTTTGGAAAGACTTTGAGATGTTAGGAGGAAAAATTGATGGGGGCAACTTATAAAAATAACCTAGAACTGACAATTTTTGGTGAATCTCATGGAAAAGCCATTGGTATTACCATTGGTAATCTTCCTAGCGGTATCCAAATTGATTTAGATGAAGTTGCGCGTGATATGAAAAGAAGAGCGCCAGGACAAAATAAAATGTCGACAGCTAGAAAAGAAGCTGATCAAGTAGAAATTTTATCCGGGTTACAAGATGGTATTACGACAGGAGCACCACTTACGGGAGTTATCTACAATAGTGATCAACATTCTAAAGATTATTCTTTACTTAAAACAAATATGCGACCAGGACATAGTGATTATCCAGCTTATATTAAATATAAAGGATTTAATGATGTTCGTGGGGGCGGTCATTTTTCTGGAAGAATTACTGCACCCATCGTTTTTGCAGGAAATATTGCAAAACAAATTTTAAAACAAAAAGGAATACAAGTAGGAGCGCATATTTTATCTATTGGAAAAATCAAAGATGAAAGGTTTCCTGTGGATGTAAATGATGACATGCTTTTAAAATTAAGTGAAAAACAATATCCAACAATCAAAGAGGGTGTTTTTGAAAAGATGGAAGAAGCGATTTTAAAAGCAAAAGAAAATTTAGATAGCGTTGGGGGCAAGGTAGAATGTGTAGCTTTACATGTTCCTGCGGGAATAGGAGAACCTTTCTTTGATTCCTTAGAAAGTCATTTATCTTCTTTAATGTTTTCAATTCCCGCTGTTAAAAGTGTTTCTTTCGGTGATGGGGAAAATATTGATGAAATGCTAGGCAGTGAAGCCAATGATTGTTATTACTATGATGAAGCTGGACATGTAAAAACCTCTACTAATCATAATGGGGGAATTACTGGAGGGATTACCAATGGTATGCCGGTAAGTTGTACCGTAACATTTAAACCAACACCTTCGATTGCTAAAAAACAAAAAACAATTAATATTGAAACAAAAGAAAATGTAGAATTAGAAATTAAAGGAAGACACGATCCTTGTATTGTTCAAAGAGCAGTCGTTGTCGTTGAAGCGATGATGGCTTTAGGAATACTTGATATGATGGGGGAATAAGTATGAAAGATTTAAAACAATGTCGTATGGAAATAGATGCAATTGATCAACAATTAATGGAACTTTTTGAAAAAAGAATGGCTCTTTCTAAAAGTGTTGTAGAATATAAAATTGAAAATCATTTAGAAATCTTTCAACCTGAAAGAGAAAGAGAAGTTATTGAAAAGAATCTTAATCGTTTAAGTAATGATCAATTAAAAGAATATGCAAGATGCTTTATTCAAGAAATGATGACAGTTTCTAAATCTTATCAATCAGATTTATTACCTCTTGAATTAGATGAAAATATTAAAACAGAATTTAAAAAAGATCCAGTTGTAGGTTATCAAGGAATTGCTGGAGCATTTTCACAAAGTGCGGTAGAAAATTTCTTTGGAGAGGGAACAAAGAATATTGGCTATAAAGACTTTGAAGATGTTTATGTTGCTTTAGAAAATGGAGAAATAGATTATGGGGTTTTACCTATTGAAAACAGCTTAACAGGTTCAATCAATGATAACTATGATTTAATAAGAAAATATGGTTTTTATATTGTTGGAGAAACAGCAGTTAATGTCAGTCAATGTTTAATGGCACTTCCAGGGACAAAGATAGAAGATATTAAAGAAGTTTACTCACATCCACAAGGATTAGCACAATCAAGTGAATTTCTATATCAACATCGTTGCATAGAACAAAGACCATTTCAAGATACAGCGATGGCAGCTAAATATGTAAAGGATTCAAACAATCCAACAAAAGCAGCGATTGCTTCACCACTTGCATGTAAACTTTATGGTTTAGAAATGTTGAAAGAAAATGTTCAAAACAAGAAAAACAACAGAACACGTTTTATGGTTATTTCTAAAGAATTGATTTGTCCAAAAGAAAGTGATAAAGTATCAGTTATCCTTACTTTACCACATCAAGTAGGAACTTTAGATAACATGCTACAAACAATCAAACAAAGTCAAATTAATATGGATCGTATTGAATCAAGACCAATTGAAACTCAATATTGGCAATATTATTTCTATATTGATTTTGAAGGAAATATGCATGAAGAAAAAATTCAACGTGCAATAAATAAAATGAAAGCAACCAGTACAACATTGAAAGTATTGGGAAATTATAAAAGGGCGTAAGAATGGAAAATATTATATTAGTGGGAATCATGGGATGTGGAAAAACCACAATCTCTAAATTATTATCAGAAAAATTGAAGATGCCAGTGATTGACATGGATGAATATATTGAAAAGAAATATCAATGTACCATTCCTGAAATGTTTAATATCTCCGAAGAATATTTCAGAGATCGAGAAAGTGAAGCTTGTTTAGATATGGCAAAATTAGATGGTTACATTATTTCTACAGGTGGGGGCGTTATTAAAAGAAAGAAAAACCGTGAGATTTTAAAACAAGCGGGGAAGGTATTCTATATTGATCGACCTTTAGATAATATTGTAAGTGATGTAGAAACAGCACATCGTCCATTATTGAAAAATGGACCACAAAAACTTTATCAATTATTTGATGAAAGACATGATCTTTATTTAGATAGTTGCCACTATCATGTAAATAATGACGGGACATTAGATGATATTGTTAATAAGATTATAGAAGATATTCAAAAATAGAATATCTTTTTTTTAACAAACAAGCGTGCTTATATCATAAATAATATAAGCACGAAAGTATAAGAAATAATAATTTAAGATTTTATGTCCTTAGATTTAATATATTCTTTAAAAAGTGTATAAATGATTGAAGTAAGAGGAATGAATAAAAACATACCTAAAATTCCCATCAAATTACCACCGATAATAACAGCGACAAAGACCCAGATAGAAGGAAGTCCCACTGAATTACCTACAACATGAGGATAGATGAAATTGCCTTCTATTTGTTGAAGGATTAAAAATAGAATAATAAAGGCAACAGCTTGTATTGGATTTACAATGCCAATCATAATAATTCCTATAAAACAGCCAATAAAAGCACCAAAAACAGGAATAAGTGCGGTGATTGCGATAATAATTCCCATCAATAAAGCATAAGGCATTTGTAAAAAAGACATAGAAATCACAAACATGCTACCAAGAATACATGCTTCTAAACATTGACCAGTAATAAAACTTGTAAAAGTATCGCTGGAAAGTTTTATGATTTGACAAATTTTTTTGGTTTTGTCTTCTCCTAATAAGGCTTGTGAAGTGGTTTTTAATTGTCTAGAAAGTTTTTCTTTAGAAAATAACAGATAGATTGAAAAAACAAAGCCAATAAAGAAAGAAGAAAGACTACTTACAGTATTGGTAAGTATAGAAAACCCAGAGTTAAATAGTGGTTTCCAGTTTTTTATAAGTTGATTAAAAATCTCAGCTAAATCAAAATCTAAAGAAACAAGTGAATCTATAATACTTGTAAAACTTCCGTTCATGATATTTCTATTTGTTTTTAAGAAATCTATGAGATTTTCATAAGCTATAGGAGCTTGTTTCATAATCATTTTGATAGAAAGAATAAGTTCTGGACCTACAATAAAACAAATAAGACCAATAAAAAGAACAATTAATAAAAACATAGTGATAAAAGATAATATTCTTTTATTCTTCTTGATGTTTTTATAAAGTGTATTTTCTAATTGATGAATTATAATATTTAAAACAAAGGCAATCGCAAAACCAATTATAAAAGGAACAAGAAGTTGCCAAATAGAAGCTAAAAAACCAATTACTTTAGAAAAATAGAGAATAACAAATAAAACGACTCCAGCATATGTAATGGTTAAGATATTTTTTTTTGTTTCTTGATTTATTTTCATAAGTTCACCTCATCTTTCTATTATAATGGCAAATGTGAACTGCATATGAAAAAAACAGATAAATATCATCTTAGTCAAGATGATACGTTTTTAATCGAAACGGCTTCACCATTACATGACATTGGAAAAATTTCCATTCCTAATGAAATCCTTAATAAACCAGGAAAACTGACGGAAGAAGAAAAAAGAATCATGCAAGATCATGCCGTTATAGGAGCTAAAATGTTAGAAAATTTACTTTTCTATAAAAATGAGCCACTTGTAAAATACGCACGTGAAATCTGTCACTATCATCATGAAAGATATGATGGAAAAGATTATCCAGATGGTTTAGTAGGAGATGCATAAGTACGGTACACCTTATCAGGTTGTGAAAAGGATAAACCTTAATTCAAGAGAGGATATGAAGTTGTTACGGGAAGTATTAAAAATCAGTGATTATGACAACGAGGATGAGTAGCCTTTTTCCTCTTACGAAAAGATACAGCAAACAAGAGGAAATAAGAATAAGTGTGTTCATGTGTCATAAAAACAGTAACTAAAACATTAAAATCAAAATTTGTATGGAAAGCTTACTTGATATTTTGCGCTCACAGGAGTATCATCAAAGCATGAAAGGAAAGTAAACTTTCCATTTTTTTTTTAGAAAGGAGCATGTTGTGAAAAATCGTTTGGAAGAATTACGAAAACAAAGAGGAATTAAACAAGAAGATTTAGCTTCTGCTCTTGAAGTATCTCGTCAAACAATAGGTTCTTTAGAAAATGGACGTTATAATCCCTCTATTATATTGGCATTTAAAATTGCAAGGTACTTTCAAATGAGCATTGAAGAAATTTTTATCTATGAGGAGGAAAGTGAAGATGAAAAATAAGGGTCAGATTTGGTATATCGGTTATATTGTTTCGTTGTTTTTGATTGTGATAATTTTGGTTATAGATTTTCCCAAAATGGTAGATCTTGGACTTGCTATTTTATTCAGTGTCGTTTTTGGCGTTTCTCATGTTCAAATTTTGCACGATAAAATGATGCAGACTACAAAATCAATGTTATGGACGAACGGAATGTCATAATCAAAGAAAAAGCGGGAAATATAACAAATATGTTTAACACAATACTGTTAGGGGTGGCAACAGTTATATTTATTTGTTTAGACTACATCATTCCAGCTATTATTGTCGGAAGTATCATTGCAATCCAGCCGATTATTTTAATCATTATCAGTAGTGTGCTTGAGAAAAAAATGTAGAAATAAAGGTTCATACAAATAATAAGAAAAGGGAGGTACACGCTTTTGTGCAATCTCCCTTGTTCTTTTGCTGTCATATCAAGGCTCATTCAATCCTGGTAAATTCGTGGTAAAATAATTGCTTTTTTGATTGATGAATAGTCCTTAAATACTGTATTTACGCGGATAATCTGATTTTTGTATTAAGTTTAATAGAAATCTTCTGATAATCCTTATGATCAAATCTATGATAAATTAAAGGATAGTTCTGTTATTAAACAAACAGGATTGAAACATGTTACAGTTATGCGATCATATGAAGATAGGGAATCTGACACTTATTTGATTGCTTGGCAAAGTGAAAATGGTAAATACATAACTTCATTCCTTAATAAAAATAAAAAAGTAGAAATAACCGATGTACATTAGAACATTCAACTAAATTGGATGTTTTTTTTGCAACTTTGTAGAATTAGACTTTGTAGATTTATGATGTGAATTGTTTAAAAAGTACTATGAAAATGTTATAATGGACACAAAATAGGGGGATTTTATGGAATTGCTTATGATGGTGTGTTTTATCTATTGTTTTTTGATAGGTATGTGTGTCGCTAGTTTTATGAATGTTGTGATTGATCGTGTTCCCCGTGGAGAGAATTTTGTATCAGGTAGAAGTCGTTGTGATAGTTGTGGTAAGGTAATAGCTTGGTATGACTTGATTCCTATTGCGAGTTATTTAGTTTTAAGGGGAAGATGTCGTTATTGTCATAGTAAGATACCTGTTAGAGGCTTTTTTATTGAAATCTTTGGTGGGTTGAGTGGTGTTTTTTGTTTTTATCGTTTTGGTTTTGAGTATGAAACGATATTGATGTTTGTAATAGCTATGATATTATTGGCGATTACGATGATTGATTTTGACACGATGATAATCCCTGATGGATTAAATATTGCTATGTTTCTTGTTTGTCTTGTTTTAATGTTTGTTAGACAAATGAGTTTAGTGGATAGTACTATTGGCATGTTTTGTATTAGTCTACCAATGTTTTTAATGAATCTGGTGATACCAGATTCATTTGGTGGAGGGGATATTAAATTGATGTTTGCTAGTGGGATTGCACTAGGATGGAAATATAGTTTATTAGCTGCTTTTATTGGTATTTTAATAGCAGGTATTTATTGTATTTATTTGATTTTAACGAAGAAAGTGGATAAAAAGGGGCATATTGCTTTTGGACCTTATTTATCCATAGGAATATTTATAGCTTTATGTTATGGTTATGAGATTATTTCTTGGTATTTAAATTTATTGATGTAAGAAGGTGAGGATGTGGCAACTTTTAAATATGTAGCGAAAGATATGGCTTCTAAGGTTCAAAATGGAACCAAGGATGCAGATGATCGTAATGAGCTTGTTAGGAAATTGAAAGATCAGGGGCTTTATTTAGTTGAATTACAAAGCAAGCAATGAATCAATATCGTTTAAAATATAAAGAGCTTGCAAATTATTCAAGAGAAGTTGGGACCATTCTTGCTTCTGGTTTATCTTTGATTCGTACGTTTTCGATTATGGTAAGACGTGAAGATAATAAAAAGATTAAAAAGATTTATGAAAATATTTATGTAAAGCTATAACAAGGCTATACTTTGTCGTATGCTGTGGAAGCTCAAGGTGTTGCTTTTCCTTATTTAATGATTCAAATGTATCGTTCAGGAGAAGCTAGTGGTTCGATGGATAAGACAGCTTTAATTATGGCTGATCAATATACAAAAGATCATCGTATTAAAGGTAAGAAAAAGTCAGCAATGACATATCCTATTATTTTAATTATTGTCACAATTCTTGTTTTATTAATCGTTTATTTAATGGTATTACCTTCATTTTTTGATATTTTTAAAAATGTTGATTTGCCTTTAATTACACAAATTAATATTGGTATTTCTCATTTTATCCAAGATTATTGGTATTATCTTATTTTAATATTTGCTTTTCTTATTGTTGGTTTTATGGCTGCTTTGAAAATAAAGAAAGTAAGATTTAAAGTAGATAAACTTAAAAACAAAACGCCATTATTTGGTAAACTTATGATAACGATTTATACAAGTCGTTTTGCTAGAATATTATGTTCTTTATATACAAGTGGGATGTCTATTGTTAATGCGTTAAATATTGCAAAGACAACCATTGGAAATGTTTATATTGAATCACAATTTGATAGTGCTATTAAAAAGATTTGAAATGGGGAAACCCTTTCTCAATCTTTAAAAGATATCGATTGTTTTGATGTGAAGCTGACAAGTAGTATTTATGTTGGTGAAGAAAGTGGGCGCCTAGAAACAATGCTTACAAATCCTGCTGATGATTTTGATTTTGGAGCTGAACAAGCATCTGAACGAATGGTTACTTTGATTCAACCAATTATGATTATTTTTTAGCGTTGGTTATTTGTTTAATCATTATTTCAGTATTATTACCAATTTATACATTGTACAACAATGTAGGAAATATGTAGGAGGAAGATTATGGATACAGTTGTATTTTTATCAACAAGTGGATTACAAATGATACAAGGAAATGTTTCAAAAAGCCAAATTCATATTTCTTCTTTTAGAGAATATACCTTTATTGAAGGAACGATGGTAGATGGAAAGATTCTAGATGATTAACCTATTAGAGATATTCTTTTAGAATTAAAGAAAGAACATATTGATTCTGTAAGACTGGTTGTTGATAGTGGACAAATTTTAGTTAAGTGTACCATGTTACCAAAAGCAAATCATCGTCAAATGATTCAATTTGTACAAGATGAATTTGTTGATGTACAAAGTCAATATGAAGATTTACTTTATGACTATACGATTTTAAAAGAAAAAGTTGAAGATAAAGAAGGTCAACTTGTCTTATGTGCGGCTTTAGAAAGAGAGTTTTTAAAGCCTTATATTGATTTATTTAAAGAGATGGGTATTTCTATTTCTTCTATTGATATTCTAACAAATTCTGTAATTAAACTTACAGAATCTATTGATAAGTTAAAGAATCAATCATACATCTTAACAGCAATCAATGGTCAAGATGTCAACCATTATTTATTTATCAATGGACAATATGAAATTACCAACAGAACACGTGTTTTCTCTGATCGAGGAACAGTTGCTTTTATTACAGAATTATCCAATTCTCTTACTAAATTATTACAATTTACTAAAGGGACTTATAAAGACCAACAATTATCTCAAGTCTATTTTGCTGGATTAGAAAAATATGAGGAAGATTTACTTATGTCTACTATTTCAGCAAATCTAGATATAAAAACATCACAATTTGAACCTAAAAATTATACATGTGATAGTAATAATGGATTTCCTATTCATCAATATCTCATGGTAGGAAATTTATGGACATGTATAAGGGAAACTATGATAAGTTGCATCGAAGAACAAAGATGAATAGAAATAACTTTATTTATGCAGCAATTATTACAGGAAATTTAGATTTAATCAAAGACTTACCAGAAAGAGATGAAATCGATATGTGTGAAGGAATGGAAAGAATGGCAGAAGGATTTAGAAGTGAAGGAAAACTAGAAGAAAAGAGAAATACATTAAAAGAACAATTAGTCATTAAATTAGGAGCTATTTCAAGTCGTTTAGAAGAACAACTTACAAATGCATCACTTGAAAAATTAAATGTATTAACGCGGAATATATTTGATATTACAAGTGAAGAAGATGTTTTAAGAATTATTCATTAGAATAAAAAGAATTCAACTGTTAGAAATAATGGTTGAATTTTTTTTAATTATTTTTTCTAATTGTGTAAGAGCTTTCAATAGTTCGCACTATTGTGTTAAAATAATGATAAAGGTGGGATTGAAATGGATGATTTTTTAAGAGAAATACAAACCTCTCTATTTAGAGAATGGATCAATAATCAAAAAAAAGATTATTATCATCTTCATCAAAGTGAAACAGATCCAGATGCAATTATTATAGAAAATGAATATTGTTATAGTTATGTAACATTTAATCCACAATGTATTATTGAATTATGTGTAATGAATAAAAGAACAGATGAAATGGCTTTTTATCTCCATTTTCAATTCAAAACACTTAAACATGCCATTTCTTTGTTTGAAGAAATGGATCAATGTATTAAAAAAATGATAGATCAACCGATCTGTCGACTTTTACTATGTTGTAGTGGTGGAATGACAACAGCCTTTTTTGCAGATAAAATAAAAAATGGTATTAAAGTATTAAATTTAAATATGGAAGTAGCCGCTACTTCTTATCAAAAAATATATAATGTTGCTCAAAATTATGATGTGATTTTACTTGCACCACAGGTATCTTATGTTAAATTACAAGTTGAAAAAGTCTTTAAAAATAAACTTGTTTTAAAAATACCAACACAAATATTTGCTTCCTATAATGTTGGGGCGTTGATTACTTTTGTAGAAGAATCTTTAAAACATAAAGAAAATAAATATAATGGTTATGTTGAACCATTAGCTTCAATGATGGAAATAAAGACAAATAAAAATGTTTTAGCGGTATCTATTAACGCTAATGGTGAAAATAGTCATATTTCTTATCGTTTATATAATTCACATCAAGATATTGTCTTAGATAGTAATATTATTAAAAGTAATATTAAACTTCAAGATGTATTGGATGCTTTGGATACAGTTGTTTTACAAAATGAAATGATTGATGTGATTTCTATTGCTTTACCGGGTGTTATGGTTGAAGGAAATGTTTATTCAGGGATTATAGAAGGTGGTAATCATCAATTAAAAGAACGCTTAGAAAAAAGATATGAAAAAGAAATTTATTTAATTAATGATGTTAATGCCGCGGTTGTTGGTTATTATGCTTCACAAAATGAATATAAATCACTTGCTTTTTTATTTCAACCGATTGGACGTATGGCTGGAAGTGGGATTGTTGTAAATGGACAACTCGTAAGGGGAATGGATCACCTTGCAGGTGAAGTAGCACTGTTACCTTTAAAGCTTTCGGATAGTTATTTAAATCTTGCTAATACTCCAGAAGGAACTTTAGAATTGGTTACTAAAAATATCATGAGTATTATAGCGATTGTATCACCAGAGGCAATAGTTGTTTATAGTGACTTGATTTTAGATAGTCAAGATGTTAGTGATGAAATAAAAAAATCATTGAGTCAATACTCTTTAAAAGTGTATCCAAAGATTATTAAAGTGGAAAATATTTTAGAATATATATTATTAGGAACTATGATTTTAAGTGCAAAGGAGTAAGAAAATGAAAATTATTTGGCATGGACATTCATGTTTTGAAATAACAGGAAAAGATGGAACAATTGTTTTTGATCCTTATCAAGCAAATTCAGTTCCGGGATTAAATCCTTTAAAATTGAAGGCAAATCTCGTATTATGTTCTCATGAACATGAAGATCATAATGCAAGAAATTGTGTTGAAACAACAGCTAAAGATTTTAAAGTAACATGTATTGAAACGTATCATGATCATCATCAAGGAAGTCGTCGTGGTAAAAATACGATTCATATTGTTGAATTTGAAGATATGAAGATTGTTCATATGGGAGATATAGGTTGTATGATGGATGAAGTTTCAAAGCTTAAAAGCTGTGATGTCTTGATGATTCCTATCGGTGGCTATTATACAATTGATACCAAAGAAGCTTTAAAATATATTAAACGTATTCAACCACGTATTGTCATACCAATGCATTATCGTAGTCATGAATTTGGTTATGATGTATTATCAACTAATGAAGAATTTATTCAAAAATCATCAAATATTGTTTATGTTGATGATTATTTAGAAGTTCATAAAGAAACAAAAGGACAAACGATTGTATTTAAAAAACCAAGGAATTAATTTTCCTTGGTTTTTGTTGTAATCATTAATAAAAGAATACTTACAAAGATCATAACAAGAGCGATGATAAAGGCATAAATATAAGAACCAAAGAAATCATAAATATAACCAACCATTGATAATGAAATGGCAGCCCCAACATTAGAAGCAAAAGAAATCGTTGGAAATGCCCTTGCATAATTTTTAGTCTTAAAGAAATATTTGGTAAGTAAAGGAACAGCAACAGCTCCTAAAGAATAACATGAACCAAATAAGAAAGCACCAATAATAAGAAGTGTCATAGAACGCCCAATTATTAATAAGACAATTCCTAAAATATTCACTGTAATCATCATTAATGTGGCTTTCATTTCACCAAAATGATCGCTTAAACTTCCAATAACTAATTTAGAAACAATATTACCCATCATTCCTGAAGATAATAAAATCGCACAAGAAGTTAACGGAAAGCCTAAAGATTCACCATAACCTGGTAAATGTTGAGTCACACTTGTAATACAACTAATCAACATACCAAAAATGAAGAAAGAAATAAAAGAAACGGACATAAAATGGAATGAAGATGTTGTTTGATTTTGGGCTGTTTCTTGCTTTTCTTGATAACCATAAGGAAGCAATCCCTCATCTTTAGCGTTCATAGAAAATGGATAAAGAACAGCTGGTAAACATAAAAGTAAAAGAATAACCGCTTTTAATAGATATCCCATTTGCCAATTAAAAGAACTAATAATACTTGATAAAACCGGAGAACAAAGAGTTCCACCTAGACCACTAAAACCAAAGGCAATACTTGTAGCGAGACCGTGTTTTTTTTCAAACCAACCATTGATAATCATAGTAATTGGTACAATAGAAAAAAGACTTGTCGACATTCCACGAATTATTCCTAAAATATAGAAAGTGATGGCATTTTTTCCTAGTGCCATAGCGGCAGTTGAAACAACAGCAACAATTACACTGATTGTTAGAATCTTTTTAAAAGAAAATTTTTGATATAGTTTTGGTACAAATAATGACATGATAGCAGTTGCTAGCGAAAAAAGTGTCATATGCATTGAAAATGTACCTCTTAACATATGTAAACTTTTTGAAACAGGTGTATAAAAAACACCTGACGAATTAATTGAAATACCAATCGATGCTGCAGCTAAACCACAGCAACAAATTAAAACGGACCAATGTTTTTTCATAATGTGTCCTCCTTTTCTGATTCTATTGTATAAAGAAATTTTTATAATGTCCAATACTTATAATTTATGCTTTTAATGCTTTTTAGGCATTGAAACAAATGTGATTAAATTGCTTTAATTTTTTAAATAATCGTATTAAAATAGTTATCAGTAGGGGGATAAAGAGATGAGATTAGAAAAAGTACTTAAAGAAATGCAAAAAAGACAATTAACACATTTAATTATTAATGATCCATCATCAATTGATTATTTAATCAATTATAAAAATAATCCAGGTGAAAGAATGTATTTACTTCTTTTATCAAGTGATGGACATCATAAATTATTTATGAACAATTTATTTTATTTAGATCATGAACTTGATATTGAACAAGTATGGTATAGTGATACAGATAATTATCTTCAATTACTTGCAGATGAATTTGATGGGGCATGTTCTATTGGAATCGATAAAAACTTTCCAGCAAGATTCTTAATTCCTTTAATGAATTTAGTAGATGAATGTCATTTTGAATTAGGATCTGAATGTGTTGATCGTGTGAGAATGATCAAAGATGAAAAAGAACAACAACTCATGATAGAAGCTTCAAAAATTAATGATTTAGTTGTCGATGAAGTCATTAATATTTGTGCTAAAGGTAATTTAACAGAAGAAGAAGTTTCTAAACAACTTGAAGGAATTTATCAAAAACATGGTTGTGTAGGAAATTCCTTTGAACCAATTGTTGCCTATGGTAAAAATGGAGCGGATAATCATCACAGTGGAGATGATAGCCGTTTAAAAGCTGGTGACAGTATTGTTATTGATATTGGTGGATTGTATAAAGGTTATTGTAGTGATATGACAAGAACTGTTTTCTATAAAGAAGTATCACCAAAACAAAAAACAGTTTATGAACTTGTTTTAAAAGCACAAAAAGCAGCAGAAGCAATGATTAAACCAGGTGTTAGACTTTGTGATATTGATAAATGTGCTAGAGATATCATTGCTGAAGGTGGTTATACGGTTGAATTTAACCACCGTTTAGGACATTTCATTGGACGTGACGTTCATGAATGGTGTGATGTTTCACAAAACTTTGATTTAGAAGTTCAAGAAGGAATGACTTTCTCTATTGAACCAGGTGTTTATTTACAAGGTGAATTTGGAGTTCGAATCGAAGATCTTGTACTCGTTACAAAAGATGGATGTAAGGTCTTAAATAGTTATCCAAAAGATTTAAGAATTATTGGTAATGACTAATAAAAAGCATAGGTTAGATAATCTAATCTATGTTTTTTTTAATACTCTAAAAATAAATCAAGTGTTTTAGAATGATTTTAATGATACAAAGCACCACTTGCCCTTAAAAGACCAAGATTTAATTTATTAGATCATTTAAAACAACTTCATGTAGAATTTACTTTAGAAAGTAAAGTTATCAAAATTAATTAAGATGGTATTGTTTAAAAAAAACATAATCAATTAGAAATACTTTATCATTTTGATACGATTGTTTTAGCTTTTGGTTCAAAAGCAAATTAAAACCTTTATTAAGAAATAAAAAATGAACATGTTCATTTAATTGGCGATGCAAGTAAAGCTAGTGACGCTAAAAAAGCTATTTTTGAAACCACTCAACTTGCTTTGAAACTTTAGAAAGGGTAAACCCTTTCTTTTCTTTTTCAAATTATGAAAATAGCATCATCTTTAAAAAATTATGTTAGAATGTATTTTACGATTAGGGAGGAAGAAATATGTCACTAAAAGCAAAATATAATTTTTTACATTTATTTTATTGGTTTACTGGATGTTGTATTAATGGTTTCATTGCCGTTTTCTTACAATCAAAGGGTTTATCAAATACGGAAATTGGAATTGTGACGGGTGGTTCTTGTGTTGCTACAATTTTCCTATCACCCTTTATGTCATCTTTAATTTCTAAAATTAAAGGCATGACAATCAAAAAATTAATGACATTTTTAATGTTAACAACAGTTTTGTTATATATTGCGATGGCTTTTTTACCAATACCAGCCTTTTTAGTTATGATTTTCTATGTCATCATGTATGCATTAAATATGTCAACAGTACCTATGCTTACGATGATAGCAATGAATTATATCAATGAAGGAATATATGTTAACTTTGGACTTGCGCGTGGAATTGGTTCAGCTTCGTGGGCGACAAGTGCTTTGATTTTTGGGCAAGCCGTTTCATTTTTAGGAGCTAATATTTTATCAATTGCCTACTGTGTCTTTGCTTTAGTGACATTATTTATTTTATATCATTTACCTGAATCAAAGATTACAAAAACAAAAACAGAAGAAGTTCAAGAAGAAGGCTCTGTTGTTACTGTTATTAAAAAATATAAAATCTTCTTTTTCTTACTTTTAGGTTTTTGCTTTATGTTTTCTGGAGCAACAGCGATTGGTACTTATTTAATTAATATTGTTAAAAGCTTAGGTGGAAATACGTCGCTTTATGGGGTGGCTATGTTTGCTATGGCCTTTAGTGAATTACCAGTCATGATGACTGTACCAAAACTTATGAAGAAATTTAATAGTGTGACCCTTATTTTAGTGGCTTCTATTTTCTATATTTGTCGTAACTATACTATTGGGTTAGCACCGAATCTTATTGTTTTAATTATTGGAATGATGTTCCAAGGACTTTCTTATGGATTATTTACAGGGGTTATTACTTACTATGTTACTTATAATCTAGATACCCAAGATCAAATGTCAGGACAAACAATGATTGGTATTATGACATCAGGAATTGGCTCAACTTTAGGAAATGTTTTAGGTGGTATTTTACAAGATACTATTGGTTTAAATGCGTTATTCACTTTTGTTTATTTAATGACAGCTCTTGGGGCCGTTATTATCTTTATTTGTAAATTTGTGAGTATAAAAGTCAAAAAATAACTTGCTTTTACTTAAAGACTTTGATACTATCAAGATGTTGAATGAGGGAGTAGTACACGTCTTAAGACGCGGTTTGTCAACATCATGGCGTAAGCCTGGCAAATCTTAAAGAACGAGACTCATGCATAAGTTTTTTATGCATGGGCCTCTTTTATTTTAGGAAGAAAGGAATTTGGTATGAGTTTATTTATTGAAATCTTTTTGATTGGGGTAGGTCTTTCAATGGATGCTTTTGCAGTATCTATTTGTAAAGGTTTATCAATGAAAAAGATAAAAAAGAGAGATGTTTTTATTATTGCACTATTTTTTGGAGGCTTTCAGGCTTTAATGCCTTTTATTGGATGGTTTTTAGGAAAAGGTTTTGAAAGTTATATTACGAGTATTGATCATTGGATTGCTTTTATTTTATTAGGTATTATTGGTGGTAAGATGCTTATTGATGGAATTAAAGCAGAAGATGATGAAGAAACAGGAGAATTTAAATTAGATTTAAAAGAATTATTTCTACTTGCGATTGCAACATCAATTGATGCTTTAGCAGTAGGAATTACGTTTGCTTTTTTAGATTATCCAATTGTGGAATGTATGAGTATTATTGGTTGTACAACTTTTATTATTTCTTTTATTGGCGTTTATATTGGTAAGATTTTTGGGTCAAAATATGAACATAAAGCAGAAATTGCTGGTGGTATTATTTTAATTGTGATTGGTTTAAAAATTTTATTAGAACATTTAGGTCTATTTTAAAGGAGAGAAAATTATGACAAATGTATTTGTATCATTATTAGTTCTTATTGTTGGTTTTATTTTATTAATGAAAGGAGCGGATTTCTTTGTAGAAGGAAGTTCTTCTATTGCCACAAGATTTCATATTCCTTCATTAATCATCGGTTTAACAATTGTGGCTATGGGAACAAGTTTACCTGAATGTGCTGTCAGTATTACAGCTTCGATGGATGGAAATAACGCTTTAGCGGTAGCAAATGCCGTAGGTTCTAATATTTTTAATTTAATGGTTGTTTGTGGTATTTCTGCTTTATTTGTACCGATTGCAGTGCAAGTAAATACGCTTAAAAGAGAATTTCCATTTTCTGTTTTATGTGCTATTTTATTAATGATCTTAGGTTATTTTGGGATGATATTAGGACATATTGATGGAATTGTTCTTTTGATTTTATTTGTAGGATATATTGTTTACATGATTGTTTCGGCTAAAAAAGCCATGAATACATATCAAGAGGAAGAAGAAATTAAAGTTATTTCAATGGGATTAAGCTTGGTTTATATTGTTGGTGGAGCAATCGCTATTAAATTTGGTGGAGATTTTGTAGTAGATAGTGCTTCCAATATTGCTTTATCTTTAGGAATGTCACAAAACTTAGTCGGTCTTACCATTGTTGCTCTTGGAACTTCTTTACCAGAACTTGTTACTTCAATGGTAGCTGCTAAAAAAGGTGAAGTAGATATGGCTCTTGGAAATGTTATTGGTTCAAATGTTTTTAATATTTTATTTGTTTTAGGTATTGCAGCAGCAATTAGTCCAATTACTTTTATCTTTGAAAATATTATTGATATTCTTATTTTAACAATTTTTTCTTTAATAGTTTTATATTTTGGATTTACGAAACATAAAATTGATCGTAAAGAAGGAATTATTATGCTTCTTCTTTATGTCGCTTACTTAGTCTATATCATTATACGTTAGAGAGCATTGCTCTCTTTTTTTTGTTGCTAAAAGAAAGAAAAACAATTAGAATAAAAGCATTGAAAAAGGGGAAGAATAATGAAAAAAATAGTATTTTTAGATATAGATGGAACATTAGTCACACCAAATTATCCTTTATCAGATTTTGTAAAAAAAGGAATTAAAAAAGCAAGAGAAAATGGGCATTTAATTTTTTTATGTACAGGAAGAAATCGTGTCGGTATAGAAAGTATTATGTCAGATGATTTTGATGGTTGTATTTGTTCAGCGGGTGGTTATCTTGAAATTAAAGGGGAAATGATTGAAACAACTTATTTAGATAAAGAAGAAGTTGAACAAGCAAGAAGAGTTTTTGAGCAAAATCATATTCTTTATAATTTAGAATCAACTTATATGACTTTTGCTAGTGAAGAATTACGACATTATTTTGCACATGCTCTGTTAGGTGATGAAGGAACAAATTCAGAATTTGAAAGATTAAAAGAACAACAAAAGAAAGAATATCATATGATTGATATAAGCAAATATCAAGATCAAGGAATTCATAAACTTTGTTTTATTGCTTTTAATAGAGAAGATATTGAAAAAACAAAAATACTCTTACCAAATTACCATTTTATTGTTCATGAAATGTTTAGCCAACATTCTATCAATGGTGAAATCATCAAGAAGGGAACGGATAAGGGGCTTGCCATTAAAAAGGTCGTTGAAACACTTCATATGAAAATGGAAGATACGATTGCTTTTGGTGATAGTATGAATGATTATGAAATGTTACAAGTTTGCAATTATGGTGTAGCAATGAAAAATGCCTGCCAAGAATTAAAAGCAAGTGCTGATAACATTTGTGAAAGTGTTGAAAATGATGGTGTGTATTATGAAATGGAAAGGTTAGGATTGTTTGAATGTTTGGATTAGGAACACTTGTTAATACCATATCTGTTGTTGTAGGTGGTATTATTGGTTTGTTGTTTAAAAATGGTTTAAAAAATAGGTATCAAGAAACGATTATGCAAGGAATTGGTTTAGCGGTTTTGTTTGTCGGTATTTCAGGGGCGATGACAGGGATGCTAAAGATTTCTAAATCAATAATAGAGTCGACAGGGTCTTTAATTCTTGTTTTGTCTTTATGTTTTGGGGCTTTAATAGGTGAATTTATTAATATTGAAAAAAGAATTGAACAATTTGGTTTTTATTTAAAAAGCAAAGTAAAAAGTAATGATTCTAAATTTATTGAAGGTTTTGTTTCAACTTCACTTGTTATATGTGTAGGGGCTATGGCTATTGTGGGTTCTTTTCAAGATGGTTTGTTACATGATCCAAGTGTTTTGATTTCAAAAGCCGTAATGGACTTTGTAATCGTTATGGTCTTTGCTTCAACACTTGGGGTGGGAACAATTTTTTCCGCAATTCCTATTTTTGTTTATCAAGGATTGCTGACAGTCTGTGCTTCTTTTCTAGCACCTTATTTTACGACAACAATGATTTCTAATATTTCTTTTGTGGGTTCGGTTTTAATATTTGCGGTAGGGACAAATTTATGTTTTCATACAAAAATTAAAGTAGGCAATCTTTTACCAGCGGTATTTATGCCCTTGTTATTAGCACTTTTTATGTAAGTGCTTTTTTTGTTTACTTGTCAATTATCTAAAAATAATGTACGATAATAACGTTTGAAGAAGGGAGAAATTTATGTTAGACAAGTTTTTTAAGTTAAGTGAAAAAGGCACTACAGTAAAAACTGAAATTTTAGCTGGTGTGACAACATTCTTAGCGATGGCTTATATTTTAGCAGTCAATCCAGCAATGCTTGGTGAAACGGGAATGTCTGTTCAAGGGGTATTCCTTGCAACTGCTATCGCTTCTGCTGTAGCTACTATTATTATGGGACTTGTTGCAAACTATCCAGTGGCTTTATCTGCTGGTATGGGTGTGAATGCTTTATTTACTTATACAATTTGTTTTGGTATGGGCTTATCTTATAAAGGAGCCTTAGCCTGTGTTTTTGTCTCAGGTATTATTTTCTTAGTTATTTCTATTACAGGAATTAGAACAATGATTATTAATGCCATTCCTGCACAACTTAAATTAGCAATTGGGGCAGGTATTGGTTTCTTTATTGCCTTCATTGGTTTAAAAAATGCAGGTATTATTGTCGCAAATGAATCAACATTTGTCGGCCTTGGTAACTTACAAGAACCAACAGTTATTTTAGCAGTAGTTGGTATTTTAATTACCTTATTACTTTTAACTAAAAATGTTCCTGGAGCTGTTTTCTATGGTTTAGTTGCTACAGCTGTTGTAGGAATTATTGCTGGAGTTTGTGGTGTTAAAGGAATGCCAAAAATTCCTACTGGAGTTATTTCATTTGACTTTGATTTTTCATTAGTAGGAGCATTTGCTTCAGGACTTGGAGAATTAACTTCACATCCACAATGTTATGTAGCAATCTTCTCATTATTATTCGTTGACTTCTTTGATACTGCAGGAACTTTAGTTGCTGTATGTAACAGAGCAAACTTAGTTGATGAAACTGGAAATCCAGAAAACGTAGATCGTGCTTTATTAGCTGATTCAATCGGTACAGTTATTGGTTCTATTGCTGGAACTTCAACTGTTACATCATTCGTTGAATCAACTTCAGGTGTTGAAGTAGGGGGAAGAACTGGTTTAACTGCGGTTACTACTGGGGTATGTTTCTTATTATCTGTTTTCTTCTCACCATTACTTTCATGCGTAACAAGTGCAGTGACAGCGCCAGCGTTAATTATTGTTGGTATTTTAATGGCACAACAATTAAAAGGAATTGAATGGGATAATCTTGTTTATGCAGCAAGTGGATTCATGACAGTTATTTTTATGATCTTAGCTTATTCTATTTCAAATGGTATTGCTATTGGATTTATTACATATACCGTTTCTATGATTGGTGTTGGTAAAATTAAAGAAATTAAACCAATTGTATGGATCTTAGATATCTGTTTTATAATCTTTTTAGTATTCTTACCTAAATAGTCAAGAAGTGAGTTTTACGCTTAGGTGTAAGACTCTTTTTTTATTTAAATGAAAAGGATGTACTAAACATCCCTTTCACTATGATAGAGTTAGAGTATAAGCTTATATGCCTCCTGGATTACGGAAAGTCATATGTGCTTGTGCTCTTGAAATTTCATAGTTAACACTATGAATATCTCTGGATAAATCATGAAGTTCTTTTGTTTTTAAGTAAGTTTCTTTGCTTTCTTTACCTTTATTTTTTCTATCTTGGATAAATAAATAAAGATAAATTCCAATAATGATAATCATAATAGGAACTACTAAATAAATAAGCTTCATAGATATCACCTCTTTATTTCATTATAACATCGTTGCATGAAAATATCTTGTATTAATCAATGTTTTTGATTTTCTATCAAAGTAATATCCCCAAACAGATCCTAACTTATAAAACTGAATAAAGATCAATAATAAACATAATATCAAGACAAAATACCATCTTAGAATCTCCTATTGCATATAATAATAAAAAAAAGAGCCATGATTGGCTCTAATATTATTATGCTTTACATTCAGCGTTTCCTAATTCGTTACCTTCATTGAAGTTACGTGCATTTTCCATTGTAACAACAGCGATTGCTTGTAAAGCTTCACGAGTAAAGAATGCTTGATGACTTGTTAAAACAAGTTGAGGGAACATTTGTAAACGAGCTGTGATATCGTTTGTAATAGCAACATCGCTTTTATCTGTATAAACGTTATTATCTTCACCTTCATATACGTCTAAAGCAACAGCATGGAATTTACCTTGTTTTAATGCTCTGATTAATGCTTCAGGATCAATGATAGGTCCTCTGCTCGTATTAACTAACATAACTGTATCTTTCATTAAAGCGATTGTTTCATCGTTAATTAAATGATAAGTTCCATTATCTCCCATAATTAATGGACAGTGTAAAGAAATTAAATCAGCTCTCTTTAATAATTCTTCTTTACTTACATAAGTTAATAAACCTTCATCAACTAATGCTTGGTTAGGATAAGCATCCCATCCTAAAACTGTCATACCATAACCTTTACAAATTCTAGCCATACATTGACCGATTTTACCAGTACCCATGATACCAGCAACTTTATTATGTAGGTCTAAACCTAATAAACCACTTAAAGCAAAGTTATTATCTTTAACTTTTGTATAAGCTTTGTGTAAACGACGGTTTGCTTCTTGTAGAATTGCCATTGCATGTTCAGCGACTGCATATGGTGAATAAGCAGGAACACGTAAAACTGTAATTCCACATTCTTTTGCAGCTTGTAAATCAACATTGTTGAATCCAGCACAACGTAATAAGATTAATTTAACACCACATTCATGTAATTTTTCAACAACTGGTCTTGAAGCGTTATCGTTAACGAAGATACATACAGCATCATAACCTTGAGCTAAACCAGCAGTTTCAGGTCCTAATTGAGAATCAAAATATTTGATATCTGAATTGTAAGTTCCTTGACCTTTATCTTTTACTAATTCACTAAAGAAAGTTCTGTCATAATCTTTAGTTCCAAAGAATGCGATTTTTAAAACATCTACAGGTTTCTTTTCTTCAAAAGCACCATGTAATAATTCTTCGATTGCTTTTGCTGCAACTTCTTCGTCATCACCATCGATAGCAACTTTTAAAGTATCACCTTTTTTAGCACCTAATGCTAAGATTTGAAGAACGTTATCTCCATCAGCAACTTTTTCGTCTAAATAAATTCTTACTTGGCTTTTGAAATTCACGCAACATTGAGCAAGTAACGCAGCAGGTCTTGCGTGAATACCTAATGTGTTATTAACTACATAACTAATTTCTTTCATTTTAAATCTCCTCCATTTTGCAAGACCATTTTAGCACAAAAAATATGAGAATAAAGAAGAAATTGAGAAAAATTACAAAAGTAATGGAAATTTTATAAAATATCACTATAATAGGTTTGTCAAGAGGGGGAAAAATAATGCTAATCATTAATTTTATCTTAGGTTTATTACCTATTATCTGGTTAGTAATCGCTTTATGTGGTTTAAAATGGCCAGGATATAAGGCTGCTTTAGGTGCCTTAATTATTGCTGCTGTTGAAGCATTAACATATTTTGGATTCTCTATGTCAGATACATTAACTTCTATTTTAGAAGGTTTTGCATTTGCAATGTGGCCAATTGTTATTGTTATTGTTGCAGCGGTTTTTACGTATAACTTATCTTTGCGTACAGGATCAATCGATATGATTAAAAAATTACTTACAAGTGTAACCGCTGATAAACGTATCTTAGTTTTATTAATCGGATGGTCATTTGGTGGATTTATGGAAGCAATGGCTGGATTTGGTACAGCAGTTGCGATTCCAGCAAGTATGTTATGGGTTTTAGATTTTGATCCAATTCTTGCCTGTCTTGTTTGTTTGGTTGCCAATGCAACACCAACACCATATGGGTCAATTGCTATTCCTACCGTAACACTTGCCACAAACTTAGGTTTAGAAAATAACTTAATCGCTTTCGCAACTTCTTGTGCTTTAAGTGTATTAATTATTTTAACACCATTTGTGATGGTTTATATTTTAGGAAAAAGTACAAAAGGAAAAGGTTCTGCCTTTAAAGGCATTGTACCAGTTGTTTTAGTTTCAGGATTATCTTTCTTAATTCCAGAAATGGTTGTTTCATATTTTGTTGGTGCTGAACTTGCGGGGGTTGCAGCTTCAGTTATCTCATTAGTATGTACAATTTTAGCTAGTATGAAATTTACAAATCCAGACGCTATTCCTGACGAATATCGTTTAGAAGTAAAAAAAGGAAGTCCTTTAAAAGTAGGAAAAACTTTACAAGCATTATCACCGTTTATTTTAATCTTTGTTGTTTTATTACTTACAAGTAATTTAGTACCACCAATTCATGATGCGTTATCATCATTTGCGACAAGTGTAAAAATTTCTACATACAAAAACGCGAGTATGACAACATTTACATGGATCAATACACCAGGTGTCTTAATTATTTTATGTGCAATCGTTGGTGGATTTATCCAAAAAGCGAAAGTATCAGAAATGGTTGCTGTCTTTATTGCAACATTAAAACAAATGATGTTTACAATTCTTACAATGTTATTCATTTTAGCAACAGCACGTGTTATGCAATATTCAGGAATGATTGCTGCCGTTGCCGCTTTATTTTCAGTATTTGGACCTGTTTATCCATTCTTTGCCCCAATGTTAGGAGCTTTAGGAACATTCGTTACAGGATCAGGTACAAGTTCAAGTGCTTTATTTGGATCAGTTCAAATGTCAACTGCTGCAAGTATTGGTGCTAATAAATATTGGCTTGTTGCCGCAAACAGCTTAGGTGTTGCTACTGGTAAAATGATGGCACCACAAAGCATTGCTATTGGATTAGTCGCTGTTGATGAAGCGGGTAGAGATGGAGAATTACTTAAAAAAGTATTACCATACGCTGCTTTATTCATTATTGTTAGCGCACTCGTATGTTTCTTTGGACAATACGTATGGGCAATCTTCGGGATTGCTTAAATTAAAAATAAATGATTTAGGAAGTGTCTGTAAAAAGATACTCCTTTTTTTTTGTCTGTTTATTTTTGTAGAAAATACTCGATAGAGACAGGATTTTATGAGATAATAGGCTCAAGATGGTGTAAAAAATATGAAAAAGGGAATTATGAGTAGTTTTATTCTTTTAGGGGTTTTATTATCAGGATGTGGAAGTCAAAAAGAAGAACTTTATTCCTCATCAAATCCTGTTTATATTACAGTATGGACCTACTATAACGGAGATCAATTAAGTTTGTTTAAATATTAGAGAATTAAAAGTTTTTCCTGTCGCAAAATCAACAGAAACTTTTGATCAATTAAGAAAAAATAAATTAATAAAGAAAATGCTTGTCTGCAGAGTATTAAGGATAAACAAAATTTTGGTAAACGTCCAACAAACAGACAAAAAGCAATTGCCCGTGACCGCAACAATAAGGTGAATGACTCTATGAGTAAAGTTGCTCGCAAAGTAATAGACTATTGTATTCAAAATGACATTGGTACGCTTGTAGTCGGTTATAACGAAACATTCCAACGAGGAGTTCGAATGGACAAAGTCAACAATCAAAGTTTTGTCAACATTCCATACGGAAAACTTCGTGAAAAACTCGAATATCTTTGTGAGCTTAATGGCATAACATATGTTAAGCAAGAAGAAAGCTATACTTCAAAGGCTTCATTCTGGGATAAAGACGATATTCCTGTGTATAACGAAGATAATCCCAAATCCTATGTGTTTAGTGGTAAACGAGTACAAAGGGGATTATATAAATGCTCTAACGGTAAAACGCTAAATGCTGATGTAAACGGGGCATTAAATATTCTACGTAAAAGTAGCGTTGTGGACCTAAGAATCCTATACAGTAGAGGCGATGTGGACACGCCTGTAAGAATAAGGGTTGCCTGAGTATTCAGGTGGAAACTTAAATACCAAACTTCTTAAATGGGAGTTTAAGACTTCCTAGAAGCCCCCGCTTCAAAGCGTTAGCTTAAATGGTGGGTGGTTCACTAAACTTAAATCCAAAGTACATAAAAATTGATCTTACTATTGTAAGAGATATTGATAAAGATTTTGATAAGCAACAACTTGTTTCAAATATTGTTGAGTATGCACATCAAAAAGATGCTTATATTATTGCAGAAGGTATTGAAACGAAAGAAGAACTTCTTAAAGTCTTAGAATTAGGGGTAGATTATCTACAAGGATATTATTTGTCTTATCCTCAATCTAACCCTCAAGAAGTTTCTGATGAATCTATTCAAACAATTGATAATTATTGGAAGAAAAGATGATGAAAAATCATCTTTTCTTTTTTATAATGGTTAGTGTTTGATAACGGAGGATAAAAAATGAGCAGACATACAAGAAAATATCAATGTAAAAAAAGTACATTGTTAGAGTATCATGAAATTATTGAATGTATCATGACAGCACTTGACGCTAAAAGCCCTTATACGGCAGGACATTTAAAAAGAGTAAGTGATATGGCAGAAATTCTTTGTGGATTACTCGGTTTAAATAGAAGTGAAACACGGATGATTCATATTGCTGCCCATTTGCATGATATTGGGAAAATAGGAATAGATGATGCGGTTTTAAATAAAGAAGGAAAATTAGATGAACGAGAATGGGAAATGATGAAGACACATCCTCAAATTGGTGCAAACATTCTTGATAAATCTCATTTATTAGCACCTTTTAGTAAAATTGTTTTACACCATCATGAACGTTTTGATGGTAAAGGATATAGTTATGGACTTAAAGGAAAAGAAATTCCTTTAGGATCACGTATTATTGCTTTATGTGATTCAATTGATGCGATGACATCAAAAAGAAATTATCGTGATATACAATCATTTGATTTTTGTTATCATGAAATAGAAAAGAATTTAGGAAAAATGTATGATCCACAAATTGGACAAGCGGTTTTGGATCATTGGTCTCTTTTTGAACAGTACATATTAAAATCAAGAGAAAAGTAATTTTCTCTTTTTTTTCGTTTTTATCAAGAAATTGACAAAAAAACATACAATGTCATGAGGTGGTTTTACATGTTAAAAAAAGGATTATGTTTGTTAGTGGGGATCATGATGCTTTTTTGTCAAGTCAATGTTGTTCATGCAACGAATCTTGCAAGTGGGGCAGAAAGTGCTGTTTTAATAGATGCTCAAAGCCAACAAATTTTATATCAAAAAAATGCGACAAAAAAGCTTTATCCTGCATCGACAACAAAGATTATGACGATGATTTTATTGTTTGAAGCCATTCAAGAAAAGCGTTTGAAATGGGATGATATTTTAACGTGTTCAGCTTATGCTTCAAGTATGGGAGGAAGTCAAGTCTATCTTGAAGAAAATGAAACAATGAGTGTCTTTGAACTCTTTAAATGTATTGCAATTGCTTCAGCTAATGATGCAAAACACATCGGGTAACTGTTTATATTGGAACGTTAAATATTGACTTATCAAAGTACAATGATGAGTTTCATCATAGTTATGGAAATTGCAAAGTGAAGATACATATTGTTTATTAATGAGGGCGTGTTCGCTCCAAAATTCAACCGTGTGCGATTTGTAAGGAAAAGTAAAGGAACAATGCTATTACGGATTATAAGAGGGTGTGTGGCGAAATGTGAAAAAATATATAGCAAAATTTGATGTTAGTAAATCGAATATTTTCATAATATATGTGTTATAATATCTACCGAAGAATAATAAATGGCTTGGAGGTAATAATATGACATTGTTAGTTTCGTGAATTGGGGTTGATACTCATGGTATTTCATCAGCTTATATTGTTAGTGATAGTAGATTTTCTTGGGAAAATGGACATTTTGACTATGGTAAAAAGGTGTTTGCATCTCATTTATATCCAGAAATTTTTGGCTATGTAGGTGACGTTTTATTTCCTTCGATCATTTTATCACAAATTGTTGAAATGATAGATTCAAACATACTGTTTGATAAATCAATGGATTGTAATCAAAAAAGTAGTTTGGTTTTTGAAGTGCTTTCCAAATCGATTTCAAACTACCCAATAAACTGTATGAGTGATTCAATGAAAATATTATATATCTCTCGAGAAAACCAACTCGATAAATATCCTGAATTCTATGGTTACTTATTTTCATGGACAAAGATAAGCGGATGGAAAAAAGAGGTACTTGCAATGCCGAGTAAATCTGCTATTCTGTGTCAGTTAGGTTCGGGTCGAAATGAATTTATAGATAATTATGTTCAATACCAAACTGGAAATAATAGTGATACAAGTAGAAATGTCTTTCATTGTTTTATTAAAACTCTTTTTAAAATACATGATAGATATTGTGGTGGAGCTCCTCAACTTGTTGGAATATATAGAAGACCATGTACAAATGCTAGAAATTTTGGTATAATTTATGAGAAGAAAAGATATTTTCTAGGAAATGAAGTTCCTATATTAAGCAATGCTGAGTGTATAGAATGGAGAAATGAATTTTTTGAAATTTGTGATGGTAATACAAAAAGTAGAAAAGAAACAGCTATAAGACAACCGGATTTGTTAAGAAATAAATAAATTTAGCAACTCCCTAGCTCTCCACCATGATTTGTTTTATGGGGAGGCGAGGTGCTGTCGTTAGCGGGAATATAATTATTCCCGCTAGCTACTAGGGTTGATATAAAAATAGTTAAATAAGGAAGATAGAAATTTATTTGATGATTCATTGAATTAGTATCTCCTTTTTTTATTATAAATTTAAATAAAAAGAAAAGAGGGTATTTATGAAAAAGATTATTTATTTTGATGAAGGTAGTGCATCTGATTTATTAGATATAGAGAATGGTGGTTCTATGTTAGTTAAATTAACTACAGATGAAAAAGGTGAAAATCAAGGAACCGCCGGAATAGGTGCAAAAACTAAACTTTTATTCAGTAATTTATTTTTTAGTGCTCAAGCAAATATTGAGTCAAATTTACAGACGTCATTTCAAGATTCGGAATATCTTAATAAAACTATTACGAACACAATTTTATCAGATACGATTGATTTACTACTGGATAATAAAAATAAAATTGCTAAGGAATTTAGAAATTATAGAATAGAAATCGTAAAAAATTCTATTGCATTTATTCAAACATTTTCGCCATACTTAGATATGGTATCTAATTCAGATGGCTTTCAAGTAAGTGATGATTTTAATATAAATCTAACTAAAATTAATTCTACTTTAAAGAATAGTAAAGGTTATTATGAGGTGTTAGCAACAAATAAATCTAAGGATGTGATTTTTAGATTTAATAATAAAGCTTTTAGAAATAATTATGGTTTGCAAGATTTGTTAAATATGGATTTAGTATTTTATGGTATAAAGGTTGGGAAAATGGACAAAGCCAAACTTAATTTTAGTGACTTTATAATTGATGAAGAAAGTATTGTGGATATGAATGATTTGAAAAAATCAGATGTGTTGGATATGTATGATATTATTTTGGCAGGTGTTAATTAATGAAAAAAATATATATTGTGAAAGGAAATCGAAGATTTTTTGAAAAGGAAATTGCAAATGTAAAGAATGTAATGACATTTGATGAAATAGTTACACTTTCTGATAATTTACGACAATTAAGTAGCTATACTAAAATTATAGAAGAATGTTTTTGTAAAAATGTAAATATTATAGCATATACAAATTCATATTCTGGAATTACAGAGGGTGGAGTACAGAGTTTATTTGCTATCATTAAACCATTTTATAGTAAGATAGATAATATTTATTTACAAAATCCACCTAAAGCGATTGAAGACAGTGTGACACGAAGTAATGAAGATTATTCTATTGTACCAATGAAATTTAAACCTATTAGTTTGAAAAATGTAAATACAATATATAAAAACATTAATAGTAAAATAATAGGACAAGATAAGGCAAAAGAAGATTTAGTAACAGCTATTTATAAAAAGGCTAGAACTAAAGATAAAAAGCCTTTAGTACTGATGTTTTATGGACCTTCTGGAGTTGGAAAAACAGAAACTGCTAAATTTATTAATAGAATTATAGAAGGAAATGAAATTATATTGAGAAAACAAATGTCAATGTTTTCTAGTAGTGAATATTTTACATACATGTTTGGTGGAAAACATAACGAAATTACTTTAAGTAAAGAACTATTAGAAAGAAAATCAAACATAATTTTATTTGATGAATTTGATAAGTGTAATTCAATATTTTATTCATCTTTTTATCAAATGTTTGATGAAGGGTGTTTTGAGGATAGAAATTATAACGTTAATCTAGATAATGCAATTATTATTTGTACATCAAATTTTAAGACGAAAGAAGAGATTAGAAAAGCGGTAGGTGATCCAATTTTCTATAGATTTGATAAGTTTATTGAATTTACAAAACTATCAAAAAACGAGCAAAAAATAGTTATAGATAAGATTGTTAAGAAACAATTTGATAAATTCAATAATATTGAAAAAAAGAAGTTTAAGTTAGAAGAATTAAATTTATACTATGAAAAAAAATTAATAGGAAAAATTGTGAATTTTAGGCAGGCTGAATCCTTGATAAGTGAAGATATATGGAAAAAGTTATGTCAAGATTATTTTGAAAATCAATAAATTTGACTGTGCAGGTTAAAGGCTGGGTGTAAAAACATACCCGGCCTTTTGACTTCATCGAGCAATGCCCGCTGATAGTGAAGATAATTTGAATTATCTATTATTGGAATTTGGGTGTAAAAATAAGGTGTTTGGTGTAAAATCGGGTGTAGGCTCTTTAATGATAATTGAATTTATCTTGATAAAATGGGACTAATTTAGAAATAAAAGAGGGTGTAAATAACATCAAAATGAGGAAATTATGGTAGAAACTAGAGAAAAAATAACATTTTGGGTATCAAAGGAACAAAAAGAAAAACTTATGTAATATATCAATATATCTAACGATAGAGGAATAACAGATTTTATGATATCAGCTATGGAGTTTTATGGTGGATATTGTATGACAAGTCAAAAAAGTGGTTATCTTCCAATTGTATTATCTTCTACAATGAATGGAATTGTTAAACTAAGTGAAGATAGATTATCAAAACTTCTTTATAAGAATACAGTTGAATTATCAATGTTAATGAATATTATTTCAGCAACAACTGATATTGATAATGAAACATTAAAAAAGCTAAGACTTAAATGTATGAATGAAGTCAAAGCAACGAATGGGAAAATAACTTTTGGAAATATTAATAAATATCAAAAAAAGTTAAGTGTGTAATCTTAACTCAAAAAAATTATATATACAAGACTAGATGTTTCATGATTATTCATCGATAATGCTAGCAAGGAGTGGATAGTCATGAATGAAAAAGTCAAAGTGATAAAAGTAGAATTAAAACAAGAATATGGTGAAGAAAAATTAAAAACATATTATCCTGAAGATGTAGTACTTGATGATATTATTATGAGTGTTTATAGTTTATTAAATTTTACAAGTATTATGTTCGAGTACAGTTCTTATCAATTTGATTTAGACATGTCACAAATAAAAACTTGTCTTTATGAGTCAAAAGAAAACATAGAAAATATGCTACAAAAAATCAGTAATTAAAAAGATATGATTTTCTTGTAAGAAAACCATATCTCTATTTGTTTATTGGGATGAGTCTGTCTATTTGATATCACTAGAGGAGTGCCACTGTGTCATACCTGTAACTACTTTTATAACATCTCGTTACAGAGAACATAAATATATTATGCAATCATTTATAATATATGTTGATGCATTTTATAAAATTTTATTTATTAATTTTAACAGATGACCAATATTTTTTAGTTTGAATAATTATAGTAGGAATCAATGCAAATGCATAAATAATAAATAATTGAGTTATCGAGATTGTTTGAATCATAAATAAACTGTGCATAAATGGCACGAATAAAATGACATGCAGTAAAGAAAATCCAATTAAGAATGCATAGATGCTTGAACGATTTGTAAAAAGACCAATCTTTGTTAATGGAAGATTGCTACGACAATTGAAACCATGTAATAGACGAGCTAGACAAATTGTAGCAAATGCCATAGTAGATGCAACAAGAGGATCTTGTTTTAGTCCAAATAAATAAGCACACATTGTACAAATTGCAATTATAATACCTTCAAAAGTGATTTGTAAAACAGTTTGTTTGTTTAGAATAGAATCGGAAGAACTTCTTGGTTTTTCTTTTAAAACACCATTTTTTCCTGTTTCCATACCAATTGCGATGGCAGGTAATGAATCTGTAATTAAGTTCATAAATAGTAGGTGTACAGGGAAGAAAGGTGTTGGCAATAAAAGTAATGATGCAATGAAAACACAAAGAATTCCAGCAAAGTTACCAGATAATAAATAGTTGATCGAATTTTTAATATTACGATAAACATTACGTCCAGTGATCACTGCTTTAACAATTGTTGAAAAATTATCATCAGTCAAGATCATACTTGCTGCATCTTTAGAAACCTCTGTTCCAGTTATTCCCATTGCAACACCGATATCACTTTGTTTTAATGCTGGAGCGTCATTGACACCATCACCTGTCATTGCGACGATATCGCCACGTTTTTGCCAGGCTTTTACAATTCTAATCTTATGCTCAGGAGCAACTCTTGCATAAACACTAATATGAGGTAATTTTTCATCAAGTTCCTCTTCACTCATCTTATCTAATTCATAACCTTCAATAGATAAATCCCCATCTTCATAAATCCCAATTTGCGTAGCAATTGCTCTGGCAGTCACAACATGATCACCTGTAATCATAATAGGTTTAATACCTGCTATCTTACATTTAGCTACCGCATCTTGACTTTCAATACGTGGTGGATCCATTAAAGAAACTAAACCTATAAATGTTAAATCATGTTCATCTTCTAATGTGACTTGATTTCCTCTGTAATCTTTATATGCAAAACCTAAAACACGTAAACCATTGTTTGCACATCTTTGATTTTCTTTTTCAATCGCATCTAGATGTCTTTTTGTAATGGGTTCTTTAATATCATTAATTAATATTGTTGAACATCTTTTAATAATAACATCAGGAGCACCTTTTGTATAAATATGATTTAAAGAAGAAATGCTCATTAATTTTCTATCAGAATCAAAAGGTAATTCAGAAGTTCTGACTGCAGTATGTTTGAATTCAATATCATTCTTTGTATATTCATGAACCAAATCAATTAAAGCAAGTTCAGTTGGATCACCAATTCTTTGTTCACCGTTGATAACTGCATTATTACATAATAAACAAGATTTTAATAAGACACTGTGATCATGATGACGATTATCTAATTCAGAAATTTTCATTAAATGATTATAAAAATAAATTGTTTGTGGTGTCATTTTATTTTGGGTTAAAGTTCCTGTCTTATCGCTACAGATGACAGAGACACACCCTAAACTTTCAACTGAATTTAAGTTCTTGATAATCGCATTTTCTTTGACCATTTTTTGAGTACTCATTGATAAAACAATTGTGACAATTGAACTCAATGCTTCTGGAATTGCTGCAACTGCTAAAGCGACAGCAATCATTAAAGAATCAATTAAAGATTGTTTTGCTAAAAAGAGATTTAAACATAAAACAATGAGTGAAATAAAGAAAATACCAATAGATAGCTTTCCACTAAAATCATCTAGACTTTTTTGTAAAGGTGTTTTTCTTTCTTTGGCATTGTTTAACATTGATGCAATCTTTCCAATATCAGTTTGCATACCAATATGGGTAACGATATAACGTCCTGTTCCATTTGTAACTAAACTACTTGAAAAAACCATATTTTTTTGATCACCAACAACAACTTGACCAGTAATCACATCCGTTGTTTTATCGACACTTTCTACTTCTCCAGTTAATGCACTTTCATTGATTTGGAGAGATGAGCATTCAATAATACGTCCATCACCACTAATCACATCACCTGCTTCAATTTGGACAAGATCGCCAATTGTTAGTTCTGTAGAATCAACTTCTTGAAGTGTTCCCTCACGTATAACTTTCGCTTTAGGAACAGAAAGTTTCTTTAAACTATCCAATGATTTCTCTGCTTTTAATGTTTGAATCGTTCCGAGTATTGCATTGACAATAATAACACTGACAATAACAATTGTACTTTCTATCTGTCCGCTCATTCCAGAAATGATTGCTGCAATGATTAAAATAATAACTAATAAATCTTGAAATTGTTTAAGAAAAATCATAAAAGGATTTTCCTTTTTCTTTTCATCTAAGATGTTATAGCCAAATTGCTGATGACGTTTGATAATTTCTTCATGACTTAATCCATTTTCACTTGTTTCACAAGCTTTCATAACTTCAGATATTCTTTTTTGATAATACATATATGCCTCCTATCTCTTTAGCAAACAAAAAAAGACAAGCTCGCTAAAGAAAATTATTCTTTAACGAGTCTTGTCTTTAAGATGCACCAGGATATTAAATCCGCGTCTGTTGATAACATCACACATTTTTGTGAGACTACTCCCTCATTGGAAAGTATAATAACATAGTCATAAAAATATGTAAATAAATTTGTGAAAATAGTGGTTAAGTTTCGTCAACCGAAATTGATAATGTCTCAAAAATAATCAAACATTAGCACCATAACGGTGTTTTTGTTTTGCAGCATAACTGACAAAGCTCGCTTTTCTCCATGGATGATTCATTGGAGGAATATACTTTTTCTTTTCTTTCTTAGGTGCTTCCTTAGGAGCATCAAATTCCTTGAAATCATTAATATAAAGAGAGATGGTCTTATTCTTTATATCTAAAGGAACTGCAGAAGCGGGCAGTCTTCCACGGTTTCCATGCATGAATCTCTTCTTTCCCTGTTTCTTGTATTTAATGATAAGTTGTTGATTATTCTTACTGTACATCCAAGCTTAGTAGCTGCTCTTTTCTTATTTTCATCTGTTTCTACAAGTTTCTTGATTATTTCATACTTATTCTGTTCATTCATTCTCAATTCAACCTTTTTCATAATAACCTCCCCTGGATACATTGAGACATTATCATTTTTGAATCAGAAATAATCAAAAAATATTTAAAAAGCTGTTGACTTTTTAATAATATTAAATTACTATATGGACGTAGAAAAAAGAATAAATAGGTTTGTAACTTCCTTTGAAGGCTTTCCCGAAAAATTCTTATGATTTTTTGGTTGCCGTTAAGGAAGTTTTTTGTTAGATAAAATAGAAAAAGGAGAAAAAATAATGTTTAGTTTATTTAAAAAAGAAAAATTTAAAATTGTTTCACCACTAGATGGACAATTGATATTATTAAAAGATGTACCCGATAGTGTATTTTCTCAAAAACTTATGGGAGATGGTTTTGCAATCATTCCACAAAGTCAAGTTGTTGTTTCACCAATAAGTGGTGTTGCTGAGAGTGTTTTTCCAACTGGTCATGCTGTAGGAATTAAAACAAAAGATGGGATTGAATGTATTGTTCATATAGGTTTAGATACTGTTGAATTAAATGGAGAAGGTTTTACCTCTTTAATTTCACAAGGTGATTATGTAAAAGCTGGAGAACCTATTGTTCAATTTGATAGTCAATTTATTAAAGATAAAGGTTACAATTTGACAACAATGGTAGTTTTTCCTTCAGGGTATGAAAAAGATTTTAACTTAGGTGAAAGAGAAGTTAAAAAAGGTGAAGTTCTATTTTAGTTATAATTGACAAGAGTGAAGTGAATCAGTAATATTAAGTTATGTTTTAAATAATCAATAACAAATGGACTGGGGTTGAAAAGAATGAAGGTTATAAAAAATATTAACAATAACGTTGCTATTTGTGTTGATGATAATGGTCATGAAGTGGTCGCGATGGGTAAAGGAATTGGATTCTCAAAGCCTCCATATGAAGTTGATTTATCAAAGATAGATAGAACATACTATAGTTTAGATTCTCATTATGTTACTTTATTAAGTGAGATTCCTGAAGAGGTAATTGATGTCACATTAGAAATTGTTGAAAAAGGAAGTGATTACTTAGGAGTTAACCTTAGTAGAACATTTTGGTTTTCACTTTGTGATCATATTAATTTTGCAATTGAGAATGTAAAGAACGGGCTTGTCATAAGTAACCCAATGACAAATGAAATCAAGCATTTGTATGAAAAAGAAATGTTATTAGGAAAATGGGCTATTAACCATATAGAAAAAAGATTATCTATTCAGTTGCCTTTGAGTGAGGTAAGTGGGATAGCGTTGCATTTCATTAATGCAGAACAAATGACTACAATTGGAACACAAAAAGATGAAATAACACATTTTATAGATGATATTACAGAAATTGTTGAGAGTGAAATGAATATTATTATTGATCGTAATGATTTTAATTATTCTCGATTTGTAACACATCTTAAATATTTATTAAAACGTTCGACACGATTAAATGAAACAAATTCTGAGAATGTCAAATTATATGATGAAGTATATGAGAAATTTCCAGAATTAAGAAAAACTATAGAAAAAATTAAATTATATATTTTGGCTGAATTAAATATAGAACCTAGTAAAGAGGAGCTTCTATATTTAGTTATACATATTAATAGATTTTGTACAAGAGCAGGATTGTAACTTAAATAAGGCTTTACCTGATGTATACTAAGAATGTTTTCATAATGTTCTTATTAGCATCAGGTTTTATTTTGGGCTTTTACAAGATAAAATAGCGCGCAAATATCTTGTTAGCATATATATTATATTAAAGAGAGGAAAGAAAAATGGCAAAGTATACAGAGTTTTGTAATGAAGTTATTAAAAATGTCGGTGGCAAGGAAAACATTTCAGGTGTTGTTCATTGTATGACAAGATTACGTCTTAATGTTAAAGACAAATCAAAAGTAAACGTTGAAGCAGTAAAAGAAGTGAAAGGTGCAATTGGAGCACAATTCTCTGGGGAACAGTTCCAAATTATAATTGGACAACATGTTTCAGAAATATACCCAGAGTTTTGTGAAATAAGTGGAATTGAAAAAACAAAATCAATCGAAGAAAATCTAGATAAAGAACCGTTTGATTTTAAAAAGATTCCAGGAAAAGTCTTAGATTTTATTTCAGGATCTATTGCTCCAATTTTACCTATTATGATGGGTGCAGGATTATTTAAAATGTTATATGCAATGTTGGGTCCAGATTTGTTCAATGTTATGAATGTGGAACATCCTTTTATGCAAATGATATCAATTGTAGGAAATTGTGGATTTTATTTTATGCCTGTATTTGTAGCATGGTCAACTGCTAAGAAAGTTAATACAAGTATTCCGATGGCATTATTATTAGGAGCATTGTTAATTGATCCTAATATTCTAAGTATTGTAACAACAGGTGAACCTTTTAAAATGTATGGTATTCTATCAATGCCTTTAGTTAATTATGCACAAACATTGTTACCAACTTTACTTACTGTTTGGGTATTGCAATATGTTTTTAAGTTTTTTGATAATGTTATTCCAAAATCATTTAAGATTATGGGAGTACCATTTTGTACATTATTTATCATGATTCCTTTGATGTTTTGTGGATTAGCTCCAATTGGTAACTGGTTAGGTGAAGGTATGTCATGGGTTATCACAACTTTATATGATGTTGCAGGACCATTGGCTATTGCTTTGGTAAGTGCAGTATTCCCATTTTTAATTGCTACTGGTATGCATGTCGCAGTTGGTCAAATTGGTTTGGTCAATATGACAACTGCTGGATTTGATCCTGTAGTATTCGTAGGTATGAACATTGCATATTATGCTATGTCAGGTATGATTGTAGCTTATTTAATTCGTGCAAAGGGCGAAGAAAAACAAATGGCAGGAGTTAATGCAGTAACTTTAATTGTTGGTGGTATTAGTGAGCCTACAATCTTTGGTGTATTAGTGAGAAATAAAAAAGCAATGATTGTACAAGTTATTGGAAGTGCAATAGCAGGGTTAGTTGGTGGTTTCTTAGGAGTAACTGTTTATTCTTTTGGAGCAACAAACTTCATGACTATTCTTCAATTTGCTGGAGGACCTGGACAAGATTTTATCAATGCATGTATTGCTTGTGGTATAGCATTTATTGTTCCTTTGGTTTTAGGTTTAATGATTGGATTCGATGAAAAAAAAGGATTTAAATTAAGAAAATTTAAATCAAATAAATTATCAAAATAGTTATAAGATTTAGGTTCATTATTGAACCTATTTCTTTGTATAACAAGAGGAGATATTCATGTTAAAAATTTCTAAAAACAAGCAAACTTTATTAAAAGATGGAAAAACATTTTTTTACTTAGCAGATACTTGTTGGTCTGCATTTACAAATATAAGTGATGAAGAATGGGATTATTATTTGTATAAAAGAAAAGTTCAAGGTTTTAATACGATTCAAATTAATATTCTACCACAATGGGATGCATCTCTAACCAATTTCAATTTTAATCCTTTTATTAATAATAATCCAAATTGTTTGAATGATGAATATTTTGAGCACGCAAAGAAAATGTGTGAAAAAGCTAAGAAAGAAGGATTTGAATTATCATTAGTGCTTTTGTGGTGTAATTATGTACCTGGAACATGGGCGTATTCTTTAATTCCTGATGGCGTGTTACCTTTTGATTGCTTAAAAAATTATGTTGAAAAAGTTCATGAAACATTTAGTAAATTTGAACCATTATATATTGTTAGTGGAGATACCGATTTTCCAACTCAAGAATCTATAAAGTATTATGCTTACGTTGCTTCTGCTTTAAAAAAACTTGCACCAAGTTGTTTATTAACAACACATATCAAAGGAAGATATACATATATTCCAAAAGAAATATATCAGTATTTAGATCTGTGTTTTTATCAAAGTGGACACAATGCAAAAGATTTATCCATGCCATATTCATTAAGTGAAGAAATGCAAAATAAATATCCAGGGAAACCATTAATAAATTCAGAACCATGTTATGAAGAAATGGGATACTCAGGACAAATGTACGGGCGTTGGACTCGTTTTGATGTACGTCGTTGTGCTTTTATGAGTATTTTATCTGGAGCGTGTGCTGGTATAACATATGGAGCAGCAGGAATATATAGTTGGCATAAAGTGAAGAAAAGTTTCGAAAGTTCTTTAGGTGAGGGATTTGATATGCCTAAGTCATGGGAAGAAGCAATGTCTTTTACTGGTGCTTGGGATTATGGATATATAAAAGCAATATTTGAAGAATTAAAGGTTAATTCAATAATACCAAAACAAGATATATTGATTAATGATACTAATGATATTCGAGTTGCTCAAGCGAATAATGGATTGATTTTTGTATATGTTCCATATAATACAACTATTCGATTATCTATTAATCTCGATGGGTGGAGTATAAAAGCTGTTGATTTAGCAGAGCGATTTATTGCAAATATAAAAATGATTGTGAAAGAAAAGCATACTGTTATTGATATGCATCCATTTTCTCAAGATGCATTACTAATATTAAAAAAAGAAAATGAAGAGGTGTGTGAAGATGTTTGATAAAGATTTTTTATGGGGTGGTGCTACTGCTGCTAACCAGTATGAAGGTGGTTGGCAAGAAGGGAAAAAAGGTATAAGTACTGCTGATTGCTGTACAAGAGGTTCTAAAACGGAACCTAGAAAAGTTACTTACAAGACTAAAGATGGTAACATTAAAGCAGATAATCTGTTTGGTATGGAAATTAATGATGATGTAGAATTTGGATGTTTTGAAGGCTATGATTATCCTAGTCATAGAGCTAGTGATTTTTATAATCATTATAAAGAAGATATAGCTTTGATGGCAGAAATGGGATTTAAATGTTATCGTATGTCAATTGCATGGACAAGAATATTTCCAAATGGTGATGAAGAAGAGCCAAATGAAGAAGGATTAAAATTTTATGATCAAATTTTTGATGAATGTTTGAAATATGGAATCAAACCGTTGGTCACATTATCACATTACGAAACACCAGTTGGTTTAGTAAATAAATGGGGTTCATGGAGTGATTCAAGAACAATTGATTGTTTTCTTCGTTATGTGAAGTCAGTAGGTGAAAGATATAAAGATAAAGTTGAATATTGGTTAACTTTCAATGAAATCAATTGTATAGATTTTAGTGGATGGGTTGCAGCAGGTATACCTAATCAAAATCCCCAAACAATTGCTGATGCTGCTAAAAACCAATTGATTGCTAGTGCTAAGAGTGTTATAACATTACATAATATTAATCCAAATAATAAGGTTGGAAATATGATTGGGTATGGTATCAAATATCCGAATACTTGTCACCCAAATGATATTTTAAAAACATGGGAAGAAGCAAATGAAGATTATTTTTATTGTGATGTACAAGCACGAGGATATTACCCACGTTATAAATTAAAAGAATATGAAAGAAATGGAGTTGTTTTTTCTTTAAATGATAAGGAAAAAGAAATTCTTAAATCTGGAACAGTTGATTTTATTAGTTTTTCTTATTATATGTCAAATTGTATTTCAGCAGATCCAAAGGTGGCTCCTAATCAAAGTGGAAATATGTCATTTGGAGTGAAAAATCCATATTTAAAAGCTAGTGCTTGGGGTTGGCAAATTGATCCAAAAGGCTTACGAATTGCCTTAAATTATTTATATGATCGTTATCAAAAACCATTAATGGTTGTTGAAAATGGATTAGGTGCACAAGATGAAGTTGATGAAAATAATAAAATACATGATACATATCGTATTGATTATTTGAGAGATCATATTCTAGCAATGGAAGAAGCTGTTCGTATTGATGGTGTTGAATTATGGGGTTACACCTCTTGGGGATGTATTGATCTTGTATCAGCATCAACTGGTGAAATGCATAAAAGATATGGATTTGTTTATGTAAATTACCAAGATGATTGTAGTGGAAATGGAGAAAGAATACGAAAAGATTCTTTTTATTGGTATAAAAAAGTTATTTCTTCACAAGGAAGAGATTTAAAATAGGAGGATTTTATATGAATAGATTAGAAAATAAAGTTGCAATTATTACTGGGGCAGCAATGGGACAAGGAGCTGCTGAAGCTTATCTTTTTGCAAAAGAAGGAGCTAAGGTTGTAGCAACAGATATGTGCGAAGATATTTTGAGAGAAACTGTTCAAAAAATTAATGAAGATTTTCCACATTCTACAATTGCTTTGAAATTGAATGTAACTGATGAAGAAGAATGGAAGAAAGTTGTAGAAGAATGTATTAATCAATTTGGTACTGTTGATATTTTATTGAATAATGCAGGTATTGGATCAAAAGGTATTAATTATGATAAGACAGATTATCAAGCGTTTGAAAATGTGATGAAGATTAATGCTTGGGGACCTTTTGTTGGAATGAAAACAGTTGCGCCAATTATGATTAAGAATAAAAAAGGTTCTATTATTAATGTTTCATCTTTAGCTGCAGTAAAAAGTATTGAATTCAATGCTTATAGTCTTTCTAAAGGAGCAGTTATTTCATTAACAAAAGCAGCTTCTGCTGATTTAGGGAAAAATGGTATTCGTGTTAATACTATTATTCCTGGTACAATAGAAACACCAATGACAAAAATTATTTGTGATTATCCCAATGTTTTGAATTCATGCATTGAAAAGACTGCTTTAGGACATATTGGTGAAGCTGATGATATTGCATATTGTGCCTTATATTTAGCAAGTGATGAATCAAAGTATACAACAGGTACAGATATAACGATTGATGGTGGGCAACGATATAAAGATACTTTAGAATTAGAGATGTAAACATTAGAGGTGAATATTTTAAAACTAGCTTGATGTTTGATTTTATTATTTGGAAAGTGCAGTATTTATTAATTCTTCTTATTATGTAGATATTATAGATAAATTAAATATGAAATAATTAATAGTAAGAAAAATTTATTCTGTTATAAAGTGTCACCAGAAATGCTAGAAATAATTTCTTCTCTTAGTAATTATGCAAAGTATAAATTAGTGAGTACAAGTATTTTTAAAGTTTTAGTACAATGATTAATGATATATTATAGATGTTATTTTAATTATAATACTTTAATTGTTCATATTTTTGGTATTATTCGTGTAACATATCAAGATTAAAATAGGAATTAAATCTAGATTTAATTCCTATTTTAGATTCTATTGTATTTTTTATTGAAAATATAAAATAATTATGGAATTGTATTAGAACTGCTCTAAAATAAATAATCTCCAAAGTTGATAAATTATGATAACTTTATTTTATGGTTTATCATAAGGAGCATAATAAAATGGCAGAAAATGATTTATCTATTCGCAGTTCAGCTGCTGAATATTTAACATATATAGCATCAACAGGAAATACTGACGAAAGTATTGAAATTCGTTATGAAGATGAAAATATATGGTTAACACAAAAAATGATGGCTGTTTTATATGATGTTGAAGTTCATACAATCAATTATCATATTAAAAAGATATTAGAAGATAATGAATTAAATGAAAATTCAACTATTCGAAAATTTCGAATAGTTCAAAATGAAGGTGAAAGACAAATCACTAGAAATACAAATCATTATAATTTACAAATGATTATAGCTGTAGGATTTAAAATTAATAATGAACGTGCTATTCAATTTAGAAAATGGGCAAATACAATTGTAAAAGATTATACAATTAAAGGTTGGGTTATGGATGGTGAAAGATAAAAAAAGGAACATTCCTAACTGATAAATACTTTGAAGAACAATTAGAACGTGTTCGTGAAATTAGAGCGAGTGAACGTAAATTTTATGCAACTGTTCAAAACAAAATGTATTATGCAATTCATGGTCATACTGCAGCTGAACTTATTTTAGAAAGAGCTGATCATCAAAAACAAAATATGGGATTAATGACTTGGCAAGATGCACCAGATGGCAAAATTAAAAAGAGTGATGTCATAATTGCTAAGAATTATTTATCTGAATTTGAATTATCACAACTTAATCGTATGGTTACATCTTACTTGGATTTTGCTGAAAATATGGCTCAAAGAAAAATACCATTAACAATGCAAGACAGGGAAACAAGACTTAATGGATTCATTGAAATGTTTGAATATGGTTTATTAAAAGATGCTGGTAAAGTAACTGCTGCAATTGCTAAAATTCATGCTGAAACAGAATTTGAAAAATATCGAGTTATACAAGATCAATTGTATATGTCTGATTTTGATCGCTATTTGTTAGAGTTAGAAGAAAAAATGAAATAGAATTTGAGAAGATATGAGTTATTCATTATGGATATATTCATATCTTTTTATTGTTGAGTTACCGAGGATTCCTCGATAACTGGGAAGGAGTGTAAAAAATGAACGACATATATTATTTCGTTAAAACATAGATTTTAAAAAGGGGGAATTATTATTGAGAGGAAATGAAATTGATATTTCAATTATTGTACGAAATGCAATTTTAGAAGAACTCTATGAAGAAAAAGAAATAGATGAAAAGACATATCACAAAATGAAAGAAATATTTTTAAACCAAGAGAAGAATTCACTAGATTAATAAAATAATCTTAGTAGTATGTTGATTGAAATGAGTGAGCGAATAATGAAAAAATTAAAAGCTGTTTTTTATGCAAGAGTATCTACAGATCATAGTGATCAACTTCATTCTTTAAAGGCACAACAAGATTATTTTTATCAATATTTAGATAATCATCCAGAGTTTGAATTAGTTAATTCATATGTTGATGAAGGTATTACAGGAACAAGCATTAAAAAAAGGAAATCATTCCAAAAAATGATTAATGATGCTTTGCATCATCATTTTGATATTATTCTTACAAAAGAAGTGACACGATTTGCAAGAAATACTTTAGATACTTTACAAATGGTCAGGTTATTAAAAGAAAATAATGTGAATGTGTTATTCTTGACAGATATGATTGATACAAGAACACATGAAGGTGAATTGCGTTTATCTTTAATGGCTACAATCGCTCAAGAAGAAGGTAGAAAAATTAGCCAAAGAGTCAATTGGGGATTTCAAAGAGCATTTGAAAATGAAAAACTTGTAATTACTAATGTTTATGGTTATGACATTGTCAAAGTTGGTCATGTGAGAAAACTTGAGGTGAATGAGCAACAGGCATATGTGATTCAACATATATTTAAATGGTACTTACAAGGATTGGGATATGGAAAAATTTCAAAAAGATTATATGAATGGAATATTCCTTCTCCTTCTGGTAACGCACATTGGGATACATCGGTGATTGCTAAAATATTGGCCAATGAGAAATATATTGGTAGACTTGTGCAAGGAAAACAAAAGACAAATAATTATCTAGAAAAGAAAATATTAAGAAATATATCAAGAAATGATATGTATATTACTAACAATCATCATGAAGCCATTGTTGATAAAGAAATATTTTATGCAGTCCAACAATTAAGACAATCAAAAGTAAAAAATGGAGAAAGAAATCGAAGATATCCGTTGTCTGGTAAAGTCATTTGTGCAATGTGTAGAAAATCATATGCTCGAATGAAATATGGAAACAGTATTGGTTGGGGATGTAGAAAATGTGAAAATACGAATATTATTAATGAAACAGTACTTATAGAATTATTGCGTTCATTTATAAGTACTGTTTTCATAAACAAAGAAAAGGTCAAGAAAGAATTGGTTGATGCGTTAATGAATTCTTATGATTTTATGAACTGTGAGAATCAAATTAATCAATTACACAAAGATATTGCATATATAAGACGTCGAATGAAATTATATTTAGATGATTATTTAGAAGAAAAGATATCAATAGAAGTCTATAAAGAAAATAAATTAAAAGAAGAAAAAGAATTAGAAGCAAAAGAAAAAGAACTTCAAGCATTAGAAATGAAGGAAAGTAATAATGATATGAAGAATGCTATTCATCATATTGTGAAAGTGATTGAAAAGAAAGTTGAAATAGATAAAGGAGTTATTCATCAAATCATTATCCAATATATAAAAGCAATCATTCCTAAAAAGATGAATGAGTATCACTTATATATGGATTTAAGTGATTGTTACTTTAAAGAAAATGTAGATTTATCACAATTTGAATATGTGAAAACTTATATATTTGATTTACAAGACTATCAATCGCCATATGTTAAAAAGAAATATAAACAACTTCAAAATACAAAACTTCATCTTTACATAAGGAGGTTGTCGTTATGAAAAAGACAAGAGTCGTTTTCTATGCCAGAGTTTCAAAAGATACCGAAGAACAGTTACATTCTTTTGAAGCACAGAAAAAATATTTTGAAGAATTTATTAGTAGAAATAAGGATATGGTATTCATAAGAGGATACGCAGATGAGGGAATATCAGGAGTTAATGTAAAGAAAAGAAAACAATTTCAACAGATGATTGAAGATGCTAAGAATAGCGAGTTTGATTTAATTCTTACAAAAGAAGTCACCCGTTTTGCAAGAAATACAGTGGATACTTTAGTCAATACAAGATTGTTGTTGAAATATAATGTTGGTGTTCTTTTTACAACAGATAATATTGATACAAGAAGTAATGATGGTGAATTACGTCTATCTTTAATGGCTACGCTTGCTCAAGAAGAAAGTCGCAAAATCAGTTCACGTGTCAATTGGGCAACAAAAAGAAATTATGAAAATGGTGTTGCACATGGGACAATGCCTTATGGTTATAAGCGAGAGAATGGAAAAATTGTTATTGTTGAAGATGAGGCTAAGGTTGTTCAACAGATTTTTCAACTTTATATTGATGGGTATGGCACAAGACGAATCGCTAACACATTAAATGAACAAGGTTATTATAATGCAACTGGTGGAGAGTGGCTTCCTTCTACGATAAGAGGAATGTTAAAGAATCGAAAATATTGTGGAGATCTTGTTCAAGGAATGAGTAAGACAATTGACTTTTTAGAAAAGAAAAGAGAAGTTGTTAAAGATGAAAGTCAATATTATGTATGTGTTTCGCATCATGATGCTATTATTGATAAACAAACTTTTGAATATGTTCAACAACTTCAAGAGAATCGTAAGAGTATAAATGATAAAAACGAGGTTAAAGTTCCCTTTAAATATAGCAATCAAAATATCTTTTCTAATAAGATTTTCTGTGGATATTGTAATGCAAGCTACCGTAGAATCAAAAGAAAGAATGATAGTATTTACTATAAATGTTCAACTGCAGACAAGAAAAAACGTGTTTTCTGTCCTGAAAGTGAGAACATAAAGGAGGAGGCTTTAAAAGATATTATTAAACAGACTGCTCAATATTTTAAGGTCAATGAAGAAGATATTATTAGACAATTTGAAGATGTTTTAAAAGAAATTGAAATGGATTTAGATGAAGATTCAATTCAAGGTATCGAAGAAAAGATACAAAGTAATCGTTCTAAGCTAGAAAAACTAGTTGATCTTTATATGGAAGGTTTGATTGATAAAGAGATTTATTTTCATAAAAAAGAAGAAATTGAAAAAGAAACTTATGAACTGAACCAAAAGATGAATATGACGAGTCAAACACAAGTCAGTGTCATTCAAAAGGTTAAAAATTTGATAGAAACTATCAAAGATAAGCTGAATCATTGGAGAGATATGAGTGATACTTTGATTAAAGAATTAATCTATAAAATTGTGGTCTATAGTAAAGAAAAACTTGATATTTATATCAATGTTGCGAGTTATCAAAAAATAAGTTATGAAAATGGGGGGTGTTTGTGTTACCGAATGTGAGTGAAATGGAATGATGCCTGTGTTGTCGTGGCAGAAAATATTGCAGGAAGTCATGAAGAATTTGTTTCGATGATGAATGAAAAAGCAAAAGCGTTAAAACTCAAAAATACGCATTTTACCAATTGTACAGGATTACATGATATCAACCATTATACCTGTGCTAAAGATCTTTCAACTATGGCAGCTTATCTGCTTCAAATCGGTGGAACAAAACTCTTATCTGTTACATCTCTGTATGATAGTTATGTCCGTGAAAAAACAAAACAAAAGTTTTGGCTTGTAAATACCAATAAGCTTTTGAAACAATATCCAGGGGTGGATGGTTTAAAAACAGGTTTTACCAAAGAAGCAGGTTATTGTATTGTCACAACGTGTAAGAAAAAAGATTTAAGATTAATTGGTGTTGTCATGAATGAAGATAAACCCCAAACACGGAATGAAGATATGAAGGGATTATTGAATTTTGGTTTTTCCAAGTATCAACAAGTTAAACTTTATAATAAAGGAGAAATTATTGATACTGTTAAAGTAAAAGATATGGTTGAACAAAAGATCAATGTAGTAAGTCATAAGAATCTTTATTATCTTTATGAAAAAACAAATCAAAAAAAGCTTAAAAAGAAAATAGTCTATGGTTCTTTGCAATTACCAATTGATCAAAAGAGAAGTATTGGAAAACTGATTTTATGTAATAATGGTAAAGCTGTCGCAACTTATCCTTTATATAGTGAAAAAAATGTTAAAAAAATGAGTTTTTTAGATAAATTACTAAGAGTCTATCAATCGTTGATTTAGGCTCTTTTTTTGTGATTTGTTCTAGTTTTGTCGAATCTATTTTTTTTATTTTTAAGATGAGATAAGATGCTTTTAAGGAGATGAAAAAATGGAAAATAAAATGGAATATGAAATAAAAGAAGAAACATTGGTGGTCTATTTTTATGGTGAAATAGATGGCTCTAATGTTTCTTTGTATCGTAATAAGCTCAATGTTATTTTAGCGATGAATGAGGATGATGTTATTTTTGATTTTAAACATACGACATTTATTGATAGTGCTGGGGTTGGTCTTGTTTTAGGTAGGTACCAACAACTATCCAAAGAAGGTAGAAAATTAGCGGTAAGTCGTTTATCAAATACAGCTTATAAGGTTTTTGAATTAAGTGGTTTGTTTGAAATTATAGAATATTTAAAGGAGGTTCAAAGATGACCAATGAAATGGCGCTTTCTTTTAGTGCAACTTTAGAAAATGAACCTTTTGTAAGAACATGTATTGCCTCTTTTGTGGTTTGTTTAAATCCTACGGTAGATGAAATTGTAGAAATTAAAACGATTGTAGGAGAGGCTGTTTCTAATGCCATCATTCATGGTTATAACGGTGATAAAGGCTGTCTTGTAAAAGTTAAAGCTTATATCGAAGATGATTTGCTTACAATCTATGTCATTGATAAAGGACAAGGTATTCAAGATATTGAAAAAGCAAGACAACCGATGTTTACTTCTAAAAAAGAATTAGAACATGCTGGAATGGGACTTAGTATTATTGAAGCATTATGTGATGAAATGACAATCGAATCTTCTTTAGAATTAGGAACTCAACTCATAATGAAAAAAAGAATTGTTCATGAATAAAGAAGCTGTTTTAAACAATATTCAATTAGCACAACAAGGGGATGAAACAGCTAAGGAATTAATTGTTAAAAATAATTTAGGTTTAGTTTGGTCGATTGTTCATCGTTTTAAGAATAATTATTATGATAAAGAAGATCTTTTTCAAATTGGTTGTATTGGATTAATGAAAGCTATCAATAATTTTGATGTTCATTATGGTGTACAATTTTCTACCTATGCTGTGCCAATCATTATGGGTGAAATTAAACGGTATTTTAGAGATGATGGAACCATTAAGGTTTCTCGTTCTTTAAAAGAATTGAATATTAAAATCAATAAAACCAAAGAAAAACTAACGATTCTTTATGGAAAAGAACCAACTGTTAAAGATATCGCAGATGAATTAGAGGTGGATGTTATGGATGTTATTGAAGCTATTGATGCTTCTTATTATCCAACCTCTTTATCAGAACCAATCTATGAAAAAGATGGTTCAACAATTTCAATGGAAGAAAGAATCGAAGATAAGCGACATGCTATGTGGTTTGAAAAGATAGCTTTAAGCATGGAAATAGATAAATTAGATGAAAAAGAAAGACTTATTCTCTATTTACGTTATCAACTTGATTTTAATCAAGAAAAAGTTGCACAAAGACTTCATATTTCTCAAGTACAAGTATCTCGATTGGAAAAGAAAATCATCACAAAGTTAAGAAATCATTTGAATGAAAAGGATTAAGTGATATAATTCATTCAGGTGATTTTATGGATGAAAAGAAAAAGAGTGAAGTATCAATTTTATTGGAATATGTAAAAGTCATTGTTTTAACGATGATTGCGACTTTTATTTTGTTACAATTTATACAAGTATCAAGAGTAAATGGATCAAGTATGGAAAATACGTATTTTCAAAATAATATTGTTTTAATAGATAAAGTGTTTTATAAAAGACAACAACCGAAAAGAAATGATATTATTATTGTGGATTATGATGATGGTTTAGAAGATACTTTGATTATTAAAAGAGTGATTGCTGTTGGTGGGGATCATTTAGATATTGTTAATAATGAAGTTTATATTAATGGTAAAAAATTGAAAGAAAATTATATTAAAGAAAAGATGGATACGGAAGATCTTTCAATCGATATTCCAAAAGGAAAAGTGTTCGTGATGGGGGACAATCGTAATCATTCTCTTGATTCTCGTAAGTTAGGTTATTTTGATTTTAAGGATGATGTCATTGGAAAAGTCTTTTTTAAGATTCCTTTATAGGGGTCTTTTTTTGTATAAATATGTAATAATAAAATATCTATATAATAAATAAGTATCAATTGTATAATTTTAAGCAAAAAATTAATAAAATAAGCAATATTTTTGCTGTTTTTATTTTGCTTGTAAAAAATTTTATGGTAAGATAATGTCAATCAATAAGGAAATGTGTGGGGAATCTTATTGGTGGAAAGGATGATAAAATGTCATATAAATTTAAAATTATTAGAGGAAATGCAATTCTTAACTTTTCAGAAGAATACTGTCAATCACGTTGTGAGTTGATTGAAAGTGAATCTTTCGCTCGTGTACTTAAAGGATACGTACACGATATTAAAAGAAAGAAAACAACAGCTTATGAATACTTGAGAGAAGTTCAAAAAGAAAGTATTGATATTGTTGATGATTTAAGAACGGTTTTTAGATTATTACTCGTTATGGATCCAAAGGAATTAGCTTCAATTTATCCTAAATTTGCACCTTATTTTAGAGATATGGATGAATTTACACAAGTAATTGAAGATATTTACTTATTCTGGCGTCGTTTACAACGTTATAGTGTGGTTTATAACGAAGAATCAAGAGGGGGATATCAAAACGTTCAATTCGCTGATGCACAAGTAAACTTTGAAGCGCTTGTTTTATCAGTTTATCGTTCAATTAAAAATAAATGTATTGGAAACGCAGAAAATGTTTTACGTCAAATTACTGCTGGTGTCAATGCAGGGTTACGCGTTTCAAACATGCGTTCATTTTTACCTTATGAATATCGTTGCTTAGACAATATTCCATTTATTGAATCGGTTATTATTCATCCACCTTTTATTACTTATTCAAAACGTAATAAAAGAGATGGGGTTTTCCCTGAAACAAAGAAAAACCCAATTGAAGATTTAAAATTTGATCCAGAACAATGGTTCTGTTATCCAGCAAAAGTTGGAGATTTGTTATGCTATGTTTATTTCAATGTTGCCTATATGGCACAAGGGGTTACTTTATGTAACTTATTCCAATTAGCAAATGAAGAAGAATATCGTAATAGAAAACCAGATATGATCTATGTTTATGGTTATGAAGATGGTAAAAAACATCAATATTTCTATCAAGATGATGAAAATGATATGATGGTTGCTTTACTTTCAGCAAACGATGAATTTGATTATTTCGGTTATATGAAGAAAATGATGCTTACATTACACAATGTAAGAAAAATCAATAAAAAACAACTTCCAATTCATGGGGCAATGGTTCAAATCACTTTACAAAGTGGAGAAACAAAAAATATCGTTGTTATGGGTGATAGTGGAGCTGGTAAGTCTGAAACAATTGAACAAATTAAAGTTTATGGAGCAGCTTATATTAGAGATTTAATTACTGTCTATGATGACATGGGGATATTATCATTAGACGAAAAAGGTACAGTTAAAACATCAGGTACAGAAATTGGTGCTTTCGTAAGACTTGATGATTTAGATGCTGGATATAGTTTCAAGGAATTAGATAGATCTGTCTTTATGAATCCAGATAAAGTCAATGCTCGTATCGTTATTCCAATTACAGAATATAAAGATGTTGTCGCAAAACATGATGTTGATATGTTCTTATATGCAAACAACTATGAAGAAAAAGGAGACTCATTAAGTTTCTTTGATAATGTTGATGATGCTCTTAAAGTCTTTAGAGCTGGTAATCGTATGGCTAAAGGAACAACAACTGAATATGGTTTAGTAGGAAGTTATTTTGCTAACCCATTTGGTCCTGTACAAAGACAAGATCAATGTGAGCCATTATTACAAGATTATTTCCAACGCATGTTTGATCAAGGGGTTAAAGTGGGTCAATTACGTACACGTTTAGGAATTAAAGGAAATGAACATAATGGTCCTAAAGAAGCCGCCGCAGAAATTTTAAAATATATTACTGGTGAAAAAGAATTAAAAACATTAGAAGATGATGAATAATCATCTTCCAATGGCATGAACTTAAGATATAATCTTAGGTTCATGTCTTTTTATTTTTATCC